>VOFI01002550.1_pt1 | contig 42866 bp, 50 predicted proteins | sample 5384131 | NCBI WGS metagenome assembly VOFI01 (sample SAMN12384728, study PRJNA508395) | human gut metagenome | isolation source: healthy gut H | host: Homo sapiens | reverse complement strand
GGGGAAAGGTGCAGGAGTGGTTGAACTGGCCCGCCTGGAAAGCGAGTAAACCCCTAAAGGGTTTCAGGGGTTCGAATCCCTCCTTTCCGCAAGCCGGTAGGCGAAAGTCCGTGAACGAAGTTCGCGGACTTTATTTGACGCGCAATTCCGAATAAATTCGGTTGCGCGTCAAATAAAAATTCGCCGTTGCCGGCGACTTTTTGCCTGCCGGCTTGCCCTGCCGCCGCCGGCAGGCAGGGGAAAGGCGCCGTGCCCGCAGGTGCGCAGGCCGATCTCCGTGAATATCGTCAGCATCTCCGGTTCTGGCCGCAAAATTCTGTTCGCAAAGACTCCGTCCGCATTTTCCTGCAACGGATATGTCATCCCGACTCCCGTTCGAGATACTCCCGTAACACGCGCGCGTGGTTCTCCTCCGCATTTTTTGGAGGCGTAGAGAGCGTCGCGCGCGGTTCCTTTCGATCCTTGCGACGAACGCCCTCACGGCGGGCGACGCCGCCAGTTCGTGCAGATACCGTCTGCGGAACTCTTCCCAACGGCCTTGCGGGTCGGCATGGAACCATCTCCGGAGGGAGCGGAGGGCGCGATCTCCTTCGCCCACAGGTCGTAGTGCAACGCCTCCTTGCGGATGCCGCGCGGCCAGAGCTTGTCGACCAGCACCCGCAGTCCGTCCGTGTCCGTTGCGGGTTCGTAGACCCGCTTGATTGCGATTCGTGTCATGTCCTGTCTGTGTTTTCGATATACGGTTTCGGACAAGAAATATACCTCTTTTTTCGGATGCACCCGTTTTCTGTCGCGAACGGGCGGAATCTCAGGTTCCCTGCTTTTCCGAAGGGTCCGTATGCAGGGGAGCGGTCTCCATCGTCGCCAGGTCGGCTTTTCCGGAAGCGGCGATGCCGTTGAGGAGGACGTCGCGGGCGCCCGTGCGCTGGAATGCGTAGAGTTCGAAGGCCGGTAATACGGCGACGAAGTGCTCCATAATCTCAGCCTGAATGGATTCGTAGCTCGGCCAGTTCTTGTCGGAGGAGAAGCAGTAGATTTGGACCGGAAGTCCGTTCTCCGTCGCGGGCAGCGTCCGGACCATCAGCAGCAGGTCGCGGCTGACGAAGGGGTGCCGGCGCAGGTACAACGCCATGTAGGCCCGCAGCAGACCGAGATTCGTCTCGATCGTCCGTTGACCAGTCCGTCGGGATTCTCCGTGTTGGCGACCTTGCCCTCGGCCGCCTGCCGCTGTTTTTCGGCGATGAATTGCGCCAGTTCTTCGTCGAAAGCCTTCATCCGTTCCAGAAATTCGGGCGTGCAGGGTTTGATGCAGTCGAGTTTGAGTGTGTATTCGCGCATGATGCGGCGTCCGCCCGAATCGCTCATGCCCCGCCAGTTGACGAACGATCCGGAGACCAGCGAGTACGGAGGTACGGTGACGATCGTATTGTCGAAATTCTGGACTTTGATGACCGTCAGCGAGATGTCGGTCACGGTGCCGTTGATGCCGTTCTGGGGCATCTCGATCCAGTCGCCGATGCGCAGCATGTCGTTCTCGGAGATCATCACGCCCGCGACCAGCCCCAGGATAGGGTCCTTGAATACCAGCATCAGGACGGCCGTGAAGGCGCCCAGCCCCGTAATCAGGTTGACCGGCGACTTGTCGATCAGGATCGAGACGACGACGATGACCACGACGCAGGAGAAGATCACCTGAAAGATCTGGATGAATCCCTTGATCGGACGGTTTTTCAACTGTCCGTCGTTTTCAGCGTGTCGCCCACGGTGTTCAGGATCGCGTTGACGGAGATCATCAGCACGATGAAGAAGTAGATCCACGTGACCCGTTCGCTTACGGTGAACCATGCGGAGTCGGTGGCGAAGGCGAAGGGCAGCAGCGCGGAGACGATCAGGGGCGGAATGAGCGCCGTCGATTTGCGGAAGACGCTGTACCGGAACAGCGAATCGAAGAAATCGAGGTGTTTGCGTTTGAGGATTTTCCTGGCCGCGCGGACGAGCAGGAGGTGGACGACGGCCGCCACGACGAACGCGATCGTGACGATGCACACGAGAAACAGGATCTCGTCCAGTTTGTCGAGCAGGTGGCGCGGAATGCCTATCCATGAAAGGAGGTTTTTGATGCCGAGCAACAGGGTTCGGGCGAATTCGTTCGTATTCATATCGGTTCGGTAAGCGGCACGTCTTTCGGCGGGCGGCGGGGCGTTTTCCCTGCCGGAACGCAAAGAATATGCCTTACCCGAAACGGGATCGCAGCCGAAACGCTCCGGCGGATTTTCAGGCGGTACCACCGCCTGCGGGATACAGTTTCGGTTGAAAAGCGTATCTTTGCCGTGCGGCCGCTCACATGCGGCGCCCGACGGACGATGAAAGAGAGTTGGAAACCCGGCACGATGATCTATCCGCTGCCGGCCGTGCTGGTGGGGTGCGGCGATGCGCCCGACAACTGGAACCTGCTGACCGTGGCGTGGACGGGGACGGTCTGCACCGCACCGCCGATGTGTTACGTCTCGGTGCGTCCCGAACGCCACTCCCATGCATTGATCGCGCGCACGGGCGAGTTCACGATCAACCTCACCACGGCTGCCATGGCGCGTGCCGTCGACTGGTGCGGCGTCCGTTCGGGTCGCGACTACGACAAATTCCGCGAGACGGGACTCACGCCCCTGCGCGGCGCGGTCGTGGCAGCTCCGGCGTTGGAGGAGTCGCCCGTCGTCGTCGAGTGCCGCGTGCGGCAGATCCTGCCGCTCGGGTCGCACGACATGTTTCTGGCGGAGGTCGTCAACGTGCTGGTCGACGACCGCTACATCGATTCCGCCACGGGGCGTTTCGATCTGGAACGAGCGGGGCTGGTGGCCTATTCGCACGGCGAATATTTCCGGCTGGGCGAGCTGATCGGCCATTTCGGCTGGTCGGTGCGGCGCCGCAAGATCATCGTCCGCGAACGAAAAGGCCGTCGCTGAACGACGGCCTTCCCGCGCGCGGCTGCCGACGGTCACCGTTCTATTCCGTAGAGGCGCGACCGTTCGCTCCCGGGTGGTAACGTTCGCCCATCGGCTTTGGAAATAGACGGTGAACCGTTCGACCTCCTGCGACGATTCCCGCAGCGAAAAGATCTCCATAAGCGGTATTTCCTATCCCGATCAGTATTTGTGTTCCGCCTCCTCGACCTCGCGTTCCGAGATCGGGCGGGTCAACGCCCTCCACGCATACCAGATGTAGGCTGCGACGAAGGGGATCAGCAGCGAGACGACGCTCATCACTTTGAGTGTGAAGAGACTCGACGAACTGTTGGTGATCGCCAGCGAAGACTGCATGTCCCTCAGCGACGGGTAGTAGCAGGTATCGTTCCAGCCCGCCAGCAGCAGCAGTGCCAGCACCGTGAGGATCGTTCCCGCGCCGCTGAACCAGATCGCCCGCCGGCTGCCGTTGCGCCCGCCGCTCCAAAGTCCCCACAGCACCGCAGCGACGCCTGCGAGCAGCACGATAGCGACAGCCGGCATCGCCAGCAGATTGTGCAGGTATTTGTAAGGTTCGATGCTCACCGTGCCGGAGGCAGGGTCGATCGCCCGACCGTCGGAGCAGAGCAGCCACCCGAAGAAGGCGAGGAACGCGGCCAGAAAGAGCAGCGAATAGCCGCACGACAGGCGTCGCGCACGCAGCCGCAGCGTCTCGTCGTCGAGATTGTTGAGGAAAAAGTGGAGCGCCAGCACCCGCGAAAGGGCGAAGACGGCCACTCCCAGCAGCAGATTGCGTGCGTCCGTCAGCGCTTCGAGACCGTGCCACGGCGTTGCCCATTGCGATATGGCCGTGTCGCCGCCCACGGCGGCCATGTTCATGCGGTTGACGGTGAACTCCGCGCCGGTGAAGAATGTGCCCACGGCGACGCCCAGCAGCAGCGGCCCCGCCACGCCGTTGAGTACCAGAAAGGCCTCGTAGGTGCGTTGGCCGAGTACGTTGGACGGTTTGCGGCGGTATTCGTAGGAGACGGCCTGCACGACGAAGACCAGCAGAATGGCCATCCAGACGTAGAATGCGCCGCCGAACGATGTCGAGTAGAATAACGGGAAGGAGGCGAAGAACGCGCCGCCGAAGGTGACGAGCGTCGTGAAGGTGAACTCCCATTTGCGGCCGAGCGCGTTGACGACCAGGTCGCGTTCGGCTTCGGTGCGCCCCATCGTGTAGAGCAATCCCTGACCGCCCTGCACGAAGAGCAGGAAGACCAGCAACGCCCCCAGCAGGGAGATGAGGAACCACCAGTAGTGTTGCAGAAAGAGCAGTGTGTCCATAGTTGTTATTCGTTAGGTCCGATCTTGATCTGGCGCAGCATGATGGCGAGTTCGGCCGCCAGCAGCACCGTGAAGAGCGCGAGGAAGATGAAGAATGTGACGGCCACGGGCGTGGCGGCGATGTGCGACCCCGACACGCAGGCAGGCAGCAGGTTCTGGATCGTCCACGGCTGGCGTCCCACTTCGGCGACGATCCAGCCCGCCTGCGAGGCGAGGTAGGCCAGCGGGATCGACAGGATCATCACCCGCAGCAGCCAGCGTTTGCCTGCGAGCCGGTCGCGGCGGTTGAGCCACCACACGACGGCACAGAGCAGGATGAAGAAACAGCCTGCACCGACCATGACGCGGAACGAATAGAAGACCAGCGGCACGTTGGGCACCGTCTCCTGGGGCGAGCGGAGATAACCGTAGCCGAAGTAGGCGTAGTAGTCGCGCAGGAAGGCCGCCCCTTCGGGCGTCGAGGCGTCGAAAAGCCGTTCGACCTCGTGCATCGCGGCTTCGTCGCCCTTTTCGCGCGCTTCGTGATAGCGGCCCAGCTGGTCGATCGCACGGCGTCCGCGCGACATTTTCTCGGCCGTGGAAAGGATACCCCGCTCCTCGTTGCCGTAAACCAGATCGTTGATCCCCGGCACGAAGGCGTCGGCCGAGCGGAAACTCATCAGCGAGAGGAGCTTGGGGATGCCGATCTTGAAGTAGAAGGCGTCGTCGTCGCAGGTGCGCTGCCCTTCGGGGCGCAGCAGGCCCACCACCGTCAGCGGCGCCCCTCCTCGCCGTCGTAGAGCGCCTCCATGGCCGCCAGCTTCATCGGCTGCACGCGCGCCACGATCGCACCCGAGCGGTCGCCCGAAAAGGCCGCCACGAGGGCGAAGACCAGCCCGAAGACCGACGCCAGCGCGATGCTGCTGCGCGCCATGCGGCGGTGGCGTCCGCGCAGCAGGTACCACGCGCTCACGCCCATGACGAAGATCGCCGCCAGGAGGAACGACGAGGTGACCGTATGCGAGAACTTGTTGATCGCCACGGGAGAGAAGAGTACGTCCCAGAACGAATCCATCTCGTTGCGCACCGTGGCGATGTTGAACGAACATCCGACGGGATACTGCATCCAGCTGTTGGCCACCAGAATCCACAGCGCCGAAAGGTTGGCGCCGATGGCCGTGAGCCACGTGGCCGAGAGGTGGAAGCCGCGGCTCACCTTGTCCCAGCCGAAGAACATCACCGCCACGAAGGTCGATTCGAGGAAGAAGGCCATGATCCCCTCGATGGCCAGCGGCGCACCGAAGATGTCGCCCACGAAGTTGGAGTAGTTCGACCAGTTGGTGCCGAACTCGAATTCGAGAATCAGTCCCGTGGCTACGCCGATGGCGAAGTTGATGCCGAACAGCCGCATCCAGAACTTCGTCGTGCTGCGCCAGAAGGGGTCGCCCGTGCGGTAGTAGCGGGTCTCCATCAGGGCGCACAGGACGCTCAGACCGAGCGTCAGCGGGACGAAGAGCCAATGGTAAATGGCCGTCAGGGCGAACTGCGCCCGCGACCACTCCACGCTTTGTAGCATTTCCGAAACCATACGCTTTTCAGTTTTGCGTTTCCAATCCGTGCTTTATCAGTTCGTTGCGCACGATTTCGCCGCGCTCTTCGGCGCTCTTGCCGCCCAGGACGTCGGGGAAAAAGAGCAGCCGCAGGACGACGAACAGGATGAAGAGTTTGATGAGGATAATCGCCCACAGCGTCCGTCCGAGCGTCATCTCCCGGAATCCGTCGTAGTAGAAACGGAAGATGCGGACGGGCAGCGGTCGGCGGTCGGCGTTTTTCATCGGGCGCAACATACTGAGTCTTACGAAACGAAAGATACTGATTATTTTCGAACCGTCAAAAAATTTGCCGAAAAAGAGCGGTGCGGCCGTCTTCGGCGGGAAAACCGAAGGAGCGGTCGGATGCGGCGCAGCGGGGCGGCTTCCGCGTTATTCCAGCTGCCGGTAATAGTACAGTTCGTCCGTTTCGGAGAGTTCGGGGTGGAAGATGTGCACCAGATCCGCCAGCACGCGGTCGGGACGCAGTACGCCCGATTCCCAGAAATCGCTGCCGCCCGCCGCGTTGCGGCGGCGGTTGTTGTCGTAGACGCGCCCCTCGCGCACGGGAGGCGTGTCGGCCAGCCGGGGATTCTGCCGGCGCACTTCGTCGAGGGTGTTGCAGCCGCTCACGTTGAGCCAGAAATCGGACTTGCTCGTGAGGTAGTAGGCCTGCTCGATGTCGATCGGCAGCGTCTGCGTGGCCGTGTTCTCCTCGAAGACGTACCGTGCGCCGGCATCTTCGAGGAGCCGCACCATGTAGCTGTTGCGCGCCGGCATGAACCAGGTGTCGCGGTAGGGCGTGTTGAGCATCACGCGCGGCCGTGCGGCGGTCTGCTGGGCGAGGGCACGCAGCCGTTCGTAGCGTTCGGGAATGGCGGCGAAGAGGCGGGAACCCTCCGTGCGGAGTCCTGCGATCTCGGCGGCGACGACCACCCATTCACTCTTGCCCAGCGGCGACTCCTCGCAGTGCTCGCCCATGTAGAGGTAGGGGATGCCCAGCTCGCGCAGTTTTCCCGTGAGCGCTGTGTCGGCCCCGCCGATGCCGAAGAGCATCACCAGGTCGGGGCGCAGCGCCATGAGCCGTTCGAAATCGACGTTGCTGTCGAATCCCACGTCGGCGGCCTCCCCGCGGGCGATGCGGCGGCGGAGCGTTTCGTTGATCAGGTATTGCGCTCCGGAGACGCCCACCACGCGGTCGGCCGCTCCGAGGGCGTCGAGCATGGCGATGTAGGAGCCCGACATGCAGACCACGCGCCGCGCCTCGTCGCGCAGCACCTGCCCCTCGAAACCTGCGGGGGCCGGTTCGCCGTCGCGGGCGATGAAGAGGTACTGGTCGGTAACCTCGTCGCCGTACCACGGGTTGTGGACGGTGACGAGCGTGCTGCGGCTTCCGGCAGCGCCCGTGATCTCGAATCCCGAGGCGTAGCGGGGCGTGTAGACCGGCAGCGTGAAGTCGCCGATCGGGCGGGCGGCGCGCTGACCGCAGGCGGCCAGCAGCAGGCCGCAGAGCAGGGGGAGGAGGCGTCATCGTTTGCGGGTGTGGAATTTGGGTCGGATGTCCAGAAAGATTTCGTAGTTGAGACGGGGCATGGGGCGCGAGAGCACGGTGATGTACTCGACGTTGAAGAGGTTGCGCACCACCCCTTTGAGCGACAGGTCGGCCCATCGCAGCGCGAAGGAGCGTTCGAGCGAGAGGTCGCTCATGTAGTAGGGTTCGAGCCGGCCGGTGCGGAGCGACGTGTCGTTGCTCGTGGTGGTATAGCGTTCGCTGTAATAGTTCCATTTGTAGACGAGCGTCCAGCGGCGCCAGCCCAGCGTCGCCGTGGCGGCCGCGGCGTATTCGGGGACGTAGACCAGCTGTTTGCCGTAGGAGGCGTCGGCGTCGTTGACCGGTTCGCCGTAGTTGATCGAGGGGTCCATGCGAAGTGGGCGTCGAGGCCGAGCCGCCAGTCGGGCGAGAGGCGCACCGAGGCGTCGACCTTCGTCTCGGCGCCGTAGTTGTGGACTTTGCGGACGTTGCGGGGCGTCCAGTAGCCGCGCCGTGCCTGCACCCAGAGAATCCAGTCGTCGATGTGCGAGTCGAAGAGCGTCGCCTCGCCCCGCAGCGTGTAGCCCTCCGCTTCGCCGCCCAGTGCGAACGATATGCCGCCGTCGTAGGTGAAGCCGTGTTCGGGGCGCAGATCGGGGTTGCCGCCCGGCTGGTAGTAGCGGTCGTTGAGCGTCGGGTAGCGGTAGTTGCGCGCCACGGAGGCTTTGAGTACCACGTTGCCGCGTTCGGAGACGACCCAGTCGAAGAAAAAGGCGGGGATCAGCGGCACGGCATGGCGGTCGTAGAGTTCGCCGCGCAGGTTGACCGCCAGCCCGATGCGTTCGGTCGGCCGCCATTTGGCCGAGAGGTGCCCCGACAGCTCCACGCGGTAACGGTCGTAGACGTCGCCCTCGTGGTAAGGGGCTCTTGTCGCTGCAATCGACCATCGGAACGTGCAGTGCGACGTTGCCCGTGAAGAGCCAGCGCCGGCCGACGTAGTATTCGGCTTCGAACTGTCCGTAGGGAGTATGCAGATAGCTGCGGCTCAGCGTCAGGTCGCTCTGCGCTCCCCTGTGCGTTGCGTTGCCGGAAGTCGTAGGCCGAGGCGGTGTAGGCGTAGCCGAGTTTCGCTCCCAGTTTGAGCCGCTCGCGCAGCCGTTCCCACGAGGCCACGGCGCGCAGCGTCTGTTCGCGTTGTTCGTTGAGGATCGTCACGTCGTCGCGGTAGTCGGTCGAGAGGAAGGGCAGCCCGCGTTTCGAGCGGAGGTACCACGCCGAAAGGCCGTAGCGCGTGCCGTCGCCGCGATTGTAGTAGAGTTCCTGCAACAGGTGCAGGTCGCGGAAGTAGCCGCTGCGGTTGCGCTCGACGGGGTGGTAGGTGTCGACCACCGCGCCGTCGGGGCCGTAGACGAGCTCCATCTTGTCGTAGTTGGTGTAGCGGAAGTCGTTGTCCGAGGTGGAGTAGACCGCGCGCGTCGAGGCGCTCCACCGCTGGCCGCCGTAGCTTACGCGCAGGTATTGGTCGAAGGTCGAGAACGATCCGACGCCCTGCACGTATTGCGTTTGCCAGCCCCGCTGCGCGGACGGGCGGGTGCCGAGCACGACGGCGCCGCCCAGTGCGCCGCCCGTGACGCCGATCGACGAGGCGCCGTGCAGCAGCGTCGCGGCGTCGATGAAGAACGCGGGGATCATCGAGAAGTCGACCGTGCCGAGCATCGGCGAGTTGATCCGCATCCCGTTCCACGTCACCTGCGTGTGCGAGGGCGACGTGCCGCGGAATTCGGCCGTCGCGAGCGTGGCACGGCCGTAGCTCTTGATGAAGAGGTTGGCGTTCTGCGTCAGCACGTCGGCCATCGAGAGCGAGATGTTGTCGTGCAGCACGGTCGAATCCAGTTGCGTGCGCTGCACGCCGATCTCCTTCATCGTGCGGCGGGTCACCACCGGCACCTCCTCGATCGGGAGCGACCACGCGGGGCGCTCCTCCTGCGCGGCGGCGAGCAGCGGGAGAATGAGCAGCGGAAGGAGCGTGAGGCGGCGCATGGGTTATTCGGTTTCTCGGTCGATAAGGTGGTAGTCGACGATGTGGTGCACCTCGGTGGAGGTTTCGCCCAACAGCGCGGTCTTGCCCATCTGGCCGGTCTGTATCTTCACGAAGTCGATGTATTTCAGGTCGGCTGGCCGGCCGTCGAAGGTGCGGGCGTTGCTCAGGCGGAAAAGGCAGAACTGCCCGTCGTAGTCGCTTTTGCCCGCGTTGTCGGCATAACCCCAGTCGTAGGGAGGAACGACGGTCTGCCCCGAAGCGTCGACGTACGAGCGGTCCAGCAGGCTCGTGCCGTAGAAGGTGCACTCTCCTTCGGGCAGCCACGGCTGATAGTAGCTGTCCGAAGGGTTCCAGTAGGCGTTGTGGTCGATCGTGCCCCCTCCGCCGCGGTTGTCGCGCCAGACGACGGCGGCCTGCGCGCGCGTAGGCTGATAGTAGGTGACCGAATAGTCGTAGATCGTTTCAGCGCTGTCGTACCCGAACCGGCCAGTTTGTACCACGTGTCGTTGGGTTCCCCGTCGCCGTTCTCGTCCTGTGCGACCCAGACGACGCCCGGCTCCGACTGGTAGGAGTAGGGATTGCCGCGGATGGCCAGGTCGACTCCGCCGCCGCTGTTGTCGACGCTGTGGTCGAAGCCTGTGACGACGTAGCCGCCCCACGCTCCCAGCGAGATCATGTAGTTGATGTCGAAGCGCGATTGCACGTAGGCGCACGCTTCGGCCATCGTCGTGGCGGTGAAGAGGGCGGGCCGTACATGTAGCCGCTCACCCACAGTCCGGGCGCGGGCAGGTACTCGAAGACGCGGACGGTCGACGCCCGGCTCGCGGCGTCGGCGGCCGGTAATAGCCTTCGGCAGCACAGACGTTGACCGACAGTGTTTGCGAGCGGGTCGCATAGCTGTTGCGCATGGTGACCGTCACTTCGTGCGGTCCTTCTTCGAGGGCTTCGAAGCGGTATTCGAGCTGCGCTCCGCGTTGTCGCTCCGTGCCGTCGACCTCCCAGATGTATTCGGCGTCGAAGGCGTTGACGGGGTTCCACCCTTTTCAGGCGGATCGTGCGTCCCGCGCGACGTTATAGACCGTCTGGGGAAATTCCCACGAGAAGGGCATCTGCTCCGGAGACAATACTTTTTACAGTGAACGAGACCGAGTCCTCGCCGTCGTCGTTCGCGGCGCTGAACGTCACTTCGTAGTCGCCGCATTCGTGCCGCCGGAAAAGGTATTCCGCCGCTTCGCCGACCGTTTCTCCGTCGACCGTCCATCGGAAGCGCGCCGTCTGGCCGTTCTCGACGGTGGGACGCGATCGTCAGTTCGGCGTCGGCCGCGACGGTGAACCCTCCGACGGGTTCGATGAGCGCGTGATGCAGGGCGCTTCGAGCGCGTCGACCCGCACGCGCAGTCGTCTCGGCGGCGCCGTAGTCATTTTCGACGCGCAGCGAGAGGTAGTGATGCCGGCCTTGTCGCGCCGGAAGACGTAGGAAGCTTCGCGGCAGACCACCTCGTCGTCGCACGTCCAGGTGAAGCGCGCCCCTTCGGCGTTGGTATAGCTCGGGGCGATGAGCAGTTCGCGCCCCGCCTTCACGCGGTAGCGGGCGTTGGCCTCCTGCTGCGTAATGGTGGGTTGCAGTGCCGAGGTGTCGGTTTGTTCGTCCCGCCGCAGGCGACGGGCGAGCAGTGCGGCGAGCAGGGAGAGCGTCTTTCTCATGGCGGTTTCCTATTTGAATGCGAAGGCGCTGGGTAGCATTCCCACGCCGAACGAGTCGACCAGTTCGGCGCTCTGACCGGTGTCGCGGTAGCGGTAGACCACGCCCGGCTGTTCGAAATCGATCGCGTCGCCCACGTAGATCTCCCCGCTCGTGGGATCGACCGCCAGACCGTAGATCTGGTGCCGCCGCTCGTTGGGGATCAACGGCCTGACGGGAGCGTGCGCGGCCGTGACCGACATCTTGCAGATGCCGTCGTTGATGAAGTAGAGCACGTCGCCCGCACCGTTGATGCAGAGCTCCGAGGGGTACTCCTCCTTTTCGAAGACGAACTCCTGTTCGACGCGCCAGGTCGCAGCGTCGATGCGGTAGAGACAGGGTTCGGTCTGCCCGTATTCGCTGCCGGCGTAGCCGCCGTCGGTCAGCGCCCACAGTTTGCCGTTGCGGTCGACGACCAGCGAATTGGGCTGGATGCTCCGCAGTTCGATTTCGTGCACCACCTTGTCCTGCTCGGAGTCGATGACCAGGATCTTGTTGCTGTACGACCAGCAGTTGACGAAGACCCACTTGTCGTACTGCGCCATCTGTTCCGTGGAGTTGTAGCTGCCCGTCGACGGAGCCTGACCGGTGTGGATGGCGCCCGTTATCTTGCAGGTGCGGGGGTCGAAGATGGTGATGTAGGGGCTGAACAGGTCGGTCACGTAGGCTTTCGTGTCGCTCAGGAAGTGGATGTAGCGCGGCGCGACGATGTGGTTGTTCTCGTCGGGGGTGCTGGCTGCTCGCCGCTTCGAGCTTCCCCTCGACGCGGAAGGTGTCGGCGTCGATGGCCCAGATCACGCCCGAATTGTCCATCGGGATGAAGACGCGCCCTTCGCGCAGGAAGATCGATTGCGCCACGTCGCCCAGTTTGGCGCCGTTGGCACGGTAGAATACCTCGTTTTGCACCGTGCGTGCGGCGGGGTCGTAGTAGGAGAGCGAGGCGTTGCCGGCGTTCATGTTGCCTTCGCAGAGGCAGAAGACCCCCGCGCTGCCGCCCGTGTCGAAATCCTCTTTTTCAGCCGGCCCCGAACTTTCGCAGGCTGCCAGCAGCAATACGGCGCACCATGCGGCCGCTATCGTTCCGAATCGTATCATAGTCGTCGAACTTTGTCGTATCGGACGGGATCGCGGCGGCGGGAGAGAGGGGAGGGATCGGTCTGGCAGCAGGTCGCGCAAGCAGTGTGCGCATTCGGCTTCCGGCCCGTACCCCGCAGGCGTGAATCCGTCTTTTCGGGCCGAAAGCAGGTCTTCTGACTTTTCCTTCTGCGACGCCTTCCCGATCGAAATCAGTGGCCTGAACGTGTCGCGGAGTACATCCGTCGCTCGGGACGGATGCCGGAATTTACAGCAGCGGGAACTGTTCGGGAGTTACACCCGATTCCCTTTTCATCCGGGCGCAGCGAGGCTTCGCCGCGCCGTTGGAACTCTCGGCGAGGCAAAAATACGAAGAATTTTCCAGAAAGCGGCTTTTTACGGAAAAATAGCGGCGACCTCTCGAAAAGATCGCCGCAGAAGGGTTGCGGATCGTGCCGTCGGCACCGGTTTCCGTCATTCGGCGAGGTGCCAGCCTGTCGTCCCGCGGTGTTCGGGGCAGCCGCCTTCGTGATGGTGTGCGCAGGCGTCGCCCGAATCGGCGATCCGGCCGGCCAGATAGGCCGCGACGACCTCCTCGACAGGCCCGTGGCAGCCGCGGATGACGGCGATACCGTTGCGTTGGAGGACGTTTTCGCCCCGTCGCCCATGTTGCCGGCGAGCATCACGTCGACGCCCATGGCGTGCAGGCGGGGGGGCGATGTCGGATTTACAGCCGCAGCCTTCGGCGGCGGGTAGCGTCTGGCGGCCGGCGATGCGGCGGTCGGCGTCGAGCGTGAAGATCGTGTAGCATTCGCAGTGGCCGAAGTGGTCGTCGACCGCGCCGTTGCGGGTCGGAAGTGCGATTTTTTCCATGATGACAGTATTAACAGGATTATATGTTGTATTCGGTTGTCCGAGTATCTCGGAGTCTTCATTGCGGCGGCAGGCCGGACAGCGGGGTGTTCCGGTGTGGATGCGCCGGCAGTGCGGGCAGCGGTACCAGCGTTCGGAGTGGCAGACCTTTCCGCCTTCGATGCGCAGCGGCCGCCCTTCGACGAGCGCGGCGGCGAGCGTGCGGCGGGCACGGTCGTAGAGACGCGTGCAGGTGGGGCGGGAGATGCCCATGCGCTCGGCCCGCCGCGGCCTGTGTCAATCCCTGGTGGTCGATCAGGCGGATCGCTTCGTATTCGTCGTACCGAAGCGTGACGGCTTCGGGAGCGACGCTATCTCCGCCGACGGGACGCATTCCCGCGACGGCGGGCGGTTGGGCGATGTAACAGCATTTGCGGGGACGCGGCATGACAAAAAACTCGTTTCCGCAAAGTTATTAATTATGAACATAAGTTCAAAATAAATGATGGAAAATATGCTATGTTACCATTTGTCCGAAGGTGTAGGGGAGCTTCGGTCGTGCGAAAATCCGGTTCGCTGCGGGGCGTTTCTTCGGGCGAAGGTTTGGATATTTCGTAAAAAAGGCCTATTTTTATCTCCTAATCCGTGAAGACTTTTATGCCGATCAAGTTCTTGTACAGCCTGTTTTGTCTCCTGACCGGAGTGCTTTCGGCGATGTCGTCGCGTGCCGCCGGTCCCGGTGTCATCAACCTGCTGCCGTCCGATTATCGGGCGGCCAACAAGAACTGGGCGGTGGCCGAAGACGATGCGGGAACGCTCTATGCCGGCAACGACAAGGGGGCTGCTCGAATTCGACGGCCTGCAATGGCGGTTGTACGAACTGCCCCGCGCCCTCGATCGTGCGTTCGGTGGCCCCGCTGTCGCACGACGTGATCTTCACGGGCGGGTTCGAGGAGTTCGGGCGCTGGGATCGCGACGCTTCGGGTGCGCTGCGCTATACGTCGCTCGTTCCGGCTCAGCGCAATCCCGCTTTTCGGACAGTGATTTCTGGAAAATCTACATCACGCCGCAGGGGTGTTGTTTCAATCGTTCCACGGCATCTACCTTTATGATTACGAGCGTGTCCGCCGCCTGACGGGCGAGATGAACATGCTCTTTCTGCTGCGTGCGGGCGACGAGTTCTGGGTGCAGGAGATGGGCGGCCCGCTCTATCGGATGCGGCAGGAGTCCTTCGAGCGGCTGCCCGACAGCGAACGCTTCTCGACGACGACCGTGCGGGTGCTGCTGCCCGGGCCGCACGAGGGCGAATGGATCGTGGGGACGGGTACCGACGGATTGTGGCGCTACGACGGCGAACGGTTCACGCCGTGGAGTCCGGCGCTGTCGGAGCGGTTGCGGCGCGACGAACTCAACTGCGGCATCCGAACCTCGCGCGGCACCTATCTCTTCGGACGCTTTTCGGAGGATTGTACGAGGCCGGTGCCGACGGACGGCTGCTCGCGGTTCTTTCGACCGAAAACCGGCTGCTCAACAACAGTGTGATGGCGCTCGCGGAGGATGCGCAACAAAATGTCTGGGCGGCGCTCGACCGGGGACTTTCGTTGCTGCTGTTCTGCGAAGGGGTGGATTACCATACCTACAACAAGTGGGCGGCCGGTTCGCTCTACGACGCCTGCCGCTGGCAGGGGAAGTTGCTGCTGGCTACCAACCAGGGGGTCTTCGCCGTCGACGAGAGCCGTCTGGCGACGGGCGTCGATCCCTCCGATTTCCGCCCCGTGGCCGGCCTGAGCGGTCAGGCGTGGTCGTTCGACCTGCTCTCGACGGGCGGCTCTACGTGAGCCACAACACGGGCGTCACCGAACTCCGTCCCGATTTTTCGCTGGTACGCCGTTCCGACATGGGCGGTTACGGGTTGCGGCGGGTGAAACTGGGCGAAAAGAGCCGCACCTACTACGCTTCCTATTACAAGTTGCGGCTGCTCGACGACGACGGTACGATGCACGAGGTCGACGGACTGGACGAATCGGTCTACCGCATCGAGGCGGATTATATGCGCAACCTCTGGCTCGAACATCCGTCGAAAGGGGTCTACCGCTGCCGCATGAGCGACGACGGCCGGCGCATTGAGGAGCGGACGCTCTACGGAGGCGGTGCGGGCGACGGACTGCCCTACAAACTCCATTTGCTGCGCGTGGGCGGCCGCGTGGCGCTCATGGGCGACGACAGGTTTTTCCGTTACAACGAATATACGGACTGCATCGAGGCGGATACGGTGCTCGATGCGGCGTTCCGCACGGTGGAGGACACCCGCCGCGTGATTCCCTATGCCGACGAACGGTTCTGGGTCATTACCGGCAGCGGCGTCTGGAAATTGCGTTACGACGGCCGGCGCAGTGCCGAATTGACGCCGTGCGCCGGCATTCCGGTCGACAACATGATCTACGGGTACGAACAGGTGGCGCGGCTCGACGATTCGACCTGTCTTTTCTGCAGGGGACAACGGCTTCGAACTCGTCTCATCGCAGGCCGTCGAAATCCCCCCTCCGATTCCTCCGCTACTCGAATCGCTGCGTGCGTCGGGGCGCCGGGGCGATGAGGCGTGGTACGATCTCTCGGCTGTGGTCGAGATTCCTCACCAGCGCAACTCGGTGACTTTCCGCTACGCTCCGCGTCGGGGCGCGGTTCCCGGCCTGCGTTTCCGCCACCGCCTGACGGGCATGGAGAGCGCATGGTCGGAGTCCGACCGGACGGGAACGGCCGATTACGCCCGTTTGCCGCAGGGGCGCTACACCTTCGAGGTCGCCGTGGGCGACGTGTTCGGCCGCTGGTCGGAACCCGCCCGTTTCCCGTTCGTCGTTCTCACGCCCTGGTACGCTACCGGCTGGGCCTATGCGGGCTACGTGCTGCTGCTGGCCTTCACTTTCTATTGTCTGTGGCTGTTGGTGATGCGTTTCTATCGCCGGCGTTACCTGCGGCGTCTGCGCTTGCAGGAGATCGTCGCGTTGCGGCGCGCCAACCGGGAGCTGACCCGGCAGATCGAGACGCGCGACGCCGAGATCGTGGCGCAGAGTTCGACGCTCATCGGGCGCAACGAGATCATCCTGCGCCTGCGCGACATGGTCAACGAGTTCCAGCAGAAGCAGGGCAGCCGCACGACGGCGCCCCTGTGGCAGAAAGTCAACGCCTATGTAAGCAGCAAACTCGATACGGAGAGCGACTGGACGCTGTTCCTGATCAAGTTCGAGCAGAAGCACTCTTCCTATTTCCGCATCATGAAGGAACGCTTCCCCGACCTGACGACCAGCGATCTGCGTCTGAGCGCCTGCCTGAAAATGAATCTTTGTACCAAGGAGATCGCCTCGCTGATGAGTCTGTCGGTGCGGGCGGTCGAGAACGGCCGTTACCGGCTGCGAAAGAAACTCGGATTGACTTCGGCCCAGAATTTGAACGAATTCCTCTTGCATATCGATTCGCAGGAGTCGGGGCCGGAGGATGATGAGAAGTAGAATTTCGATTTTTAATCGGTTGATTTCAAATTATTTCATTGTTCTTTGAGAGGGTAATTGAGAGGCAGTGGAAGAGTCTTTTCGAGGGTGGAGTAGTCGGAGTGTAGCCGCTTTTCCCCGCGATTTTTCCGAACCTTTTAATTTTGTTTTCGTAAAAACTTTTCCGGGCGACGCTTCGGCGGATTCCGTTCCGCATTTCCCTGCCGAGGCGCGGAGCCCACAGTAGAAACATAAACCTAAAATTGCAATGAAAAAGAATCGACCAGAGAGTTGCGGCGTCGGCCGCCTCTTGTTCAAGGCGTTTGTATCGGTCGCGTCGTGGTCGCGGGGACGTACACGGGTACGACCACGGGTGCGGACGGCGGTTTCGCACTGAAAGCCCGCGAGGGGCAGGAGTTGGAGGTTTCGTTCATCGGTATGTCCACGCAGCGCGTGCCCGTATCGGCCGTGCCGGTTACGGTGACGCTCGAAAGCGAGTCACGACGATGATCGAGCAGGCCGTGGTGATCGGTTACGGTACGGCCAAAACGCGATCCTGACGGGTTCGATCGTCAACGTCGACGCCGCGACGATCGCCAACCGTCCGGCGTCGAACCCGCTGGCCTCGTTGCAGGGCCGCGTGGCCGGTGTGCAGATCACCAATTCGGGTCGGGCCGGACAGGATCCCGAAATCCGTATCCGCGGTACGAACTCGATCAACGGCTTCGCACCGCTCTATGTGGTCGGACGGAATGTTCACCGACAACATCAACTACCTCAATGCAAATGACATCGAGTCGTTCGAGATTCTGAAAGACCCCTCGTCGCTGGCTATCTTCGGCGTGCGCGGTGCCAACGGCGTCATCATCGTGACGACCAAACGCGCGCCAAGATGGGGCAGACGGTGGTGAACGTCAACCAGTCGGTGGGTGTGAAGCACGTGGGGCACCGCATGTCGCTGACCAACGGGCCGCAGTTTAAGGAGCTCTACAACGAGCAGCTTTCGAACATGGGCGGCGATCCGTTCGACTATACCTATTATCAAGCCAATACCGACTGGCAGGACGCCATCTTCCAGAATGCCATGATCAGCCAGACGACGGCCAGCATCATGGGCGCCAACGAAAAGAGCAACTTCTATCTGGGCGTGGGCTACACCTACGAGCAGGGCAGCATCGTGGGTGAGGAGATGCAGAAGGTGACCGTCAATTTCAGCGACGAGTACAAGATGAAGGACTGGCTCAAATTCGGCGTGCAGATGAACGGCGCCTACATGTTGCCGGCCGATGCCAAGAACGTGACCGGCGCCATCCATGCGGCTCCGATCTCGCCGATCTACGACGATGCGACGGGCGGCTACAAACTGCCTTCGTTCCAGAGTTCGCAGATCTCAACCCGATGATCGACATCGAGGAGTTTCGCCGCCCACAACAAGGCGCAGAACTACCGCTTCGCGGGCAATGTCTACGGCGAGATCAATTTCCTGCCCGAACTGAAATTCCGCGCCGCCTTCTCGATCGACTACCTGTCGAACAATTCGCGGCTCTTCACGCCCGTGAAATACGAATACGAGCCCGATCTGGGGACGATCAACGCCCGCAGCGACCGCTATTCGCTGTCGCAGACGAAGGCCAACACGCTCAATGCGCAGCAGGACTACATCCTCACCTATGCGAAGACCTTCGCCGACAAGCACGACCTGACGCTGATGGCCGGTCTGACGACCAACTTCACCAACTACGAGGAGCTCACCGGCGGCCGCAGCCAGAACGTCGCTTCGGCCGACCTGCCGATTCCGAACGATCCCGACAAGTGGTGGATCTCGTCGATCGGCGACACGGCGTCGGCGACCAACGGCGGCTCGCAGTACCGCAAGTTCACGATGTCGTACCTGTTCCGTGCGCTCTACAACTACAACCGCCGCTACCTGGTCAACTTCTCGTTCCGCCGCGACGGCGGCGTCGGTGTTCAAGTACACGGGCAACACGTGGACAACTTCTACTCGGTCGGTGCCGGATGGATCATGTCCGAAGAGAATTTCATGCGCAACCAGCATGTGATCGACTACTTGAAGATCAAGGGGGCGTACGGCGTGCTGGGTAACCAGAACGTCGGTACCGAGGGCGGCAATTATCCCGCGTTCCCGACGCTCAACTCCTCGAACGCCATCTTCGGCGACAACATCATCTCCTCCTATGCGCAGGCCTATCTGGCGACGAATCTGCGCTGGGAGAAGACCAAGGCGTGGGAAGTGGGCTTCGAGATGCAGATGTTCAACCAGCGCCTGCACATCGAGCCGACCTATTACAGCAAGAAGACCGAAGACCTGATCTGCTACCTCGAATCGTTCATGGGCGCGCAGGACGGTCTGATCAATTCGGGTTCGATCCGCAACCGCGGCTTCGAGCTGTCGGGATCGTGGAGCGACACGATCGGCGACGATTTCCGCTATACCGTTTCGGGTAACCTGACCACGATCGACAACGAGGTGCTCACGTTGGGCAAGACCTACTATCAGGGCGACAAGAGCGTGGCCGTATCGGAACCGGGCAAGCCCATCGGTTATTTCTACGGCTACGAGGTCGAGGGGCATCTACCAGAACAAGGCCGACATCGCCTCGTCGCCGGAAAACACGCTGGCGGCCGTGGCTCCGGGCGACCCTGAAATTCCGCGATGTCACGGGCGACGGCAAGATCACCGAAGCCGACCGTACGATGATCGGCAATCCTACGCCCGATTTCACCTACGGTTACTCGGTCAACCTGCAATACAAGAATTTCGATCTGGGTATCGACTTCCAGGGTGTCTACGGAAACGAGATATTCAATACGAGCTTCCTGTCGGCATATGCACAGTATAATTATCATACCAAGCGTCTGGGACGTTGGAACGGCGAGGGCACGTCGAACTGGGGAGCCGATTCTCGATTCGTCGCGCGCCACGCAGATGATGAATTCGAGCTACTTCATCGAGGACGGCAGTTACCTGCGTCTGAAAAACATCCAGCTGGGTTACAGTTTCGGCGACCGGATCCTCAAAGAAGATCCGTCTCAAAGCGCTGCGCGTGTTCATGAACATCGACAACCTGGCCACCTGGTCGCACAACACCGGCTATACGCCCGAGATCGGCGGTACGGCCCTTGCGTTCGGCATCGACACGGGCGACACCTACCCCATGCCGACGACCATTACTTTCGGTGTAAACGTGTCTTTTTCTAAAACAGCATAACCAATGAAAACGATCATAAGAAATCTGAAACTCTGGATCATCGCCGTCGCGGCGGTTGCATCGGCCGCGTGCAGCGACCTGCTCGACCAACGCCCGCAGGGCCAGTGGACTATCGACGACATCGAAGGCGGCGCCTACTTTTCGCAGGTAATGGCGCTCTACACCAAGGCGCGCCACTACAATATCACGTCGGGTATTCCCGCCTTCGCGGTGCATTACTACCGTTCGGAGGATTCGCGTAAGGGATCGACCACGACCGACGGTGCGGAACATGTGCCGATGTACGAGAATTTCCAGTATTCGGCGGCCAATTCGCTGTTGAATCCTTATTGGACGCAGAACTACGAGATCATCAATGCGGCCAATACCGTGCTCGACCAGATGCAGAAGGCGCAGGAGGCCGGTGAACAGCTCGATGAGGCGGAACTGCAATGCAGCATGGAAGCTCGCTTCTTCCGCGGCTGGTGCTATTTCAATCTGGTGCGTGCCTTCGGCGAGGTGCCGCTCGTCGACTTCGCCATCACCAATTCCGACGAGGCCAATATCCCCAAATCGTCGGTGGACAAGATCTACGAGTTGATCGACGCCGATCTGACGGCGGCCGAAGGGCTGCCCCGCCGCTGGGAGTCGAAATATATCGGGCGGGTCACTTACGGCGCCGCACGTGCGTTGCATGCCAAGACTTACGGCCAGCGCGGTCTGTGGTCGCAGATGTATCAGGCTGCCAAGAATGTGATCGATACCAGGGTCTACAATCTCGACACGCCGTTCGACGAGATTTTCCGCGAAGAGGGCGAAAACTCTTCGGAATCGGTTTGGGAGTTGCAGTGCACGGCCACCGTCGCGCAGCCCGCGACCAACGATCTGGGCAGCCAGTTCTGCCAGGTGCAGGGCTGCCGCGGTTCGGGTACGAGCAATCTGGGCTGGGGCTGGCATATGGCCGACCAGTCGATCGTCGACGTGTTCGAAGAGGGCGATCCGCGCCGCGACGAGACGCTGCTCTACTTCTCGACCCCTTCGAAGCCGTGGCCTGCGATCGCTCCGGAGGCCGGCAACGCCCCCTTCAATGAAAAACTCGTATCGCAGGACGGTTTGGACGGTGACTACTACAACAAGAAAGCCTATTGCAGTCCCAAACTGCGCGAATATTACGGCAGCAACGACGGATTCTGGTACAACATTCGTATGATCCGTTACTCGGACGTGGTGCTGATGGCTGCCGAAGCGGCCTGCGAGATGGGCGGCGAGGCGATGATCGAGGAGGCGCTGGATTATCTGGAACAGGTGCGCGCCCGTGCCCGCGGCACCAATACGAACGTGCTGCCCAAGGTGACGACGACCAACCAGTTGGAGTTGTGCAAGGCGATCCACCATGAACGCCACGTGGAGCTGGCGCTCGAATTCGACCGCTTCTACGATCTGGTGCGCTGGCAGGAGTTCAGTATCGCCGGTGCGGAGGACGGTGCTTCTGGCCGTGCTCGGCAACAAGGGGCTACACCGCCAAGAACAAATACCTGCCGCTGCCTCAGGAGCAGGTCGACGCCTCGAACGGCGTGCTGGTACAGAATCCCGATTATGCTAATTAAAACAAGTCAGATACCATGAAATTCCTCAGATATTTTCCGTTGATTTTGACGACCGCGGCGCTTTTGTCCCTCGGATCGTGCAAACAGGATTTGGGTCAGGATCCTCCCTTCGACTATCCGGATGAGGGCTCGTCGGGCGTACAGCTTCCCGATCCGCTCTACCATTTGGCCTGCGACGACGATCTGTTCCTCGACGGAACGCTCGCGGGCGAGATGAAGACCTTCACCGGCGAGTCGCCGATGTTCGTCGACGGCAAGTCGGGCAAAGCCTACCAGAACGTCGACGGCCAGGCGCTCATCCTGACGCCCGACGCCGCTTCGACGACAGCGCTCAAATCGTTGGGCAGCTACTCGATTTTCATGTGGATCAAGTTCGACGGTACGAACAAGAATGCAGCGGGTCTCTTCTCCATCGGCAACAAGACGATCGAGGTGGCCGACGTCGCCTTCTTCCTCAACAACGGCAACACGACCACCCGTCGGAGTTCTTCTTCAAGGGATTCATGCAGGCGACCGGTGCGAGCGGCAAGCCCGATGCGTGGTTCGATGCCGGCGACGACGCGCCAAGATACAGAATATGGCCGGCGTCTGGGCGCATGTCGGCGTGACCTACGACGCAGGGACCTCGACCATCACGCTCTACCACAACGGCGGGGCGGTCTGCGACCGCGTGTTGAAGGACGGAGCCTTCGGTCCGATGACGTTCGACGAGGTGAGCGGCATCTGCCTCGGCGCCTTCCCGTCGCAGGTCGGCCTGGGTTCGGGTGCCGGCTGGACGGCCGAGGCTTCCTTCTATACGGGAGCCATGGACGATCTATCTCTACGATCAGGTGTTGACGCCGGCACAGGTGACGGCTCTGTACGAACAGGCGAAATAGCAGGGCTCGATTTCTGCATTGATCGGAAGAGGGGACCGAAATCAGGCCCCCTCTTCTAAAAAAACGACGATATATGAAAGGTTTTCCGTTTTTCAAGCCTCTCCTGCCTGCACTGGTTTTGCTGGGTGTCGGCTGCGGCGGCGATTCGACCGACGACCGCACGCCCGCGGGCGATCAGCTGGCGTTGAGCTCGGTTACGATCGGCGGGCAGAGCGGCCTGTCGGATTTCGATGACGTGTCGCCCGACGCCGAGATCGTGCTCGACTTCACGGCGGCGCTCGACGCGGCGACCGTCGAGGCCAATATCTATCTGCTCGACGCCGGAGGCGCGAAGGTGGACGCCAGCGACGTTTACGACGGCGCGAAGCGCGTCACGCTCAAACCCTCCGCCGGGTTGAACGCGTATGCTTCCTACCGGTTGATCGTCGACAGCGGCCTGAAATCGGCTGCCGGGGGAGGCGATCCTGACCGGCAAGGTGATCCGGATCCGGACGGGGCTGGACACGAGCGACAAATTCCGCAGATTTCCGACGAGGAGCTGCTCACAAGGTGCAGCAGCAGACCTTCCGCTATTTCTGGGAGGGTGCCGAACCGACGAGCGGCATGGCGCGCGAGCGCACCTCGTCGGGCGCGACGGTCACTACCGGCGGGACGGGCTTCGGCGTGATGGCCATGACGGTGGCCGCCGAGCGCGGTTTCGTGACCCGCAGCGAGGCGTGCCAGCGGGTGCAGCGGATCGTGACCTTCCTTGCGGAGCGGGCGACCTCCTATCACGGCGCCTTCTCGCACTGGATCGACGGCCAGACGGGGCAGACGCTTCCCTTCTCGGCCGATGACAACGGCGCCGATCTGGTGGAGACCGGGCTGTTGTTCCGGGGTTGCTGACGGCGCGCGCCTACTTCGACGGCGACGATGCCGCAGAGAGCAAGCTGCGCGCCGACATCACCGCCTTGTGGGAGGCCGTCGAGTGGGATTTCTTCACCAAGGAGGGGACGGAGAAGGTGCTCTACTGGCATTGGAGTCCCGACAAGGGGCTGGGCGATGAACATGCCGATACAGGGGTGGAACGAGGCGTTGATCGTCTACGTGCTGGCCGCCTCGTCGCCGACGCATCCCATCGGCCGCGAAGTGTATGCCGAAGGCTGGGCGCGCGGTGGCGCGATGCGCAACGGCAAGTCGTTCTACGATACCGTGCTGCCGCTGGGCGAGGATTACGGTGGCCCCTTTTCTGGGCCCACTATTCCTTCCTGGGGCTGAATCCCCGGGGACTCTCCGATGCCTATGCCGACTATTGGGAGCAGGTGTGCAACCATACCCGGATCAACTACGCGTATTGCGTAGACAACCCCAAGGGGTATGCCGGTTACGGCGCCGACTGCTGGGGACTGACGGCCAGTGATATTCCCGACGGCTACACCGCTTCGTCGCCGACGAACGACCGGGGAGTCATCGCCCCCACGGCAGCCTTGTCGTCGATGCCCTACACGCCCGACGAGTCGATGGCCGCACTGCGCTTCTTCTACTATAAACTGGGCGACAAGTTGTGGAGCGACTACGGGTTTATCGACGCCTTCGATCTCACGACCGGCTGGTTCGACAGTGGAATGCACATCGCCATCGATCAGGGCCCGATCGTGGTGATGATCGAAAACTACCGCACGGGATTGCCGTGGAACCTGTTCATGTCCGATAAGGATGTGCAGAGGGGACTCGCCGAACTCGGATTTACGGTCGAGGCGGGCAGTTGACGCGTGCCGCCGCAAGTGATCCGCGACCGTGAAACTCCGTTTTTCGGGAAGCGAAATATTATACCATAAAAAACAGAGATTACGATATGAAAAAAACACTCATTACCCTGCTGGGCATCGTGCTCTGCGGCGCGGCCGTCGCCGTCGAGAAGCCTGCGGGTGCTACGATGGAGCAGTATGTCGACGCGCTGATGCGCCGCATGACCCTCGAAGAGAAGATCGGCCAGCTCAACCTGCCCAGTGCGGGCGACATCACCACCGGTCAGGCCAAGAGCAGCGACATTGCCGAGAAGATCCGCCGCGGCGAAGTGGGCGGTCTGTTCAATATCAAGGGGGTGGAGAAGATCCGCGACGTGCAGCGCATCGCCGTCGAGGAGAGCCGTCTGGGTATTCCGCTGATCTTCGGCATGGATGTGATCCACGGTTATGAGACGACCTTTCCTATTCCGCTCGGCCTGACGGCCACGTGGGACATGGAGGCCGTCGAGCGTGCGGCCCGTATTTCGGCCGTCGAGGCGAGTGCCGCCGGTATCTGCTGGACTTTCTCCCCGATGGTCGATATTGCGCGCGATCCCCGCTGGGGACGTGCGTCGGAGGGCATCGGCGAAGATCCCTTCCTCGGCAGCGCTGTGGCGCGGTCGTTCGTCTACGGCTATCAGGGGCGTGATCCGATGCATTTTGCCACCGACGAGATCATGGGATGCGTGAAGCACTATGCTCTCTACGGTGCTGCCGAAGCGGGACGCGACTACAATACGACCGATATGAGCCGCCAGCGCATGTACAACGAATATTTCCCGCCCTACAAGGCGGCCGTCGAGGCAGGCGTGGGCAGCGTCATGGCGTCGTTCAACGAGGTCGACGGGATTCCCGCCACGGCCAACCGCTGGCTGATGACCACCGTGCTGCGCGAGCAGTGGGGCTTCGAGGGCTTCGTCGTCACGGACTACACGGGCATCTACGAGATGATCGCGCACGGTCTGGGCGATCTGAAAGAGGTGTCGGCGCGCGCCGTCGAGGCGGGTGTCGACATGGACATGGTGAGCGAGGGTTATCTGGGAACCTTGCAGCAGTCGCTCGAAGAGGGGCGTATCCCGCTGTCCGATATCGACCGCGCGTGCCGCCTGGTGCTCGAAGCGAAATTCAAGTTGGGACTTTTCGACGATCCCTACCGTTACTGCGATCCGCAGCGCGCCGCCACGCAGATCTATACGCCCGCACACCGCGCCGAGGCGCGCCGTATCGCGGGCGAGAGCTTCGTGTTGCTGAAAAACGAAGGCGACGTGCTACCGCTCCGGCGCGAGGGAACGATCGCCGTGGTCGGCCCGCTGGCCGCTTCGCGCGCGAACATGCCCGGCACGTGGAGCGTCGCTACCGATCTGACGAAGCCGCTGACGCTCGTCGAAGGGTTGCAGCAGGTGGCCGGCGAAGGGGTGAAGATCGTCTATGCCAAGGGCAGCAACGTGATCCGCGACGAGGAGCAGGAGCGCTATGCCACGATGTTCGGGCGCGATATTCCGCGCGACGGCCGCACCGACAAGCAGTTGCTCGACGAGGCGCTCGCCGCGGCGGCCGAGGCCGATGTGGTGGTCGCCGCGCTGGGCGAGGCTTCGGAGATGAGCGGCGAGAGCAGCAGCCGGTCGCAGATCGGCATTCCCGACGTGCAGCAGGAGTTGTTGAAGGCGCTCGTGGCGACGGGCAAACCCGTCGTGCTGGTACTCTTCACGGGGCGCCCGCTGACGCTCGAATGGGAGGCCGAGCACGTGCCTGCGATGCTCAACGTATGGTTCGGCGGCACGCAGGCGGCCGAGGCGATCGGCGACGTACTCTTCGGCGACGTCAACCCGTCGGGCAAACTTCCCGCGACCTTCCCGCGCAGCGTGGGGCAGATACCGCTCTTCTACAACCATAAGAATACGGGACGTCCGCTGTTGGGCGACAAGTTCGAGAAGTTCCGCAGCAACTATCTCGACGTGCCCAATACGCCGCTCTATCCCTTCGGCTACGGTCTGTCGTATACGACCTTCGACTACGGCGACGTGCGCCTTTCGGCGTCGGAGATGACCGCCGACGGGTCGATCGAGGCCACCGTGCGCCTGACGAACAGCGGCCGGCGCGACGGCGTGGAGGTCGTGCAGCTCTACATCCGCGACAGGGTGGGTTCGTCGACCCGTCCCGTGCAGGAGCTCAAAGGCTTCCAGCGCGTGGCGCTCAAAGCGGGCGAGAGCCGCGACGTAAGTTTTACGATCGACGTCTCGCTGCTCAAATATTACGATTTCGACCTGCGGTACGTGGCCGAGCCGGGCGAGTTCGACGTGATGATCGGCGGCGCGAGCGACGCGGTGAAGCAGGCAAGTTTCACTCTGAAATAACCTTCGCGGCATGAAGACGATCAAACGGATTACGGCGGCCGTGGCGGCGCTCGCTCTGGCGGGCGTCGTCGCGGGTTGCGCGCAGCGTCCCGCAGCGACGCTTTCGGACGAGGCGTTGCTGGACAGCGTCGAGCGGCGTACGTTCGATTATTTCTGGTCGGGCGCCGAGCCCAACAGCGGCCTTGCGTGCGAACGGATCAACATGGACGGCATCTATCCCGAAAACGACGAGACGGTCGTGACGACGGGCGGCAGCGGCTTCGGCATTCTGGCGCTTATCGCCGGTATGGAGCGCGGCTACGTCACCCGTGAACAGGGGATCGAACGCTTCGAACGCATCGTCTCGTTCCTCGAACGTGCCGACCGCTTCCACGGCGCCTGGCCTCATTGGATCGAGGGCCGGACGGGCCGCGTGAAACCCTTCGGCAAGAAGGACAACGGAGGCGATCTGGTGGAGACGGCCTTTCTGGTGCAGGGGCTGCTGGCCGCGCATCAGTATTTCGCGCAGGGCAACGAGCGCGAGCAGGCGCTCGCACAGCGTATCGATACGTTGTGGCGCGGCGTCGAGTGGTCGTGGTATCGCAACGGGCAGAACGTCCTCTACTGGCATTGGAGTCCCGAATACGGGTGGGAGATGAATTTCGCCGTACACGGGTTCAACGAGTGTCTGGTGATGTATATTCTGGCGGCCGCTTCGCCGACCTATCCGATCGACCGCGAGGTCTATACCGAGGGGTGGGCCGAGAACGGGGCGATCGTCGACGAGCACGAGGTCTAGGGTTACCGCCTCCGCCTGCGGTATCAGGGCGTCGAGGCCGGTCCGCTCTTCTGGGCGCACTACTCCTTCCTCGGGCTGGATCCGCGCGGGCTGAGAGACGACTACTGCGAGGACTATTTCGGCGAGATGCGCGACTATTCGCTCATCAACCGTGCCTACTGCATCCGCAATCCCCGGCACTACAAGGGTTACGGCAAGGATTGCTGGGGGCTGACGGCCAGTTATTCGACGGCGGGGTATGCGGCGCACGCTCCCGTCGAGCGCGAGGATCGCGGCGTGATTGCCCCCACGGCGGCGCTTTCGTCGATCGTCTACACGCCCGAGGAGTCGATGGATGTGATGCGTTACCTCTACGGGCCGCTTCACGAGAAAGTGTGGGGGCCCTACGGCTTCTACGATGCGTTCAGCCAGACCGACGACTGGTATCCGCAGAAGTATCTGGCCATCGATCAGGGGCCGATCGCGGTGATGATCGAGAACCACCGTTCGGAGTTGTTGTGGCGGCTCTTCATGAGCCACCCCGACGTGCAGAACGGTTTGCGGAAGCTGGGCTTCGATTCGCCCGTGCTGCAATAAGGGGCGAAGCAGGATTTTTTGAGACGGGACGCATCGGTCGGTGCGTCCCGTTTTTTCAGATCGAACAGAAGAACGTGACCAGGAAGGGAACGCTGAAATCGGTGACGCAGCCGTGGAAGATCGCTACGACGGCATACTGCGGCCCTGCGACGCGGGTGAGGATCGGGAGGGTGGTGTCGAAGGTCGTGGCGCCGCCCGACGAAATCGCGGCCAGCGGCCCGAAACGGCCCGCTACCCACGGTGCGGCCAGCAGCGTGAAGAGTTCGCGCAGGACGTTGCAGAGCAGAGCGACCGTTCCCAGTTCGACGCTGCGCAGTTCGGAGATGAAGATGCTCGACAGCGAATAGTAGCCGAATCCCGCGCCGACGGCCATGGCGTCGGCCGGCGGTACGGTGTGCAGCAGCGGCGATGCGAGCGCCGCTCCGGCCAGCGTTCCGACGACGGTGCAGATGGGCAGCAGCGCCATGCGGCGGTCGAGCGAGCGGATACGCTCGACGAGCGTGGCGTCGTGTCCCAGCGACACGCCGACCGAGAACATCAGCCCGTAGAGCATGTAGGTGCTTACGGGCGAGGAGGCTGCGGTAGCCGGAATCCATCCCGCGACGCCGAAAATCGCTCCGGCTGCGAAGAAGGCGACGATCACCAGACTGCCGCGCAGTGCGGCGAAGGCCGGCGGAGCGGGTGCGGCGGAGTCGGTCGCGCCGGTGCGTCTGCCGCCGATCGACCGCCACAGCAGCCAGGCGCAGGCGATGCTTCCGCCAGCGCTCCCGTGCAGAGGACGAGCGCCTGCACGCCGAGCGTGGCCAGCGACCGCATGACCTCTTCGTTGCCGCCCACTTCCGTTCCCAGCATGAAGAGCAGCAGCCAGATGATGAACGTGATGACGCTGCCGAGCGCACGGAGCGGTCGGCGGCGCAGCAAGCGGCCCGTGAGGATGCCGCCGAAGAGGACAGCGAACAGAATCAACATCGGCAGTGCGGAATTTTGCGTGCAAAAATAGGAAAAAAAAGCCGACGGCCGCAAGCTGTGCGCCTGCGGCCGTCGGAATGAGGTGCGTCGTTAACGGACGTCGAAACGGAAGCGGATCGTCCGGCGGTACGCTTCGCCGGGGCGCAGTTCGGCCGAAGGGAAATCAGGGGCGGTTCGGTGCGTCGGGGAAACCCTGGCACTCGATCGCCACGCCGTCGTAGTCCGCGGAGGGCCGGCCGCTCTTCGAGAGCGGCGAGCCGGCGAGCCAGTTGCCCGGGTAGACCTGCACGCCCGGCTGTGGGAGCGGACGCTGAGCCGCCGACCCGCTTTCGGGTCGTACAGTTCGGCCACGGTCATCTCCTCGTCCGCGCGCCAGTCGTCGACGGCCCAGCAGTTGTCGTAGCCTTTGCCGTAGCGCAATGCGGGGAAGTCGGCGCGAATGTCGCGGCCGAGCGGTTTGGACGTGCGGAAGTCCATCGGCGTGCCGGCGACGCCGGCGAGTTCGCCCGTGGGAATCAGCGTTTCGTCGGTCGGCAGCCAGCGCGAGGCGTGGAGCCGCAGCTCGTGGCCGAGCACCGATCCGGCATTCTCGCCCGCGAGGTTCCAGTAGGAGTGGTTCGTCAGGTTGACGATCGTGGGGCGTCGCACGCGGCTTCGAGTAGGACGGTCAGGCAGCAGTCGTCGTCCCACGTATAGGCGATGCGCGCCGTGAGCGTACCCGGGTAGCCCTCCTCGCCGTCGGGGCTGGTGCGGTTGAAGGCCACGCCGTCGCCGGTCGTTTCACCCTGCCACAGGCGGTTGGCGAATCCCGTCGGGCCGCCGTGCAGATGGTTGGGGCCGTTGTTGACGGCCAGCCGGTACTCCTTGCCGTCGAGCGTGAAGCGCCCTCCGGCGATCCGGTTGGCGAAACGGCCGGGCGTCTTGCCGAAGCAGGCGCCGTCGCCGACGTAATCGGCGTAGGCGCGGTACCCCAGCGCCACGTCGGCCATGCGCCCTTCACGGTCGGGAACGACGACGGCCGTGATGCCAGCGCCGATGTTGCACACATCGACGTAAGCCCCCGCGGCGTTCGCGAGGCGGAAGACCTCGATCTCGCCCTGCGCGTGGGGTTCGGTGCTGATTTTCGAGACGGTCATCGCCCTAAAAGAGTTTGGCGGGGTATTCGCCCGCGTCGACGAGCGCACGGATTTTGTCGACCACGCCCTGACGGTCGGCGGCGTAGGTCACGCCGAACCACTTGGCCGTGGTGTCGAGCACCTCGACCGTCGCCGTGCCTTCGGTGATGAGTTTGTTGACCATCAGCGGGATGTAATACTCGGCTTTGGGGTTGTCGATGTTGGCGCGCAGGAACTCCTTGAAATACTCCTCCGAGTAGCGGAAGTAGTCGGGCGTGAAGCCCCACATGTTCATCGAGACGGGGTATTGTCGTCGGTGGTGGTCGGCTGTCCGTCGTCGCCCGTGAAGGTGATGCGGCCGTCGACGCGGGCGATGTCCGTCCGTTCGACCACACCCGTCAGGTAATTGTTCGCATCGGTTCGGCAGATGCCGCGCGCCACGGTGCCGCTCTCCGAGAGGGTGTTGCCCACGCGGTAGCCCACCATGCAGTAGCGGTTCTCTCCGTCGGCTTTCGACAGCCACTGACCCAGTACGCGGAAGCCGTCGCGGCCGTAGAAGTCGTCGGCGTTGATGACGGCGAACGGTTCGCGGATGACCGCCTTGCCCATCAGCACGGCGTGGTTCGTACCCCATGGCTTGGTGCGCCCTTCGGGGCGGACGAAGCCCTCGGGCAGGTCGTCGACCGACTGGAAGACCACCTCGACGGGGATGTGGTTTTCGTATTTGGAGAGGATCTTCGTGCGAAAATCCGCTTCGAAATCCTTGCGGATGACGAAGACAACCTTGCCGAAGCCGCCGCGGATGGCGTCGAAGATCGAGTAATCCATGATCGTCTCGCCGTTGGGGCCGAGACCGTCCAGCTGTTTGAGACCGCCGTAGCGCGAGCCCATGCCTGCGGCCAGTACGAAAAGTGTAGGTTTCATATCGAATCTGTGATTGAATTGCATCGGGGAGGGTTAGTTCATGCCGCGCACGTGTTTTTCCCAGGCCCAGGCCGAGCGGAGCGTCTCTTCGAGAGGCCGTTCGGCCTTCCAGCCCAGTTCTTTGTTGGCGCGCTGCGTGTCGGCCCAGACCGCCTTCACGTCGCCGGCCCGTCGCCCGACGATCTTGTAGTTGAGCGTCAGCCCGTTCGCCCGTTCGAAGCCCTTCACCAGTTCCAGGACCGAGACAGGCGTGCCCGTGCCGATATTGAAAATCTCGTAGGCCTCCTTCATCCGCCGCTGCGTCATGCGGTCGACCGCGGCTACATGGGCTTTGGCCAGGTCGACGACGTCGATGTAGTCACGCAGGCAGGTGCCGTCGGGCGTGTCGTAGTCGTCGCCGAAGATCGAAAGGCATTCGCGCAGTCCGGCGGCCGTCTGGGTGATGTAGGGCACCAGATTCTGCGGCACGCCGCGCGGCAGTTCGCCGATGAGCGCCGAGGGGTGGGCGCCGATGGGGTTGAAGTAGCGCAGCGCGATGCCGTGCAGGCCCTCGTAGGCCGCGCAGCAGTCGTGCAGGATGTCTTCGGCGATCTGTTTGGTGTTGCCGTAGGGCGAGGTGGCGGGTTTGCGGGGCGTCTGCTCCGTGACGGGCAATGTGTCGGGCTCGCCGTAGACCGTCGCCGACGACGAGAAGAGGATGTTCGGCCGGCCGAACTCCTTCATCAGCGCGCAGACGTTCATGAACGACGCGAGGTTGTTGCGGTAGTATTTGAGCGGTTCGGCGACCGACTCCCCGACCGCTTTCGACGCGGCGAAGTGGATGACGGAGCCGAAATCGTATTTTTTCGAAGACGCGTCGCAGCGCCGCTTCGTCGCAGGTGTCGACCCGCTCGAAGGGAACGTCGATACCCGTGATGCGCCGCACACCCTCGACGGCCTCCGCCTCCGAGTTGGAGAGGTTGTCGATGATGACCGCGTCGTATCCGGCGGCGATCAGTTCCACGGCGGTATGCGAGCCGATGTATCCGGCACCGCCCGAAATCAGTACAGTCTCTTTTGCCATAATCCGGGGATAAGTTGTTGTGCGACAGATGTTCGTTTCAGCCGATCGGTTATTCCATGTCGAAGGTGAATTGGTCGTAGTCGGCCGTGCGCCACGCCTTGTCGCAGGTGACGGGCGAAAGGGCGAACATCGGCGAGAAGGTCCGCACCGATACGGTCCGTCCGTCGGGCAGGAATTCCAGGATGCGCAGCCAGCAGTCGCCGCCGTTGCCGTGCCACTGTCCGTCGGCCGTCTGGGCGTTGAACATCATCTGCGCGACCGATTTGCCGGCGGCGTTCTTGTCCGTGCGGAAGCCGACCGTCTCGAAGTAGTCCGTCGTGGGGTGGCATTCGTGGCCGCAGATGACCAGCCGGATGTTCGACGACGGATAGACGAGCTTGTCCCAAATCGCCTGCTGGTAGTTGGCGTCGGTCAGTTCGTAGGGTTCCGTTTTCTTGCGGTTGCCCTTCCATGCGATGAACGAGTGGGTCAGCAGGATCACCCGCGTGTTCGCGTACCTGGGTTCCGCAACCAGTTTGCGCGCCCATTCTATCGCTTCGTCGCGCGGCGCGAATTCGAGCGATACGACCAGCAGATCGCCCCACGTGTCGGTGTGGAACTCGTAGGCGGCGTTCTCCAACGTGGGGATTCCGTGCGCGTTGTTGCATACCGATACGATTTTGTGACGCCAGCACTCGTTGCGCGTCATCGGGAAGTAGTCGGGGAAGCGCGACAGGCGGTTCTCCGACTTGGTGTATCCGTAGTCGTGGTTGCCCGTGCAGACGACGTAGGGCAGCTTGTTGTCGAGCCGCTCGAAGGCGCGCGACGCGGCCCGCCACTGCTCGGCGCTGGTCTGGTCGGTCTTGCGGAAGGCCAGCGGGATGGCTGTTTCATTCTGTTCGACCAGATCGCCCGTGCAGAGCGTCGTGAGGATGCGCAGCGAGTCGATCTCGCGGGCGATCCATGCCGTCTGCAACTCGAACAACGGCTGGTTGGCGGCGAACTTGGTGTAGCTCTGCGGGTCGGGAATGACGATGACAGAGAAGGAATTCGGGTCGCTCAGGCGGGCGCGCAAGGGGGTAGTTCTGGGCTTGCAGCGACAGCGTGCCGGCGAGCAGTGCGAAAAGGAAGATCGTTTTTCTCATGTAACGGGATGGTTTGAATCAGTCGATTTTATGTGCGCCGTCCGAGATGACGACGGGATAGACTTTGGGTTCGTGGCCGAACCGCTCGGTGAATTTGCGTTTGGCCGTGGCGATGAAATCGGCGAAGAGGTCGTCCTTTACGAGGTTGATCGTGCAGCCGCCGAAGCCGCCGCCCATCATGCGTGCCCCCGTGACGCCGCATTCGCGGGCCACGTCGACCAGGAAGTCGAGCTCCTCGCACGATACTTCGTAGTCCTTCGACAACCCCTCGTGCGTGGCGTACATCCGCTCCCCGACGGTGGCGTAGTCGCCACGCTGCAAGGCGTCGCAGACGTCGAGCACACGCCGTTCCTCGCCGATCACGAAGCGTGCACGGCGGTAGTCTTCGTCGGAGATCTCATCGCGGATCGCATCGAGCCGCTCCATCGTGGCGCCGCGCAGAAACTCCTGTCCCAGCATCTTCGCCACGCGCTCGCACGACTCGCGCCGGCGGTTGTAGGGCGAGCCGACCAGTTCGTGCTTGACGACCGTGTCGAGCAGCACGAGCTTGTAACCGACGGGATCGAAGGGGAAGTATTCGAACTCCATCGAACGGCAGTCGAGCCGCATCAGACAACCCTTCTTGCCGAAGACCGAGGCGAACTGGTCCATGATGCCGCACTTCACGCCGCAGTAGTTGTGCTCGGTCGACTGACCGATGCGTGCCAGTTCGAACTTGTCGATCCCCAGCGCATAGAGGTCATTGAGCGCAAAGGCGAAGGTCGACTCCAACGCTGCCGACGACGACATGCCCGCTCCCAGCGGTACGTCGCCCGAAAAGGCGGTGTCGAAGCCGCCGATGCGGCCGCCGCGCTTCTGGATTTCGCGGCAGACGCCGAAGATGTAGCGGGCCCACGACTCGGAGGGTTTGTCCTCCTCGCGCAAGCCGAACTCCGCATAGGAGTCAGATCGACGGGCATGTCGTCGGTCATCCGCGAAAGATCCCATTCGGGATGCCAGCCCCACTCCTCGCGGGCGCAGGTGTCGTCCAGCGAGTCGGGCCAGCTGCTCGGCGATCTCCTTCTTGACGGGATCGACGTCGTAATCCATCGTGAAATCGGGCAGACGCTTCCTGATCTCGGCGCAGATGATCTCCGGCGTGAAGCTCATCGAGGCGATGTTGAAGCTGTTGCGGTGAACGAGTTTCGCGGGATCGGCCTCCATCAGTTCGACGCAGGCGCGCAGCGCGTCGGGCATGTAGATCATGTCCATATAGACGTCCGGCGGCACGGGGCAGGTGAACCGCCCGGAGCGGATGGCCTCGTAGTAGATCTCGACCGCATAGTCGGTCGTGCCGCCGCCGGGCAGCGTGACGCTCGAAATAATGCCCGGAAAACGCACCGAGCGGGTATCGACGCCGTATTTGTGGTGATAGTAGTTGCCCAGCATTTCGCCCGTGACCTTGCAGATGCCGTAGATCGTCGTGGGCTGCATGATGGTATCCTGCGGGGTCCGGTCCTTGGGCGAGGTGGGGCCGAAGGCGCCGATCGAGCTGGGCGTGAAGAGCGCGCAGTGGTGCTGGCGGGCCACTTCGAGCGAATTGTTCAGCGCACCCATGTTGACGTTCCACGCCATCTGGGGATTGCGCTCGCCGACGGCCGAGAGCAGCGCCACGAGGTTGAAGATCGAGTCGATATGGTAACGGGCGACCACCGAGGCCATGGCCGTAGCGTCGAGTGGCGTCGAGCACTTCGAAAGGCGGGCTTCGGCCGAGAGCCTTGCATTCGCGCATGTCGGTGGCGACGACGTTGCGGTCGCCGTAGATTTTGCGCAGGTAAACCGTCAGCTCGGAACCTATCTGGCCTCCGGCGCCTATTATAAGTATCTTTTCATCGGGTTTAGTTGTTTCCGTTCCGCAAATCTAACGAAAGATATAAATAAAATCGTGAAAACCGCGATTTTTTTTGCCAATTCAAATTTTGCTTATGTATTTTTGCAACGCTTTTTAAGGCGAAATGTCGCTGTTGTAGCTCAGTGGTAGAGCACTTCCTTGGTAAGGAAGAGGTCACGAGTGCGAAAACAAGCTGAGGGGGCGACGAAATGTCGGACATTGGGATTGTTACTCAATAGTGCTTGTATCATCTGTAAATAGTTGAAAATTAAATTTCATTGATCTTTATCTGATTTTTTGTTCTCTTGGCTTCTGTAACGTCGCTTCGGGATTTTCCTCAGGGCGAGGGGCGCCGTTTTCGGGAGCGACGTGTTTCGCTCCGCAACCCCTGTCATGAGCGAATCCGCCTTTCGGGGAGGGATACGGTGAGGGTGCGCGGAACGTGAGCGAGTGCGCAGGTATCCCTGCTAATGGTCGGAATTATATCGGAGGATTTTTTGTCGGGGAGGTGTTTTCGGAGTTGACGTCGCTTCGCTCGTCTTTCCCTGCGCTGCCGCGGGCGGTCCTGCACCGGTCTGTTGTGAAGTCGGTGACGCCTCGAACGAAAAGGCAGAGGACACGTCCTCTGCCTTCACCATGGATTTTGGTTTGCGGAAAGACAGGGATTCGAACCCCGGGAACCTCTCGGTTCAACGGTTTTCAAGACCGCCGCAATCGACCGCTCTGCCATCTTTCCGGTGACAAAAGTAGCACCTTATTTCCATTTTACCAAATTCCGGCCGGGATTTCGCCCGCGCGCCCTTCCGGCGTGCGGCGGTCGGCGCACGGCCTTCCCTGAACGGTCGTTTGCGGCCGTGGTTCCGACCGGCTGCTTGCCCGTTGTCCGTGTTCCTGCCGTGCGTCGCCCGTGCGGTCGCGGTCTCCCTTTGCCGGCGGGAAAAAAGGTCGAAACGGATGTTCGGGAAATTTTTATTAACTTTGTCAGATACGGTTAGGGATTTCGAGACAAAAGAATGTTGTAACCTTTATACCCTCTCTGTTATGAACAAATCTCAATTGGCGGAGGCCGTGGCCCGTGAGGCGCGGCTTTCGAAGATCGATGCCGTGAAGGCGCTCAATGCGTTCGTCAAGGTCGCCGTCGAGGCGTTGCGCGGCGATGAGAAGATTCTGCTGACGGGGCTGGGGACGTTTTCGACCGTCCGTTACCCCGAGCGTATGGGACGCAATCCCCGCACCGGCGCACCCGTGCGGATCCCGGCGCGCCGTGCCGTGCGCTTCCGCCCGTCGCGCACGATCGAAGACTGAACGGGCGAAACGACCGATCCGCTGAAAAAAACGCTATCTTTGCCGCACATCCGATCCGTTGAGGATGTCACAGACGAAAACCGCTCGCTATGCCGCAAATTTCCCTTCGGGCCTGTGAAATGCCCGAGTCGCCGATTCGAAAACTCTTTCCGCTGGCCGAGGCCGCCAAGGCCCGCGGCGTGAAGGTCTATCATCTCAACATCGGCCAGCCCGATCTGCCCACGCCGCAGGTGGGGCTGGACGCCTTGAAGCAGGTAGACCGCACTGTGCTGGAATACAGCCCCAGCGACGGCTACCGGTCGCTGCGCGAAAAACTGGTCGAGTATTACGCCCAGTACCAGATCCGCCTGACGGCCGACGACATCATCGTCACGACGGGAGGCTCCGAAGCGGTGCTTTTCGCCTTCATGTCGTGCCTCAATCCGGGCGACGAGATCATCGTACCCGAACCGGCCTACGCCAACTACATGGCTTTCGCCGTATCGGCCGGCGCCGTGATCCGGCCGATCACCGCCTCGATCGAGGACGGCTTCGCGCTGCCGTCGGTCGAGAAGTTCGAGGAGCTTATCAACGACCGCACGCGCGGCATCCTGATCTGCAACCCCAACAACCCGACGGGTACCTCTATACGCGCCGCGAGATGATGCAGATCCGCGATCTGGTGAAGCGCTACGACCTTTTTCTCTTTTCGGACGAAGTTTACCGCGAATTCATCTATACGGGGTCGCCCTATATCTCGGCCTGCCATCTGGAGGGGATCGAGCAGAACGTGGTGCTGATCGACTCGGTGTCGAAACGCTACTCGGAGTGCGGCATCCGCATCGGGGCGCTCATCACCAAGAACCGTGCGCTGCACGACGCCGTGATGAAGTTCTGCCAGGCGCGGCTGTCGCCGCCGCTCGTGGGGCAGATCGTCGCCGAGGCGTCGATTGATGCGCCGCGCGAGTACCATACGGAGGTGTACGACGACGAGTATATCGCCCGCCGCAAGTGTCTGATCGACGGTCTGAACCGCCTGCCGGGCGTCTATTCGCCGATCCCCATGGGTGCATTCTACACCGTGGCGCGGCTGCCGATCGACGACAGCGACCGTTTCTGCGCGTGGTGTCTCGGCGAATTCGATTACGAGGGCGAGACGGTGATGCTGGCTCCCGCCTCGGGGTTCTACTCCGACCCGACGTGCGGTCGCAACGAGGTGCGCATCGCCTATGTGCTTTGCCAGCAGGATTTGCAGCGTGCGATCCGCGTGCTGGGCGAGGCGCTGAAACGCTATCGACGCGAGGTGATGGGGGAGGAGTAGTCCTGCTTCTGCCAACGGCGGACGGAATCCTGCGGGATTCCGTTTTTCGTTCGCTGAAAGGGCGGATGTCCGTGCGGATGCGTCGGACGATGATTCCTCCGGTTTCATGCGGAGGGATCGTGCAGCGCGCAGTTTCCCAAATTGAAATCACATTGTTCGAAGTCAATATTGATTTTCAGGAACTTTTGGCGTAATTTGCTGCTGTTTTTTACATGAGTGTTGTTCAATGTGAAAAATAATTTCTATTTTTGTCTTGCCGCGCAAGCGGCAGACATACAGAAAGTGTTTTCGCACTTGTCCTAATCTGAAAATGTGGCAATTTTCAATAGCAAAGGACAACGAACAGCACTCATTTCTTGTTAGTATATGGCAAGGCGTATTTTTGTGTGCCTGTATCCCATATCTATCAGGTGTGGGGTATTGTATCGTTTATCTGATTCGGGTTCGCCACAACCTTCCATTCGATAAACGAAATCGGCTCCACACTTTCTTTTTGTAAATATGCAGGATAGGAGCTGGCCGGCAAGAATTCTATTATTGAAATGGAGGAGCACTGGCAGTGTCAGAACTGCGGGTTCATTCATGGGATATAAATTCCGGAAAACCGGTAAGAAGAATATCCGTAGAATATTTGCTTTATGCCCGATACGACCGGGGATTAGTGCCGTTCGAGGTGGAAAAGTATATGACCAAAATTAAATAGCGATTGACAATGAAAAAACTGTTTTTTGCCAGCCTGTGGGTTTTGGCTTGTTTGACCGCAGCCTGTTCCGATGAAAAAGACGAACCGAACGACGAGTCCGGATCGGTCGTCGGAGAATGGGTGTTTCAGAAGAACGAGTATTATCGGAATGGAAAAATGATCGACAGTTTTACGGCTGTGGAGGACGAGGATAAGATGATCGCTGTATTTCGGGAAGACGGGACTTTTCGTTATTACGATTTCCCGCCCGAGTTCAAGCTCTGCGACCGGGTGTCGATCGGTGCGGGTCTGATGATCACGTGGGGTAATTTCGATCTGTCGCGTTCGATGCTTCCCGTCGCGACGGGAAGTGCCACGGCAGCCGGAGGCCTTCAATTGGCAGCGAGCAAGTTGCAGGCACAGGTCGATCAGTTGGAGCAGTTGCCCTCGACGCCCGAGATCGCCGCTCAGATCGCCGCTTTGAACGGATATATCGTTCAGGCCAATGCCGGAGCCGGTTATTTCGCGGCGAATCATGCCGGCGAAGCGCTGGTGTCGGCACGGCTCGAAGGCTCGGCCGATGTGGCCGTAGGCGTCAATGCGGGCATCATGTGGGATATCAATTCCGAGTGGTCGCTGGGCATGTCGTGGCGTTCGCGCATGAATATGAAGGTGGGCAGCGGCCGTGCGGCGCTCAGCCAGCTACGTTTCGCCCGAGACGCAGCAATACCTTACGCTGCTCAACGCGCTGAGCACGATGGCCGGCGGCAGCGAAGTGATTCCCGGACTGGATCGGGGGAACCTTCTCGGCCGAGCTGCCGCTGCCGACGACCGTGACGTGGGGCGTCGCTTCCGCCCCGCACCCAAGTGGGAGTTCGCCGTCGATCTGCAATGGGTCGGCTGGTCGGCCTACGAGGCGCTCAACGTGGAGTTCAACGAGAAGGAGCTGGGCATCGACCCGATCTATTCGGTGAAGAACTACTCCAATACGCTCACGTTCCGGTTCGGCGGTCAGTACCGCGCCTGCGACTGGTTGACGGCGCGCATGGGTATGTACGTCGACGAAAGCCCCGTGAGCAGCGACTACCTCAATCCCGAAACGCCTTCGATGACGAAGGTCTCCTATACGGCCGGTCTGAGCTTCCGTCCCCGCAAGTACGTCTCGATCGACGTGGCCTACTGTTACGTTTCGTCGGCCGACCCCGAACGGACGGGTTCCTATCCGATTTACAGCTATCAGGACAACACGAAGCTCGAATCGATCTTTTCGGGCAATTACAAACTCCACGCCCACGTCCTTTCGTTCGGTGTGGGATTCAATTTCTGAGTCCGCCCGTTGTTTTTGCAGAAAAAACGCTATCTTTGCGGAGCCTGCCGTCCGACGGCCGGGCTCCGTTTTTTTCGGGGCCGCCCGCACTGCGGGGGCGGGCTGCGAGGCTCCATAGTTCAAGGGATAGAACGAGGGTTTCCTAAACTCTAAATTCGCGTTCGAGTCGCGGTGGAGCTACAAATGCGGGGGAGGGAGTTGTCCGGTTCCCCCGCTTTGCGTATTTTTGCTGCAAAATAAACAGAGAATCCGATGACCCGACTCGCTATTTTCGATCTCGACGGGACGCTGCTCAACACGATCGGCGATCTGGCCGTCAGTTGCAACGCCGTGCTGGCGCTGCGCGGACTGCCGCAGCACAGTTACGAAGACTACTGTCGTTTCGTAGGCAACGGCATCATGCGGCTCGTGGAGCGCGCACTTCCCGAAGCACTGCGCACGCCCTGCACGGTCGACGCCGTGCGACGCGATTTCGTGGCGTATTATCTCGCGCATATCGACGAACATACGCTCCCTTACGAGGGAATTCCCGAATTGCTGGACGAGTTGCAACGGCGGGGCGTGCGGCTGGCCGTCGCGTCGAACAAGTTCCAGGCCGGCACCGAGAAGCTCATCGGCCGCTATTTCCCCGACATCCGCTTCGACGTGGTTCTGGGACAGCGTCCCGACGTGCCACTCAAACCCGATCCGGCGGTCGTCGGCGAAATACTGACTGCGACGGGCGTCGCCGCCGGCGAGGTGCTCTACGTGGGCGATTCGGGGGTGGACATGCAGACGGCCGCCGCCGCCGGCGTCCGTTCGGCGGGCGTCACGTGGGGGTTCCGCACGCGTGCCGAGTTGGAGCAGAGCGGCGCCCGGCACATCGTAGACCGCCCTGCGGAGTTGCTCGGACTGTTGTAATCTTTCCGGTCGGTTCTTCGGAGCCGGATTCTTCGCTGGTTATCAACGGAAAACGGAATCTCTCAGAGATTCCGTTTTCCGTTTTGTGCGGGCGGCGTTACGATTGGCAGTATTTATGTACATCATCGATCGTGATGGTGTCGCCGCTGAGGATGATGAGCCGTTCGATTACGTTGCGCAGTTCGCGGACATTGCCGCTCCACCGCATCGCCGAGAGCGCCTCCATGGCGTCGGAGTCGATCGGCTTGGGCGGATGCCGTAGAGGGACGATATTTCGTCGACGAAGTGCTGCGTCAGTTCGGGAACGTCGGAGGAGCGTTCGCGCAGGGGGCGGGACGCGGATGACGATGACGCTGAGACGGTGGTAGAGGTCTTCGCGGAAATTCCCCTTGGCGATCTCCTCGCGCAGGTTCTTGTTGGTGGCTGCGATCACCCGTACGTCGACGTCGATGTCCTTGTCGCTTCCCACGCGGCAGATCTTGTTCTCTTGGAGGGCGCGCAGTACTTTGGGCCTGGGCCGCGAGCGACATGTCGCCGATCTCGTCCATGAAGAGCGTACCGCCCGTGGCCTGTTCGAACTTGCCCTTGCGCTGTTTGATGGCCGAGGTGAAGGCGCCGCGTTCGTGGCCGAAGAGTTCGCTTTCGATCAGCTCCGAGGGAATGGCCGCGCAGTTGACTTCGACGAAGGGGCCCGAAGCCCCGTCTGCTCTTGGCGTGGAGCCAGCGGGCGACCAGCTCCTTGCCGGTCCCGTTCTCACCGGTGATGAGGGTACGGGTATCGAAGGCTGCGATCCGTTCGACGACCTGCCGCACGTTGCCGATGGCGTTCGATGAGCCGATGATGGGCTGCACGGACGAGGCGCGCGTGCGCCGGGCGCGTCCCATCGCATGTGCGGACATGCGTTGTTTGGGAGCGGCGTCTGTGTCGGAGCCTCCTCTTCCGAGTAACGCCGCAGCGTGTCGTAGAGACGGTTGATGTCGGAGGGATTTGCAGGAAGTCCATCGCACCGTCGCGGAATGCGGTGACGGCGCGCTGAATCTGGTTGTCGCCCGCGCCCGCGAGTACGATAAAGGGAATTCCGAGCGGCGAAGCATTGCTGCTGTCGTCGGTGAGGACTACGTCGAAGGCCATTTGACGACACATTTCGGAAGCCTCCGATACGTCGTCCGTGGCTTCGATGGCATAACCTTCGTATGCGAGTCGTTCGCCGAGCGTCTTTCGCATACTTTTGAATGGTCTAAAATTAAAACTTTTTGTCATAAATATTCTGTTTCTCTCGATTTTTTGTTTACATTTGTAGCCAAATTAGTGAAAATTTTCAGGCGAGTCAAACTCCTGTAAGTTCGGTGCAAACGCTTGCGGAGAGCCTTTTTACCATTAAAAATTCGATGTATTCGGTCCGAACGGAACAATGTTCCGGCTGCGGGACGGTCTGCGCGAATCAATTCCGTTATGAAAAAATTATAATTACAACCCGCTGCAAACTTTTTCCTGCCGGAGTACGGGCGCCATATCCACGGATGGTCGCGTCGCTGCTCGAAATCGAAGATATAACGGCGAACGAGCCTGCTGTTCTCGCCGGCGGCGAGAAACTTTCCTGAATTCGGTGGGGAGCGTCGCGCAACTATACGGTCGAAGGTTCGAAGGAGTCGGAACCGTGCTGGGTGGCAGTTCTACCAGGTTGTTTCGAGCGCAGCGGCTGGATAACATCGCCTCGCAGTTTGCCGCCAAGGCAACGCTGTCCGAGGAAGACCGCCAGGCACTGGTAAAGAGTACACGGCCGAATATTACGTATCCGCCGCGAACAGTTGCGCTTCATCATCGTGAGAATGTAAAAGCGCCGCTGGCGGCGGCCTATACCCTTACCATGGTTGCTCGGGGATGCTGGTTACCTGTTCGGGCGACGCGGCTTGGTGCCACGCACGGTGCAGGTTTGCGCCATCAACAGACTTATCCCGAATCGCCTACCTGCAATCGCCTCATGGGGGAGACGCCCGCATGGACGCCCGCATCAGCCTGTCGTCCCAGATTACCGAGGCGGGGTATCCCGACCTCGAGCTGTCGGACATCTACGGCAAGAACTATTTCGCATCGGATATCCACCTGGGCGCAGGCGGCGGGCGTTTGCGCAACCAGACCGAACGGCGCTTCGTGCGCTGGCTCGACGATGCGGCGCAGGATGCAGGCGATTTTCCTGGTGGGCGACGTCTTCGACTTCTGGTTCGAATACCGGGGCGTGGTGCCCAAGGGCTTCGGGGACGCCCGGCAAACTGGCCGAACTGACCGACCGCGGCATCCGGGTGGTATTCTTTACGGAGAAACCACGACATGTGGGTCGGCGATGCCTCGCCCGCGAATGCGGCATGGGGTCACCTCGCCACCGGCAATTCCGCCTGAACGGTAAAACGTCTTCATCGCCCACGGCGACAGCATGTTTATCGACGGACAGCCCGTGCTCAAATTCCTCATCACGGTATTCCGCCGCGGACGTTGCGCTGGCTCTTTTCAGGCTGCTGCATCCCGACCTGGCGATGCGCTTC
>VOFI01003110.1_pt1 | contig 42923 bp, 45 predicted proteins | sample 5384131 | NCBI WGS metagenome assembly VOFI01 (sample SAMN12384728, study PRJNA508395) | human gut metagenome | isolation source: healthy gut H | host: Homo sapiens | reverse complement strand
TTGCCCCTTGAACCCCCAAAACAGATTTATCATGAAAAACTTAACACTCCAACGAGTGGCTGCGGTAGATGTATTCCGCGCACTCACCATGTTCCATATGCTCTTCGTAAACGACATTCCCGGTTTGAAGAATGTTCCTCACTGGCTGATGCACGCCGCTGCCGATGAGGATATGCTGGGATTTTCCGATGACTGGATTTCGGAATCTCCTGACCTCCTTGCTCATGCAACGCTATGCCAATCGCGAACACCCGGGCAAATTCATCGGTATGCTCTGCATCCTTGGTGCCGGCATGTTGATTCTTGCACTGGTTTCGCATCCATACTGGATTATCTCCAAGATACAGGCTACCCCGTCCTGGCTGTTTTATTGTCTTGCCGCCTTCTTCCCGTTATTCGGCTTTTTCTATTGGCTGACCGATGTAAAGGGCAAAACCAACTGGTTCGATATAATCAAGCCCGCAGGAACGGCAACGCTCACTTGCTACATTCTTCCCTATATATGGTACTCCGTCCAGCAATTAGCCGACTGGACTTATCCGGAAGCATTGGAAGCGGTGTACCGGGACTGCTCAAATCGCTTATCTTCTCCATCATCATCGTACAGTTGACAGGACTGCTGGTGAAAGGCAAAATAAAACTGAAAGTTTAAAATACTTCATGACTATGTTGAAAATTCAAACTCCCAACGGCGAAAACAGAGTTCTGCTCCATTCCTGCTGTGCTCCCTGTTCCTCCGCCATCATTGAATGCCTGCTGGCAAACGGCATCCGCCCGACAGTGTTTTATTGTAATCCCAACATCTATCCGCAAGAGGAATATGAGATAAGAAAGCAGGAAGCCGTTCGTTTCGTAACATCCCAAAACCTCGATTTCATCGATGCAGATTACGATTATACCCACTGGCGGAACACAATGCTGGGACTGGAAAACGAACCGGAACGAGGCAGCCGTTGCCTGAAATGCTTTACATTACGCCTGACGGAAACGGCACGCTATGCTTCCGAACACGGCTTCTCTGTCTTTACCACTACCCTCGCATCTTCGCGTTGGAAAAGCCTCGACCAGATAAACGAAGCGGGAAAACGGGCAGCCGCCCTTTATCCCGGTACAATCTTTTGGGAACAGAACTGGCGGAAAGGCGGATTGCAAGACCGCCGCAACCAGCTCCTCAAAGAGTATGACTTCTATAACCAACTGTACTGCGGCTGTGAATTCAGCAGGAAACGGTTGGAACAACCTGAAGAGAATAAGCGGGAATAAGGCATTTTTAGTAAAGGAGTATTCCAAAAACAAGCAGCCGGATCACACATCCTAATTCGTCAGACAGTTGTTACCCTTTCGTTCAACAACTGTCTAACGAAAGGATAACGGATGTCTGACGAAAGGGCAACATCCGTCTAACGAATTAAATTCAATAAGAGTCCGGCATAACAATCCCTGCTTCAACACCAGAGTTCAGCAACGGAAAAGGCTGTCAATCGTAAATAAGTGTCGATAAATAATCCTCCGCAAACATCTCGTTTGCCACTTCCAACAGAATTTCGGGAGTCAGTTGTCCGATACGCCGGAACACGGCCTCGGCCGTTTCATATTTATTGTAATGCAGGAAGGTCTTTGCCATGCCGAGGGCATTGTTCTCGTTATTGTCCGAAGCCACGCCTATCTGCCCGATAAGCTGTTTTTTGGCGGCGGCAAGTTGGGAAGAAGTCATCCGGGTATCGCGCAGGCGTTTCAGTTCTTTATACACAAGGCGGGTACAAAGCTCCGCATCCTCCGGATCGCAACCGAAATAAATACAGAAAGTTCCGGTATCGGTATAAGAAGTCAGGTTGGACTCTACATTATAGACCAACCCGCGCCGTTCGCGCAAGGCCACATTCAGCCGGCTGTTCATGCCCGGACCTCCGAGAATGTTATTCAGCAGATAGAGTGCCGTACGCTTGTCTTCATACGCATTGTACCCCCTACTGCCAATCATGATGTGCGCCTGATGGGTATCTTTGTGTAAAACCAGATTTTTCGGAACATATAAAGGCGGGGGCGTACGACGGTTATCGACAGCCTCAGCCGGAATATCAGCCAATAGTTTTTCCGCCCAACGCACCACTTGTCTGAAATCCATATTGCCTAAAACAAAGAACACCATATTGCCCGGACGGTAAAAGCGGGAAGTAAAGGCCGCCGCATCTTCGCTGCGGAACTTCTTCAACTGTTCCGGATTGCCGAGGATATTACGTCCCAGAGGATGCCCGCGAAAGATTAAATCCTCAAAATCATCAAAAATCAGTTCGGACGGGTTGTCTTCGTACGACTGGATTTCGTCTATAATAACCTCTGTCTCCTTTTCAATCTCCCGCTGAGGGAAAGTGGAATGGAATACAATATCCGTCAGCAACTCAAAAGCACGCCCGAAATGTTCGGTAAGAAATGCGGAATAAATTACGGTTTCTTCCTTATTGGTGTAAGCGTTTAAATCGCCGCCCACATTCTCCATGCGGTTCAGAATATGCCACGCCCTGCGCTTCCTGGTGCCTTTAAATATAAGATGCTCCACAAAATGCGCCATACCCTGCTCGTTTTCGAGTTCATCGCGTGTTCCGGCATCCACCGCAAAACCACAATAAGCCACCTTCGACAAGGAGGGTTCATGGATGATGCGCAAGCCGTTCGGCAATGTGTGCTGATTATGGCGAGGCTGTATTTCTTCTGTTAAATTCTTCATTCTTACGCTACAAACAGTTTACCGGCACAAAAATACAATAAAACTTATTGCCGTTTATGGAAAATTACGGATATTTGTAGACTTATAATCCATAAATCAAAATTGAGACAATGATAGCATCCATTCAAGAGCTTTTGCAGAAAGAAGCGCAGGCCGTATTGAATATCCCTGTAACGGACGCATACGAAAAGGCGGTAGAACTTATCGTAGAACAGGTACACCGTAAAAAAGGCAAACTGGTAACTTCCGGCATGGGTAAAGCAGGGCAAATAGCCATGAATATTGCTACAACCTTTTGCTCGACCGGCATTCCTTCCGTATTTCTGCACCCCAGCGAAGCACAGCATGGAGACCTGGGTATCCTGCAGGAGAATGACCTGCTGCTGCTCATCTCCAATTCGGGCAAAACACGGGAAATCGTCGAACTGACACAACTGGCGCATAACCTGAATCCGAAACTGAAATTTATCGTCATTACAGGAAATCCGGACAGTCCGCTGGCACAGGAATCGGATGTATGTCTCAGCACAGGAAGTCCCAAGGAAGTCTGCATACTGGGCATGACCCCTACCACTTCTACAACGGTAATGACCGTTATAGGAGATATTCTGGTAGTACAGACTATGCAGAAAACCGGATTTACCATTGAAGACTACTCCAAACGTCACCACGGTGGTTACCTCGGAGAAAAATCAAGAGCGTTATGCGTAAAGTAATCGGCATCGGAGAAACGATATTAGACATTATTTTCCGTAACGAGCAACCTTCGGCTGCCGTTGCGGGCGGTTCCGTATTCAATGGAATCGTTTCATTGAGCCGTACCGGCGTTCCTATCTGTTTCATCAGTGAAACCGGCAACGACCATGTAGGCAATATCATCCTCAGGTTCATGCGTGACAATCATATCTCTACGGACTACGTCAACGTATTTCCTGACGGGAAATCGCCCGTTTCGCTTGCCTTTCTGGATGACAACAGCGATGCCGAATATATCTTCTACAAGGATTATCCCAAACAGCGGCTGGATGTCATATACCCCAAACTGGAAGAGGACGACATTGTTGTCATCGGCTCTTACTACGCATTGAATCCGGTGCTGCGCGAGAAAGTGTTGGAGCTGCTCGACCAGGCACGCGAAAAGAAAGCCATCGTGTACTACGACCCTAATTTTCGTTCATCCCATAAGGAAGAGGCCATAAAATTGGCGCCGACCATTATTGAAAATCTGGAATACGCGAACATTGTACGCGGCTCGCAGGACGATTTCTTCTATATGTACAACCTGCGCGAAGCAGACAAGATATACAAGGACAAGATTAAATTCTACTGTCCCAATTTCCTATGCACGGCAGGAGCGGAAAAGATTGCGCTCCGCACCGCTTCCGTCTCCAAAGAATATGACATACCGCCACTGAAAGCCGTAAGTACCGTCGGAGCGGGCGACAACTTCAATGCAGGCATCATTTACGGCTTGCTGAAATACGATGTCCGCTATGACGACCTGAATACAATCGGTGAAGCCAAGTGGGACCAGATTATCCGTTACGGCATGGAATTTGCCGCAGAAGTCTGCAAAAGCTACAGCAATTCGGTGTCAAACGAGTTTGCGGAGAGATGCAAATATTGAGGGCTCTCTCCAATCAGCACTTAAAAATAAATTATCATTTAAAAATTATAAAAGCTTCATATACGCTGTATAATCTGCAACGAAAAACCATATATTTGCTGTAAACGACATTAGAGAGTTTACGAATTATGTATAAGAATCTGTTGAACTTGCTTGTTCTGGCAGTGTTGCTTCCTTCTTGCAGCGGCACAGCTCCACACATATCCGTTGTATGCGAAGAAAATAATGTAGGGAACTGTATCGTCAAATGGGAAATGGCTCCGCTTATCAAAGGGAACATAAAAGTATATGCTTCGACCGATCCTGACTTCATTCCGGAAGATGTTCCCGTGGCCATGGCCGATATCTCGGACTTGAAAATGACCATCGTCACGAACGATCCGACCAAACGTTATTATTACACCCTTTTGTTCGACGACAAATATCGTGTTAAGATTGCCACGCGCAACATCAACATTCCCGGTGTACAGAACTTCCGTGATTTGGGCGGCTATCCTTCTTATTCCACCAAGAAACAGATGCGCTGGGGAATGATTTACCGCTCGGCAGAGATAGACAGCCTTGAATGTTCCTCACGCAGGGAGCTCAAAAACCTCGGCATCAGGACACTTATCGACTTGCGGGCTTCTTCGGAGATAGGCAGGCAGTCACCGCTGCAAAAAGGGTTCCACGTCGTGCATATTCCGCTTGCCACAGGAGATATGGAAGGCATACTGAAAGGCATACGGGAAGAAAAAATCAAAAGTGACACCGTCTACCGCATGGTAGAGCGTATGAACCGCATTTTAATAGACCAATATACCAAAGAATACCGGCAGATATTCGATATCCTGTTGGATAAAAACAGTTATCCGGTAGTCATACACTGTTCCTCCGGCAAAGGACGTACCGGTATCGTGTCCGCACTGGTGCTTGCCGCACTGGGAATAAACGAGGACATAATCATGGAAGATTACCGGCTGAGCAATGATTACTTCAACATTCCAAGCGCCTCCAAATACGCTTATCAGTTGCCTGCACGCTCGCAGGAAGCCATCACTACCCTTTTCTCCGCACGCGAGGATTTCCTGAACGCTGCCAAAGACGAAGCGGAACGCCGATACGGTGACATGGATACTTACCTGCGGAAAGGTATCGGACTAAGCAAGAACGAAATAAAAAGGTTACGGAGTATTTTGCTCAGTAATTAATGATTAATCGCCAAAAAACTCTTATCTTTGCGCCAAATGCGAAGATAAACCGCACCTCGGCATAAAAAACAGACAAGTTTATTTTATTATGCTCCCGGCTTGCATTATCTTTGCACTTGAAATATAAAGATATACAAAGATTTAATGAAGACATTTGAAGAGCTCGGTGTGTCGCCGGAGATACGCCGCGCCATTGAAGAAATGGGTTATGCGTGTCCCATGCCGGTACAAGAGGAAGTAATTCCTTACCTTTTAGGAGAAAACAATGATGTAGTAGCACTGGCACAAACAGGAACAGGAAAGACCGCAGCGTTCGGCCTGCCGCTCATACAGCAAATCAACGTCAACAGCCGAATTCCCCAATCACTTATTCTTTGCCCTACCCGCGAACTCTGTTTACAGATAGCGGGCGACCTGAATGATTACTCCAAGTACATCGACGGTCTGCGGGTATTGCCCGTGTACGGCGGTTCGTCCATCGAAAGCCAGATACGTGCCCTGAAGCGGGGTGGTACACATCATCGTAGCCACACCGGGACGACTGCTGGACCTGATGGAACGCAAAACCGTGTCCCTCGCCACCATACAGAACGTGGTTATGGACGAAGCGGACGAAATGCTGAACATGGGATTCACAGACAGCATCAATGCCATTCTCGCAGATGTGCCCCAAGAGCGTAACACACTGCTGTTCTCCGCGACCATGAGCCCGGAAATCGCACGCATCTCCAAGAAGTACCTGCGCGATGCCAAGGAAATCACCATCGGACGCAGAAATGAAGCACCAGCAACGTGAAACACGTGGTGTTCACCGTACATGCCAAGGATAAATACGCTGCCCTGAAACGCATCGTAGACTATTATCCGCAGATTTACGGTATCATCTTCTGCCGTACCCGCAAGGAGACACAGGAGATTGCTGATAAACTGATGCAGGAAGGTTATAACGCTGACTCGTTGCACGGCGAACTGAGCCAGGCGCAGCGCGATGCCGTCATGCAGAAATTCCGCATACGCAACCTGCAACTGCTGGTGGCTACCGACGTTGCCGCACGCGGTCTGGACGTCGACGACCTCACCCACGTCATCAACTACGGCCTGCCCGATGATACGGAAAGCTACACACACCGCAGCGGACGTACGGGACGTGCCGGAAAGACAGGTACATCCATCGCCATCATCAACCTGCGCGAAAAAGGAAAAATGCGTGAAATAGAACGCATCATCGGCAAGAAATTCATTCAGGGAGAAATGCCTACTGGCAAGCAAATCTGCGAGAAGCAGTTGCTGAAGGTTATTGACGAACTCGAAAAAGTAAAAGTAAATGAGGATGAAATCCGTGATTTCATGCCCGACATTTACCGCAAGCTGGACTGGTTGAGTAAGGAAGACCTGATTAAACGCATGGTTTCCCTCGAATTCAACCGTTTCCTGGACTACTATCGCGACCGTGAGGAAATAGAAATTGCCACCGGCAGCGAACGTAGCGCCAAAAGCGGCGAACGCGGCAGCAATGCCCGCAAGGCAACTCCGGGCTTTAAACGTCTGTTTATCAATCTCGGTAAAATGGACAACTTCTTCCCCAACGAACTGATCAGCCTCCTGAACAACAATACCCGCGGGCGTGTTGAATTAGGCCGTATCGACCTGATGCAGAAGTTCTCTTTCTTTGAAGTGGAAGACAAAGAAGCGGGCAACGTTATAAAAGCCTTAAACCGGGCCAACTGGAACGGCCGTAAGGTTTCTGTAGAGATTGCGGGAGAAGAAGGGAAAGACGCTCCCAAAGGAAAACGCAGGAACGAAGGCGGCAACTACGGCAAAAAGGAATTTGACGGCAAAAAACGCAGCTACAAGGATGAGCGTCGCAGCGAGGTTGCCGGCAAACGCAGCGATAAGACCGAATATGCCGCTACCGACAAGAAAAAGAACAAGCCCAGTCGCGAAGAACGCGGTTATACCAAGGCACGCGGCAAAAAAGACGATTGGAAACAGTTCTTTCAAGGCAATAACGAATTTAAAGATTCAGAACCGGACTTCAGCGAAGAAGGCTGGGCAAAACGGACACCTAAAAAGAAATAAGCAAACGACGTGAACAAAGTCAACGGTTTTTTATATGGACTATTGTCTTCTGCCAGCTTCGGATTGATTCCACTATTTACAATCCCCGCCATGCAGCAAGGAATGGGTTTCTGGTCTATTCTATTATATCGTTTTCTTTTCGCCATGCTGGCACTGGCAGGCATACTGCTGCTCGACAAGCAGTCTTTCCGCATACGCCGTAAGGAGATATTGCCGCTTCTGCTGCTGGCATGCCTTTACGACAGTTCCGCAGTATTCCTCTTTTGGGGGTATCAGTTCATGTCGAGCGGTGTGGCCACCACCCTTCATTTCATGTATCCGGTGCTGACTACGCTTATCATGATGATATTCTTCCACGAGAAGAAATCTTTATGGCGCATGGCGGCCATTGCACTGGCAGTAGCCGGCGTATTTTTCCTGTCCAACGGAGACGGTACGGGAAGCGTCACCTGGTCCGGCATATTCATTGTTTTGCTTTCTGCATTGGGATATGCCCTTTACCTGGTAACGGTAAGCCAACTGAAAAATCTCGAAATGAAAGGGCTTAAAATGACGTTTTACGTCTTTTTGTTCGGCGGTATCCTGTTATTCACCGGAACGGAAATCTCCGGGATAGGGTTACAGGCCATTCCGGACCGCACCACATTGGGCAATCTGGTGATGCTTGCGTTAGTACCTACCGTAATATCCAACCTTGCACTGGTACGCGCCATCAAAAACATAGGCTCCACACTGACATCCGTATTGGGAGCTATGGAACCTGTAACGGCGGTATGCGTAGGCATTGCCATCTTCGGAGAGCCGTTTACCCGAAGCATAGCACTGGGCATCCTGCTCATCATTTCAGCCGTAACCGTCATTATTCTAAAAAGATGATGGAGTGACAAGGTGATAAATAACAGTGTAACAAAGCAATAGGGTGACAAAGCAATGCATCATCACTTTATCACCCTATTATCTTATTGCTTTTTATCTCCTATTTCGTACAGCTCTTGGTACTGAAAGCAACGAGCATCCAAAGCATTTTTTCCTGCTCTTTCAGGTAACCGGTCATTAAGTCGGCCGTTGCATCATCACCGGTTTCATTGGCCAGTTCTATCACTTTTCTTTCTTCACCGATAAGATAACTGTAAGTTTCGAGGATATGCTCAACAGCCTCACCGCCACAAGTAATACCGGAGATTTCCTTCACTTTGGCAACCTTGAGATATTCGCTGAATTTGTTTTCGGGCGTACCGCCCAACATCAGGATACGTTCTGCGATTTCATCCACTTTCTCTGCGGCATCGTTGTACATATCTTCAAATTTGCCGTGCAGCACGAAGAACCCGTGTCCTTTAATATCCCAATGGAAACCGCGCAAATTGGTATAATGTACCTGAAAGTCTGCCAATAGCTGATGCAATGCCGATACTACGTCAGCAACTTTCTTTTCATTCAAATGTAAGTAATCTAAAGTTTTCATAATCTTTCTATTTTAAAAGTTCATACTATTTTTCTTTGTTTCTGTTGCAAAGATAAGCGGCAAATAAGTGCTTGTCAAACAGATAATTTCTATCTTTGCATAGACGAAGTCTATACATAACCTTCAAATGCCTTGTTCATCATGACTTTACAACAATTGGAATACATCCTTGCCGTCAACCAGTTCCGCCACTTTGCCAAAGCAGCCGAATATTGCCGCGTGACACAACCCACCCTGAGTGCCATGATTCAAAAGTTGGAAGAAGAGTTGGACACAAAGATTTTCGACCGCAGCCAGCAGCCTGTGTGCCCTACTCCCATCGGCATTCACATCATAGAACAAGCCCGGAATGTGTTGGTTCAGACCCATCGTATAAAAAACATTATAGAAGAAGAAAAGCATTCGCTCAGCGGAATTTTCAAACTAGGCATACTTCCCACCATAGCCCCCTATCTGCTGCCGCGCTTCTTTCCGCAATTGATGAAGAAATATCCGCAGCTTGATATCCGGGTGGTAGAGATGAAGACGAACGACATCAAGAAAGCCCTGCAAACGGGAGACATAGATGCCGGAATCGTAGCCGGTCTGGCAGGAATGGAAGAATTCCGGCAAATACCGTTATTCTACGAACAGTTCTACACGTATATTGCGCAGGAAAACCGTCTTTTCAGCAATGAAGTCATACGGACTTCGGACTTGACGGGAGAACAGCTTTGGCTGCTGGATGAAGGGCATTGTTTTCGCGACCAGCTGGAGCGTTTCTGCCAACTGAAGGCAGCCCGTGCCAGCCAGTTGGCCTATCATCTGGGCAGCATGGAAACCTTTATGCGCATGGTAGAAAGCGGCAAGGGCATTACTTTCATTCCCGAACTGGCTGTCCTGCAACTGAACGGCACGCAGAAAGAACTGGTACATCCTTTTGCCATCCCCTGTCCTACCCGGCAAATCATCATGCTGACCAACCGGAGTTTTATCCGCAACACGCTTTTAAATACAATCGTCCAAGAGGTAACAGCGGCAGTGCCCAAAGAAATGCTCTCCCTGAAAGCCACTCAGGTACTCGTATAGATTTTGTCTATCGGCCCATAAAACCTTTCAATCGGATTTTTTGTTCTACCGGAGAAAAATGCTATATTTTTGCAAACAGAAAAAGCGAAGGTCGGTTGCACCTCAGCATAATCAAGCAAACTGGCTTCTGCATTCTGTCTGCACAATCTTTGCATCGGTAAAACAAAAACCAAACCTTTTAAAAAGTATAATTATGGAACCGATTATCAACTCTCAACTCCCTGAATTCAAAGTTCAGGCTTTCCAAAACGGAAGTTTCAAAACAGTAACTAACGAAGATGTAAAAGGCAAATGGGCTATTTTCTTCTTCTATCCGGCAGACTTTACGTTTGTATGCCCTACCGAGCTGGTAGACATCGCAGAGAAATACGACCAATTCCAAGCAATGGGCGTAGAAGTATATTCTGTAAGCACAGACTCGCACTTTGTACACAAAGCATGGCATGATGCTTCCGAAAGCATCCGTAAGATTAAATACCCGATGTTGGCAGACCCGACAGGTGTATTGAGCCGTGGATTCGGCGTGATGATCGAAGAAGACGGAATGGCTTATCGCGGCACATTCCTCGTAAATCCTGAAGGAAAAATCAAGATTGCCGAGATTCAGGACAACAACATCGGACGCAATGCGGACGAACTGCTCCGTAAGGTGGAAGCTGCGCAATTCGTAGCCACTCACGACGGTGAAGTCTGTCCCGCCAAATGGAAGAAAGGCGGTGCAACGTTGAAGCCGAGCATCGATTTAGTCGGCAAGATTTAATCGTACCCCCATACGATAGACATTACTATGTAAAGACTATCTCCATTTCTTCCTTGCAAGAGTACAAGAAATGAGATAGTCTTTTTTTATACTCCAACATTAAAAAACCTGCATCATCATGTTAGAAGCAACTATATTAGACCAAGTGCGGAGCATATTCCAACCATTGGAAGCCCGCTATACCTTTCACATCACCTGCAATCCGGAACATGAACAGGCCGGTGAGATGATTGATTTTCTGAATGACATAGCGAGCTGTTCCGACAAACTGTCCTGCCAGGTGACCGAAACCGATGAACCCAAACTGGAGTTTACGCTCCTGAAAGAAGGGAAAGAAACCGGAATAAAATTCCGTGCCGTTCCGGGCGGACATGAATTCAGTTCGCTGCTTCTTGCCGTGCTAAACGCCGATGGAAAGGGCAAAAATCTCCCGGACGAGGGTATCGGCCGACGCATCAAGGCATTGCAAGGCCCAATCCATCTGCAAACCTATGTGTCGCTGGCCTGTACCAACTGCCCGGACATTGTGCAGGCGCTCAATGCCGTAGCACTGCTGCATCCTCATATCACCCACGACACAATAGACGGAGCCGTCTTTCAGGAAGAAGCGGATGCGCTGAAAATACAAGCCGTACCGTCCGTTTACGCCAATGGGAAGCAACTTCATGTGGGACGCGGTTCTTTAGGGGAACTCCTGAAAAAACTGGAAGATACCTTCGGCAGCCTGCCGCAAGAGAATGCAGCACCCATCTTAAGGGAGTTCGACGTGCTGGTCCTGGGCGGGGGGCCTGCCGGGGCTTCGGCAGCCGTTTATTCCGCCCGCAAAGGATTGCGCGTAGCCATTATTGCCGAACGAATAGGCGGACAGGTAAAAGAAACCGTAGGCATCGAGAACCTCATCTCCGTACCCCGGACAACAGGTTCACAGCTTGCCGACGCACTCAGGACGCACATAGAACATTACCCGATAGAGATTTTTGAAGACCGGAAGATTGAAAGAGCAGAGCTTCAGGGCAAAGAGAAAAAGGTTTTCTCCGGTGGCGGAGAAACGTTTACAGCCCCTGCGGTAATCATTGCCACAGGCGCAAGCTGGCGTAAACTGAACGTAGAGGGAGAAGCCGAATACCTCGGACGCGGTGTAGCCTTCTGCCCGCATTGTGACGGTCCTTTCTACCAAGGCAAGCATGTAGCCGTCATCGGCGGCGGGAACTCCGGCATAGAAGCGGCCATCGACCTGGCGGGAATCTGCAGGAAAGTTACCGTCTTCGAATTTGCCGATACGCTAAAAGCCGACCAGGTATTGCAGGAAAAAGCCGGAAGCCTTCCCAACGTGGAGATATTCACTTCTTCACAAACCACCCGAGTGACGGGCGACGGAGAGAAAGTAACCGGTATCCGCATCAAAGACCGCATCACCAACAAGGAGCGCGACTATCCTTTGGACGGTATCTTCGTACAAATCGGTCTGGCAGCCAACAGCGCACCTTTCCGGGACGCATTGGAAACGACACCGACCGGTGAAATCAAGACTGACGCATTCTGCCGCACCACGCTTCCGGGTGTTTATGCAGCCGGAGACGTGTCCGACGTACCCTACAAACAGATTATCATAGCTATGGGTGAAGGGGCCAAAGCGGCATTGTCCGCTTTCGACGACCGCATCAGGGGAATCGCATAACCGGCTATTTTCCGGAAACAATTTTCAACTCCCGTATCAAATCTCCGGCTTTGCCGTACTTCTCTATCATGAACAGGATGTAGCGCACATCGACCCCGATGCAGCGCTGCATCTTCGGTTCATAGAGTATATCGCTGCTCATCGCTTCCCAATTGCCGTCAAAAGCCAGTCCCAGAAGTTCGCCTCTGGCATTGAACATGGCGCTTCCCGAATTGCCGCCGGTTATATCGTTATTGGAGATAAAGCAAACATTCATTTCTCCCTTTTCACCGGCATATCTGCCAAAGTCGCGGTTGGAGAACAAAGAAAGAAGTTCCGGCTGCACCTCAAAATCCACATCGCCTGCATGGGTCTTTACCTTTTCAAGAATACCTTTGGTCGTGGTATAATAATCGTATTCAGCACCGTCAAATGGGGTGTATCCGCATACCGTACCGAAGCTCAAGCGCATGGTGGAATTTGCGTCCGGATAGAAATTACGCGATGAATACATCCTGCGTACGGCAGCATTCAGCAAGCGCTCATTACGGGCGATATTCATGGCGGACTCTCTCGTCTGCATATTGATTTCAAACATCTTGCCAATCAGGTCTATGCCCAGGTTTATGGCAGGGTCGTCATAGATGTTATAGGTAGTGTCCCGCTCCAGAAAACGTTTTAATCCGCGAGGGGTAGTCAGTTCCGAAGCGGCATACAAACTATCCGCATAGGCCTTGTCGTTACCGCCGTACCGGGTGGCAATCGTACCGTAAAACTCCGGTAAATAGGTAGAATCGACCTTGGAACGATATTCTTTCACCATGGCAGTAAAGACTTCCTTGTCGATTTCCAAATCCAGATTGGCGTACTTTTCTACAATTGCTTTCAGATTGGCCTCAACCGTTTTCCGTTCCCCTTCAAAATCAAAATTCAAAATGGACAACGCCAATTGTATCAGTTCAGGCCATTCAGGAAAGATTCGGCAAAATAAGCCAGAGCACGGTTGGCTTCACGGGTATTTTTATAGTCCAGTTCCAAATCGGAAAACAGCCGCAACAGCTTCTCACGTTCTCCGGGTGTCTGTTGTATCCAGCGGCGAAGCTCCCGCTCCATGGCACGCTTCTTTTTCCAAGACATGCAATTTCCGGATAGCCCGGTTCACCCCGATGCTGTTCTTCCAGTAATTGGAGCTTTCATCGTATTTGGAAGCATACTTTATGCGGATACTGTCTCGCCTGTCCATTTCGCGCTTCCAGATAGCCTGCTTGATGCCCCGGACATCTATTTGTGCCTGATTGCCGTTGTTCATCATCTCTTCGATGCCAAACGAAGAGAGATAACGCTCCGTGCTGCCCGGATAGCCCAATGTCATGCAGAAAGAACCCTCTTTATACCCGTCCAGAGAAATCGGCGCTACGTATTCGGGATGATAAGGGACGTTTTCCGGCGAATAATCCGCCGGGCGGTTGTTCTTACCGGCATAGATGCGAAATACGCAGAAATCGCCCGTATGACGCGGCCACACCCAATTGTCCGTATCCCAACCGAACTTGCCTACCGAGGAAGGCGGTGCAAATACCAGCCGGACATCGTTATAGTCGCGGTAAACAGACAGCCAGAACTCATTGCCGCCATAGCACGCATCTACAATTCCCACCAAAGTAGAGTCCTTACGCGCCACTTCCTCACTGATGGCAAACATCACCGAATCCACCGCACCGGAACGCTCCGGCTCGGTCATCTCCGGCTTTACCGCACCAAGCACCCGTTTCGTTACATTCTCCGTCCGCAGCAGAAAGCGGACATAAAGCTCCGGATTCGGCAATTCCTCGCTGCGGTTACGTGCCACAAAGCCGTCTTTCAGATAGTCATGCTCCACGGAAGAATGCTGCTGGACGCTGCTGAAACCGCAATGGTGATTCGTAAATACCAGTCCGTCTTCCGACACGACCACCCCCGAACAGAAACCGCCGAAACTCACTACGACATCTTTCAATGAGGGACGTCTGGCACTGTATAGCTTGTCTGCCGGCATTTGCAAACCGAGCTCTTTCATTGCCCGGCGCGTCTGTTTATTCAGATTACCCAGCATCCACATGCCCTCATCCGCCTGCACCACCCACGCAGAAAGGCAGCAAACAACCACTGCTACAAATCTCAAAACCATATCGTTCTCTACTTAACTTTATATAAGTTTGCCTGCCCGTTTTGTACTCCCACACCGACAGCCTGTGCGGCCGGACGCTTCTCTTTCACCGCCTCCGGACATCACTCCGCAATCAGCCTCAGCTTTTCGGAACCCGTACGCGCTCTCAGCCATTCGGTTATTTTCTCCCTTTCACGGGCATCCGGATGCTTGCCGAACTTCAGGACGGCAAGCGTAACGGTATCTATCCGTACCGAATCGACCGTCAGCTCAAGTGCGTGCGAAATGGAAACCGACTTAACGGAGGGATAAAGCACCTTCAGTTCAGGGATAATCTTTTTGCCCAATTCATCGTATTTACGATACTGTTCCAAGTTCTTTTCCAAAGAAGAAATCTGCTGCTTCTGCTCCACCAGACGCTGTTCGCTGTTCTTGTAGAAATCTTCCATAACCATGGCGCGGATAGACGACATATCCAGCGACTCGTTATTCATTCCCTGGAGCACAACCAGCTTCGTATTCTCCAGTTTATAATCTTTCATCTTGCTGCGGGCAATGGCAATGGAAGCTTCCGGCACTTCCTGACCTATCAGGACCACCCGTATTTCATGGTGCTTGCCCTCGTGATGGATTTTCTTATCCAATACCTGCGTATTCTCAAAGGCGAGCTGCTCGTTTACAAAGCGGTTGGCAGCGCTTTCAAAGAAGGTGTCCTGAATAATTCCCACTGTGAGGTACACCGCCGGACACATCGTAAGGACAGCTATCAGCACGATATACTTCCGCACCTTCTTTTCGCGGTTCTTATCCACAAACTCCTTGCGCTGGAAGTGCATCACCCGCACGCCGATAAAAGTAGCCAGACTGATAAATACGGAATTTATGAAATAAAGATAGAATGCACCGAGGAAATAAATCAGGTTTCCCGTTGCCAGCCCGTAACCTGCCGTACAGAGAGGCGGCATCAATGCCGTGGCAATGGCGACACCCGGAATCACATTTCCTTTCTCCTTCGTGGAGAGTGCCACTACTCCCGCAAGACCGCCCATCAGTGCGATGAATACGTCATAAATCGTCGGTGAGGTACGTGCCAGCAATTCCGACTGCCCCTCGGCAACCGGGCTTACCAGGAAGAAGACGGTAGCCGTGGTGACACTGAACAGCGTAGTTATCAGGAAACTTTTCAACGAGCGCTTCATCAGCTCGAAATCGTTCAGACCCACTGAAAGCCCCACTCCCATGATAGGTCCCATCAACGGCGAGATAAGCATCGCACCGATAATTACAGCGGTAGAGTTGACATTCAGACCGAGTGAAGCCATAAAGATGGCAAATATCAGAATCCATAGATTGGCTCCTTTAAACTCGACACCCTTACGGATAGAGTCTACAGTGGCAAGTTCATTGTCTTTATCTTTGCGCAAATCGAGATACTCTTTCAGGAAGTTCTTGATGGCAAATACATTCCGGTTGGGATTGACAGGCTGTTCCATAAAAATAATTCTATTTTCGGATAAAACGATTGATAACAGGTATTTGACTAAGCGGCAAATCGCGCTTTATAATATAGGCTATAAACAGGCATAACAACAGCGTACGAAACGTCATACGCAGACAGATGTTTTCAATAGGTACACATTCCGCAGCTACATAAAGCACCGCAGCCAACAGCACATAGCACCCTATCGACTTTAAATCGTACTGAATCGGGTATTTCTTCTGACCGACAAAATAAGAGAGCAGCATCGCAACGCCGTACCCCGTAAATCCGGCCCATGCGCAAGCCATATACCCGAACTTCGGAATTAAAAAGATATTCATCACCACCAGAATCGTGCAGCCTATCAGTGAGAAATAAGCTCCCAACGCGTTTCGTCAATCAGCTTGTACCAGAAAGAGAGATTGAAATAAATTCCCATGAAGATTTCCGCAGCCATTACAATGGGCACAACACGCAGCCCCGGCCAATAGTCGCGGCCGATGATGTAGCGGAGAATATCCAGATAGAACATCACTGCCAGAAAAGCCACCAGTGTAAAGATGATAAAGAACTTCATGGCCTGCGCATACACCTGCTTGTTGTCCTTATCGCGGCTCTTGCCGAATACAAAAGGCTCGTAGGCGTAGCGGAAAGCCTGTGTCAGCATCGCCATCACCATGGCAATCTTGCTGGCGGCTCCATAGATGCCGAGTTGTACGGTAGCTTCCGCCTGGTCGGGATAGACAAAAGGAAAAATAATCTTATCGGCCACCTGATTCAGGATGCCCGCAATGCCCAACACCAGTAACGGCAGACTGTAAGCAAGCATCCGCTTCAACAGTTTTTTATCCAGCACATAAGCGAAACCGCGCAATTCGGGTATCATGCACAGCATGATGGTAGAAGTGCACACAAGATTGAAGAGGAAGGCATACGCCACATCATCGCCCTTCATCCAGACATAATAAATCAGGTTCAAGGCTATGTTCAGGAAGATGAACAGCAGTTTGAGCGCTGCAAACTTGACGGGCCGTTTCTTATAGCGCAAATAAGCGAAAGGAATGCTTTGAATGGCATCCATCGCCACTACAATCATCATCATTCCCACGTACCAGGGATGCTCTCCATATTCCAGCCAGTCGGCAACCGGTTGAAGAAACAGCAGCCCCAGCGCAAGGAATGTCAGCGCACCGATGCCTACGCTGAGCAATGTTGTGGAATACACCCGCATCGGGTCGTCTCCCTTTATTGGCAAAGCGGAAAAAGCCCGTTTCCATGCCGCACGTCAGCAGCACCAGCAACAGTGCCACCCACGCATAGATATTAGTCACAACGCCATAGCCCCCCGACTGTGCAGACAAGGCCATGGTGTATACGGGCACTAACAGATAGTTGAGGAAACGCCCCACAATACTGCTCAACCCGTAAATGGCAGTTTCTTTTGCCAATGATTTCAATCCAGCCACGTTATTCAGTGTTTTATTATACTCTCTAACCGGTCGCTTATCAATAAGCGTCAATCATTAAATAACGTCTTCTGGCTATTGTAGAGGCTCCGCCCCAAATGTTTATAGGCCAGTTCCGTTACTTCACGACCGCGGGGAGTGCGTTTCAGGAAGCCTTCCTTTATCAGGAACGGTTCATAAACTTCTTCGATGGTTCCCGCATCTTCTCCCAAGGCCGTAGCGATGGTTGTAAGTCCCACCGGACCGCCCTTGAACTTATCGATAATCGTACAAAGTATCTTATTGTCTATCTCATCCAGTCCGTACTTGTCAATGTTAAGCGCCTCGAGTGCGAAATTGGCGATTTCCGTATCGATGCTGCCCGAACCTTTCACCTGTGCAAAGTCCCTCACGCGACGCAGCAAGGCATTGGCGATACGCGGCGTACCGCGACTGCGGCTTGCGATTTCCGAAGCGGCTCTTGTGGAGCAGGGTACGTCCAATATGCTTGCCGAACGGCGGATAATACCGCTCAGCACATCATCGTCATAATACTCCAGATGGAGATTGATGCCGAAACGGGCACGTAGCGGAGCCGTCAGCAAACCGCTGCGGGTGGTGGCCCCCACCAGCGTAAACGGATTCAAATCAATCTGTATGCTTCGCGCCGACGGGCCTTTTGTCTATCATGATGTCGATGCGGTAGTCTTCCATTGCCGAATACAGATACTCTTCCACTACGGGACTCAGCCGATGTATCTCGTCGATGAAAAGCACATCGTTCGGCTCCAGGCTGGTGAGTACGCCTGCCAGGTCGCCCGGCTTGTCGAGCACCGGACCGGAAGTAATCTTGAAACCTACTCCCAATTCATTGGCTATAATGTTGGAAAGTGTGGTCTTTCCCAATCCGGGAGGACCGTGAAGCAACACATGGTCCAGGGCCTCGCCCCTGAGACGGGCAGCCTTCACGAAAATGCGCAAATTATCAACCACCTTATCCTGTCCGCTGAAATCCTCGAAGTTCAAAGGGCGGAGAGCGTTCTCGAAGTCACGCTCCTTGCTGGTGAGCTGATGCTCGCGTATGTTAAAATCTTCTTGTTCCATTAAAATTCAATCTATACAACGACAAAGATAGTGCAAACCGAGAGCAGAATAAAATGAATCCATTCTTTTTTATATCGAAATGCCGCTTATCTCCGCTTCCGGACAAAGATAAAGAAATCTTTCAACGTTTCATAAACTCCTTCCTTTCTTCTTCCGGGAATTTCTCTATGGCATAGCGCAGCATTGTCCGCGGCATCACCTTGCTGTGTTTCTCAAGAAACTGCACCAGCAAATCCTTATCCCTCTTTCCCATCTCACGCAGCATCCAGCCCACCGCTTTCCGCATCAAATCGTGCGGATGGTGCAGCAACCGTTCCGAAAGCGCCAGAATATCGGTGAAATCACCGTTTTTGATAAGCGTATAAGTAGAAACCACCGCAATGCGTTGCTCCCAGAGCAACGCACCGTCTGCCAGGCGATAAAGGTCGTCGCGGGATTTGTCTTTCAGATATTCCCCCACGATACCCGGAGCAGACAAGTCTACCAAATCCCAGTTATTGATACGTGCCGTCTGCGAAAGGTAGAAGTCATAAATAAGCTTCCTTTCCTTTTCACCGCTTTTCTTAAAACGCTCCACCAGCATCAGCAAAGCGCAAAGCCGGCACTCGTGCCACTGGCTTTGCAGCAGTTCCGCCATTACAGCAAACGGAGCATCCTTGTGTTGCTTCGCCACCGTGCGGGTATTCGGAACCACTACACCCAGAAATTTATCGCCCTCGCCGTATTCTCCCTTTCCCGTCTTGAAGAAACGGGGAAGATATTCCCTTTTTACCGGATCGGCATACGTCTCCAATTCCCTTTGGATATCTGCGGCAATATCCGCTATTTCTTCCGTTGAAATCGGATTATTCTGCAGCGTACCTGCCAATGGGATTTTCCCTTTTCTCATCACTCACCGTTTGATTTACATGTACTTGAATTATCTTGCCAGCATACAAAAATACGACAAATCTATAGAAACTATGAAAAGTTATCTTTAATTTTGCAACGGATACGCACTTTAGTCACTAAAAACGGAACACCATGCATAAAGTATTTTTAGGAACCGCCTGTTTCCTGTTTTCCGCCCTGTCGCTACATGCACAGTCCCCGCTCGAAAAAGGATTGCAAAGCATCAACCGTACTTCCGCAGAAGCCATTGTGGAGTTTCTGGCCGATGACGAACTGCAAGGACGCGAAGCAGGCATGCATGGTTCGCGGGTAGCAGCCCGCTACATCGTATCCCGCCTGAAAGAAGCCGGTATCCGTCCTTTGGACAAGAACGGCTATTACCAGCCTTTCGAGGCATACGCCAAGGAAAGGCAGCAACGCGGACGCTGGCAGGTACACCCCGACTCCGTTGCCGTACTGAAACAAGGCACGCACCGTTCCCTGAAAATGGATAATGTGCTGGCATACATTCCCGGCAAGCGCAGCGATGAATATGTCATTGTAGGCGCTCACTTCGACCACCTGGGCGTAGACGAAACGCTGGCGGACGATAAGATATACAACGGTGCGGATGATAACGCATCCGGCGTCTCCGCCGTATTGCAGATAGCACGTGCATTTGCCCTCAGCGGAGAAAAGCCGCTGAGAAATGTTATCTTCGCCTTTTGGGACGGCGAGGAAAAAGGATTGCTCGGTTCAAAACATTTCGTACAGCACTGCCCGTTTCTCAAACAGATAAAGGGTTATCTCAACTTCGACATGATAGGGCGTAACAACAAGCCCGAACAACCGCAGCACGTAGTCTACTTCTACACAGCTGCCCATCCTGCCTTCGGCGAATGGCTGAAACGGGACATCACCCGCTACGGACTGCAACTGCAACCCGACTACCGTCCCTGGGACAACCCCGTGGGCGGAAGCGACAATGCCTCGTTCGCCCGTTCGGGCATCCCCGTCATCTGGTATCACACCGACGGCCATCCCGACTATCACCAGCCGTCAGACCACGCTGCATTACTGAACTGGGAAAAAGTCGTGGAGATAACCAAGGCATCCTTCCTCAACGTATGGAATCTTGCCAACGAAAGCAACTATTAATATTTAAGAAGAAGAGTAAGGACACATGGTTTTAAATTACATCTGGGTAGCATTTTTCGTAATCGCCTTCATTGTGGCACTCTGCAAACTCCTGTTTATGGGAGACACGGAGATATTTACGGAACTTGTCAACTCTACATTCGACTCATCCAAGACCGCATTCGAAATATCACTGGGGCTCACCGGCATTCTGTCCTTATGGCTGGGCATCATGAAAATCGGCGAAAACAGCGGTATGATAAACGCGCTTTCGCGCTGGCTGAGTCCTGTGTTCTGCCGCCTCTTCCCGGAAATTCCCAAAGGACACCCCGCCATGGGTTCCATTTTCATGAACCTTTCCGCCAACATGCTGGGGCTGGACAATGCCGCCACCCCGATGGGACTGAAAGCCATGAAAGAGCTTCAGGAGCTGAATCCGAAAAAAGATACCGCTACCAACCCGATGATTATGTTTCTGGTAATGAACACGTCCGGGTTGATACTGATACCCGTCAGCATCATGATGTACCGCTCGCAAATGGGCGCTGCGCAGCCTACGGACATTTTCATCCCTACGCTGATTACTACCGCCATCTCTACCATTGTCGGTGTCACCGCCGTCAGCATTGCGCAACGGATAAACCTGCTGAACAAACCCATTCTTATTCTGATCGGTTGCATCAGCCTGTTCTTCTCCGGGCTTATTTACCTGTTCACCCAAGTAAGCCGCGAAGAAATGGGCGTTTACTCCACGCTGGTTGCCAACATCATTCTCTTTACCATCATCCTGCTTTTCATCCTGTGGGGATTATGGAAAAAGATTAATGTGTACGATGCTTTCATCGAAGGCGCCAAGGAAGGATTTACAACCGCCATACGCATCGTTCCCTATCTGGTGGCATTCCTCGTTGGAATCGCCGTTTTCCGCACTTCGGGAGCGATGGATATCATCGTAAACGGCATCGGTTACATCGTCGGACTATCCGGAGCGGACACCGAGTTTGTAGGTGCGCTGCCCACTGCATTGATGAAATCGTTAAGCGGCAGCGGGGCCAACGGACTGATGATTGATACAATGAAGCAATACGGTGCCGACTCTTTTGTCGGCCGCATGAGCTGCGTGGCACGCGGCGCCTCGGATACCACGTTCTACATCCTTGCCGTCTACTTCGGCAGCGTAGGCATCACGAAAACCCGCAACGCCATCACCTGCGGCCTGATAGCCGACTTTTCCGGTATCATCGCCGCTATCATCATCAGCTATATATTCTTCTTTTAAAAAAACTGGAAATAGTATGATAAGTTATCAGACAGACGGCATCGAAATGCCCGCAATCAAGAAGCGCGAAACAACGGAATGGATCAAAGCCGTTGCCGCCACCTACAACAAGAGAATCGGCGAAATAGCCTACATCTTCTGTTCGGACGAGAAAATCCTCGAAGTGAACCGACAGTACCTTCAGCACGATTATTACACGGACATCATCACTTTCGACTACTGCGAAGGCAACCGCCTGAGCGGCGACCTCTTCATCAGCCTGGATACGGTACGCACCAACGCCGAACAGTTTGCCGGCAATGACTACGAACGGGAGCTGTACCGCGTCATCATCCACGGCATCCTGCACCTTTGCGGCATCAACGACAAAGGGCCGGGAGAACGGGAAATCATGGAAGCCGCCGAAAACAAGGCGCTCGCCATGCGATAAAATCAAAAGGCGCATTGGCAAGCAAAGTTCAACTCTCCCCCCTATTGTTTTTTTGCACAATCTCTCGTCACTCGTCACTAACCACCTCGCATCCCTTTACCAGAGAGGGATTGCGGATGTGACGACCAACATGATAAGGGTGATGACAAACAATCGGTCGTCACCCTCAAAAACAGGCTATGCACTATGGGTCAATGCATTAACCCAATAATCAGAAATTCCATATAAGCGACTTTTTCAACGATTTCCGAGGTCTGAAAAGGTTTTATACAGGCAATCGGGAAGCTAATCCCGTAGATAAATGTTCCATTCCCTCTTTCTTTTCTTTGTTTCGCACCGTATATAATACCGCTTTACCACGTTACTTTCTTCGTTTTCCAATTGCAGGCTCCGCGGTTGCCAATTGCGGGCTGCCGGGCCCGCAGCTGGCAACCGTCCGTCCCGCAACTGCGGGACGAAGAAAAGAACCTGCCTTTCGGATATTTCCCTTAAACGAACAAGAGATTATATACAAGGTGAAAGGAGATTACATACAGGCAAAACGGAAAGAAACCCGCGAGGTATTTCCTAAGAATTCACAAGGAAAGGAGATAAATCGCGGCTACAAAATAACTTTTTAGTAACTTTGCATGGTTTTAAAAGAGATTGAACGAATGGAGTTTAAGTATGACGTTATCGTAATCGGCGCCGGACATGCCGGCTGTGAAGCCGCTGCCGCCGCCGCAAACCTGGGTTCAAAGACCTGTCTTATCACAATGGACATGAATAAGATAGGACAGATGAGTTGTAACCCTGCCGTAGGAGGTATTGCCAAAGGACAGATTGTACGCGAAATAGACGCCTTAGGCGGATATATGGGATTGGTAACCGATAAAACGGCTATCCAGTTCCGCATATTGAACCGCTCCAAAGGCCCCGCCATGTGGAGTCCGCGCGCGCAGTGCGACCGCAACAAATTCATCTGGACATGGCGCGAGATTCTGGAGAACATTCCCAACCTGCACATCTGGCAGGACACCGTACAGGAAATCCTCGTTGAAAACGGCGAGATAACCGGACTCACCACCGTTTGGGGAGTGACCTTCCGCGCCAAATGCGTTGTACTGACTGCCGGAACTTTCCTGAACGGACTGATGCACGTAGGGCGCACCATGCTTCCGGGCGGGCGCATGGCAGAACCCGCATCTTACCAACTGACCGAATCCATCGCCCGGCACGGCATCACATACGGACGAATGAAAACGGGAACCCCCGTACGCATCGACGGACGGAGCGTGCATTACGAAGATATGGAGATTCAGGAAGGGGAAAACGACTTCCATAAATTCTCCTTTATGAACAACGGCGTACGCCACCTGAAGCAACTGCCGTGCTGGACCTGCTTCACCAATGAGGAAACACACCGCATCCTTCGTGAAGGGCTGCCGGATTCTCCCCTTTTCAACGGGCAGATTCAAAGCATAGGGCCCCGCTATTGCCCCAGTATAGAAACCAAAATCGTAACCTTCCCCGACAAGGAACAGCACCAGCTTTTCCTGGAACCGGAAGGTGAAACGACGCAGGAACTTTACCTGAACGGCTTCTCTTCTTCCCTGCCGATGGACATACAGATTGCAGCGCTGAAAAAGATTCCGGCATTCCGCGACCTGGTGATTTACCGCCCCGGCTACGCAATAGAATACGATTACTTTGATCCCACCCAACTGAAACATACGTTGGAAACGAAGAAAATCAAGAACCTATTCTTTGCCGGACAAGTAAACGGAACGACCGGCTACGAAGAAGCTGCCGGACAAGGAATCATTGCAGGTATCAACGCGCATATCAATTGCCATGGCGGAGAGCCGTTCACCCTGGCACGCGACGAAGCCTATATAGGCGTATTAATCGACGATTTGGTTACCAAAGGCGTCGATGAGCCTTACCGCATGTTTACTTCACGTGCGGAATACCGCATCCTGCTCCGCATGGACGATGCCGATATGAGGCTGACCGAAAGAGCCTGGAAACTGGGACTTGCCAAAGAAGAGCGCTACGAACTATTAAAGAGCAAGCGCGAAGCCGTTACAAGCATCATAGAGTTCACCCGGAGTTATTCGATGAAACCGGCATTAATCAACCCGGTGCTGGAACAGCTCGGCACTACCCCGCTCCGCCAGGGATGCAAGTTGGTAGATTAATAAACCGTCCGCAAGTAACCTTGGAAAACATGGCAGAACATGTCAGCGCTTTCCGTCGGGAACTGGACAAGATTACGGAACAGGATAAAGTTGCAGACAGAAGAGACGAAATAGTCGAAGCTGCGGAAATACTTATCAAGTACGAAGGCTATATCGGACGCGAGCGAATCATAGCAGATAAACTGGCACGGCTGGAAAGCATAAAGATTAAAGGAAGGTTCGACTATAATTCCATCCAGTCTCTTTCTACCGAAGCCCGCCAGAAGCTGGTGAAGATAGACCCGGAAACAATAGCCCAGGCAAGCCGAATCCCGGGAGTGTCTCCCAGCGATATCAACGTGCTGCTGGTGCTTTGCGGGCGATAAGAGGCAACGTTCCACGTGAAACAAAGAATTCAATAAACGTATTAAATAAACTGATTATGAGCAAAGAAACACTTGCCAAGACCATTCGGGAAATTCCCGACTTCCCCATCCCCGGGATTTTATTCTACGATGTGACCACTCTGTTTAAAAACCCGTCGGCGCTGCAAGAGCTTTCGGACACCCTGTATGAAATGTACAAGGATAAAGGGATAACCAAAGTGGTAGGTATAGAATCCAGAGGCTTCATCATGGGCCCCATTCTCGCCACCCGCTTAGGTGCAGGATTCGTACCCATGCGCAAGCCCGGAAAGTTGCCTGCGGAAACAATCGAAGAAAGCTACGACAAAGAGTACGGCAAAGATACGGTACAAATCCACAAGGATGCCATTGAGCCGGACGATGTAGTATTACTGCACGACGACCTTCTGGCTACGGGCGGAACAATGGAAGCAGCCTGCAAACTGGTGAAGAAACTGAACCCTAAAAAGGTATATGTAAACTTCATTATCGAATTGAAAGAGTTGCATGGAAAGGAGATATTCAGCAAAGATGTAGATGTAGAATCGGTATTGACACTCTAAAGAAACAACCGGGTGGTAAAGCAATCACATCGCTGCACGAAATGTATCGCCGCATGCTCCTGGCAGCGTATTGCTTTACCACCTTTTTCTTTACTACCTTTTTCTTACGATATGGACGAACTAAAAACAAATGATTACCTGAAGGGTATCGTTCTGAACCTTCCCGAAAGTCCCGGTATTTACCAATATCTGAATGCCGAGGGAACAATTATATACGTAGGGAAAGCAAAAAACCTGAAGCGCCGGGTCTCTTCCTACTTCAACAGAGAACATGAACCGGGAAAGACACGGGTACTGGTGAGCAAGATTGCAGATATCCGGTATATCGTGGTCAACACGGAAGAGGATGCCTTGCTGCTGGAGAACAATCTTATCAAGAAATACAAACCCCGTTACAACGTACTGCTGAAAGACGACAAGACCTACCCGTCCATCTGCGTGCAGAACGAATATTTCCCCCGCGTATTCAAGACGCGGAGAATCATACGCAACGGTTCTTCCTACTACGGCCCGTACAGCCACATACCATCCATGTATGCAGTGCTCGACCTCATCAAGCATTTGTACCCGCTACGCACCTGCAATTTGAATCTCTCGCCCGAAAACATCCGGGCAGGGAAGTTCAATGTATGCCTGGAATACCACATCAAGAACTGCGCAGGCCCCTGCATAGGCAAGCAGAATCAGGAAGAATACCTCAAAAACATTGCCGAAATAAAGGAAATACTCAAGGGAAATACCCAGGAGATAGAGCGGATGCTGTATCAGCAGATGCAGGAGCTTGCGGCGGAAATGAAGTTTGAAGAGGCGCAGAAAATCAAGGAAAAGTATCTGCTGCTGGAAAATTACCGTTCCAAATCGGAAGTGGTAAGCAACGTGCTGCACAATATCGACGTGTTCTCCATCGAGGAAGACACCGATGAAAAGTCCGCATTCATCAACTATCTGCATATCACAAACGGGGCTATCAACCAGGCTTTCACCTTTGAGTACAAGAAACGGCTGAACGAAACGAAAGAGGAGCTCCTGTCACTGGGCATTATCGAAATGCGCGAACGGTACAAGAGCCTTTCCCGCGAAATCATCGTGCCCTTTGAGCTGGACATGGAGCTTAAAGACGTCATCTTTACCATCCCGCAACGCGGTGACAAGAAGAAATTGCTTGAACTCTCCATCCTTAACGTTAAACAATATAAGGCCGACCGTCTGAAACAAGCGGAAAAGCTGAATCCGGAACAACGCACGGTACGCCTTTTAAAGGAAATCCAGCAAGAATTGCACCTCGATAGGCTGCCTATGCGGATAGAGTGTTTCGACAACTCCAACATCCAAGGCTCGGATCCTGTTGCCGGATGCGTTGTCTTCATCAAAGGAAAGCCGTCCAAGAAAGACTACCGGAAGTATAACATCAAGACTGTGGAAGGACCGGACGACTATGCATCCATGAAAGAGGTTGTAAAACGGCGTTATCAGCGCGCTATCGAGGAGAACGCTCCCCTACCCGATCTTCTTATCACCGACGGCGGAAAAGGGCAAATGAGCGCCGTAAAAGAGGTTGTCGACGAGCTGAACCTTGACATCCCCATTGCCGGACTTGCCAAAGACGGGAAACATCGCACATCGGAACTGCTATACGGTTTCCCGCCGCAGACCATCGGACTGAAACAAAACTCTCCCCTTTTCCGTCTGCTGACGCAAATACAGGACGAGGTACACAGGTTTGCCATTACCTTCCACCGCGACAAGCGCAGCAAGCGGCAGGTAGCTTCGGCCTTAGACGAGATAAAAGGGATTGGAGAAAAGACAAAGAACGCTCTGCTAAAGGAGTTCAAAAGCGTAAAACGAATCAAGGAGGCATCGGCGGAAGATATTGTCAAAGTGATTGGAGAGGCGAAAGCGAAAATCATAAAGGACTATTTCACAGACAAATAGTCCTTCAATACAAATTCTTGTCCCACACCGCGGCAATCACGAATTTATTCGTAACTTTGCAACCTGCAAAATAATTTTTTAGGACTAAAACATGAGAGTAGTTATACAACGTACCGGGCATGCGTCTGTCACAATCAACGGAACCTGTAAGTCCGCCATCCGCAAAGGATTTATGATATTGGTAGGCATAGAGGAGACGGACGGCAAGGAAGACATCGACTGGTTGTGTAAAAAGATTGTCAACCTGCGTGTTTTTGACGACGAGAATGGCGTTATGAATAAATCCATACTCGACATTGACGGTGAGATATTGGTAATCAGCCAGTTTACGCTGCACGCATCTACCAGGAAAGGCAATCGCCCCTCTTACATACGGGCGGCAAAACCGGAAATATCCGTTCCGCTGTACGAACAATTCTGCAAGGAATTGAGTTTTGCATTAGGTAAAGAGATAGGTACCGGCGAATTTGGAGCCGATATGAAAGTAGAATTAGTGAACGATGGCCCTGTGACCATCTGTATGGATACAAAAAACAAGGAATAATGACGTTAAAAGAAGCACAACAAGAAGTGGACTCCTGGATAAAAGAAATACGGAGTACGCTACTTCAGCGAACTCACCAATATGGCCGTACTGACCGAAGAAGTCGGCGAGCTGGCACGAGTTATGGCACGCAAATACGGCGACCAGTCTTTTAAGAAAGGAGAGAAAGACAACGTTGAAGAAGAAATCGCGGACGTCCTTTGGGTACTTCTCTGCATTGCCAACCAGACCGGTGTAGACATCACCGAAGCATTTGCACGCAGCATCGAGAAGAAAACCAAACGCGACCAGGCAAGACATATCAATAATCCTAAATTATCCGACCATGGAGAATAACGAATCTACACAGAGCAAGTACGATGCCGCTCTGGCGAAGTACAACACCAATTTGAATGATGCGGAAGTGGCAGCGGAAGTAGCCGGAATAATCGCAGAGAAAGTCCCTGCAAACAATACTCCGGAAGTAAAGAAGTTCCTGTTCAACTGCATCGACCTGACCACGCTCAACAGTACGGACAGCGATGAAAGCGTCATGAAATTCACCCAAAAGGTAAACCAGTTTGACGAAGAATTTCCCGATTTGAAGAACGTAGCGGCCATCTGCGTATATCCCAACTTTGCGGAAGTAGTAAAGGATACGCTGGAAGTGGAAGACGTAAAGATAGCCTGCGTATCGGCAGGTTTCCCCTCTTCACAGACTTTCATAGAAGTAAAAGTAGCCGAAACCGCCATGGCAATCATGGAAGGCGCGGATGAGATAGACATTGTAATCTCCGTAGGAAAGTTCCTGAGCGGCGACTATGAAACCATGTGCGATGAGATACAGGAGCTGAAAGCCACCTGCAAGGAGCATCACCTGAAGGTAATCCTGGAGACCGGCGCGCTGAAAACGGCAGCCAATATCAAAAAGGCCTCTATCCTATCCATGTATGCCGGAGCCGATTTCATCAAGACTTCCACCGGCAAGCAGCAGCCTGCCGCCACTCCGGAAGCAGCCTATGTAATGTGTCAGGCTATTAAGGAATACCATGCTTTGACGGGCAACAAGATAGGTTTCAAACCGGCAGGAGGCATCAACTGCGTAAACGATGCGCTCATCTACTACACCATTGTAAAAGAAGTGCTGGGCGAAGAATGGCTGAACAACGGATTGTTCCGTTTGGGAACCAGCCGTCTGGCAAATCTCCTGCTGTCGGAAATCAAAGGTGAAGAAATGAAGTTCTTTAAGAGGAATACGGTTGATATATCCGTTATATAAAACAAAGCGAAGAACCTGCTCTCTATATAAGGAAACAAGGTTCTTCGCTTCGTTTTTGAATGACGGGATATAAAAGAAACTTTGATAGATATTCCGTCTTTATTGTATAAAAAACAAACTTATTTTTCGCGTTCCACTACGTAATCAAGATAGCAAACAAGCGCTTTCTTGACATCCGTATCTTCCATGGAAGCTAATAACGAAAGTGCCTTTTCCTTAAACTCAATCATAACTTTCGTAGCGTATTCAATGCCTCCGTTTGCCTTGGAAAACTCGATCAATCGGGCTATTTCATCAGTTGTAGCCGTTCCGCTCTTTACTTTCGCGGCAATCTCCTGTGCCTGCTTGTCGCGGGTTGAATTAAGGGCATAAAGTGCAGGTAAGGTCAGCTTTCCTTCCAGCATATCATTGCCGGTAGGTTTGCCGATTTCCTTGCTTTCGTAGTAATCGAATATATCATCCTTGATTTGAAAGCAAAGACCGATGTATTCGCCAAAGAGACGTGCATATTCCGCCTTTTCATCGCCAGCTCCCACCGAAAGCGCACCCGCTTTCATGCATGCGGCAAACAGTACGGCCGTCTTCTTGCGGATGACATCAAAGTAAATATCCTCGGAATATTCGGGATTGCTGACATTGGAAAGCTGCAACAGCTCCCCTTCCGCCAAATCCTGTCCCAGCTTCGAAACAATATCGATAATGCCGTAATTGCGCGTCATTCCCACTTCCACCAAAGCCGTTGCCAGTAAATAATCTCCCGTAAGCACCGCCACCTTATTATTAAAAACGGCATTCACGGAGAGCTGCCCCCGGCGTTCGGTACTCTCGTCCACCACATCGTCGTGCACCAGACTTGCCGTATGCAGCAGCTCCAAGGCAACCGCAGCATGAAGCGTTGCCGGACAAATCTCATTGTACAGCTTCGCCGCAAGCAAAACCAGAATCGGGCGCATCATCTTCCCATTCTTCTGCCGTATATGCGCAATCACGCTGTTCAGCAAAAGGTTAGAACTGGAAAGGCAACTATCAAAATGCTTTTTGAAGTCTTCCAACTCCGCAGAAATCGGGGATTTTATAAGGGATATACTGTCCATACATCGCTATTTGAGCACAAAAATAGTAATAAAACGGTTAATACGGTATTTTTTTGTACTTTTACCATGAAAAAAAGGATAAATATATGAATTCAACCGATAAACTTTTCTTGCTTGATGCCTACGCATTGATATACCGTGCTTATTACGCGTTCATCAAAAACCCGCGAATCAACTCCAAAGGCTTCAACACTTCCGCCATTCTGGGGTTTGTGAACACTCTGGAAGAGGTGCTGAAAAAGGAAAATCCCACACATATAGGAGTAGCTTTCGACCCTTCGGGACCTACATTCCGCCACGAGGCTTACGAGCAATACAAAGCGCAGCGGGAAGAGACACCCGAGGCCATCCGCCTTTCCGTACCTATTATAAAGGACATCATACGCGCCTACCGTATTCCTATTCTGGAAGTACCCGGATACGAGGCCGACGACGTGATCGGTACACTGGCCACCGAAGCCGGCAAACGGGGGATCACTACTTATATGATGACGCCGGACAAAGACTATGGCCAACTGGTGTCGGAGAATGTATTCATGTACCGTCCCAAGCATACAGGCGGATTCGAAGTCATGGGAATAGAGGAGGTAAAGCGAAGTTCGATATCCAGTCACCCGCACAAGTCATTGATATGCTGGGACTGATGGGCGATTCTTCCGATAACATTCCCGGCTGTCCGGGCGTGGGAGAGAAAACCGCACAAAAGCTGGTGACTGAATTCGGCAGCATCGAAAACCTGCTTGCCCATACCGACCGGCTGAAAGGTGCGCTTAAAACCAAAGTAGAGGCTAACCGGAAAATGATTGCTTTTTCCAAATTCCTTGCAACCATCAAAGTGGACGTACCTATCAAGCTCGACATGAATACACTCGTCCGCGAAGAGCCGAACGAAGAGGAGCTACGGAAGATTTTCGAAGAGATGGAGTTCCGTACCCTCATCGACCGTGTCCTGAAAAAGACAGTTTCTCCCCTTCCCTCTTCTTCCAGTTCCGCTTCGCCCGATCCTTATGCGGGAACTTTGTTTGCCCAACCCACCGACGACACAACTTCCGGAAACAACGCTCCGGTTCAAGGCGATTTGTTTGCAAATTTTGCGGACAACGGGACGGGTGATGCAAAAAATTCGATTCTCACGCGCTTAGAAATGTTCGATGTAGACTATCAACTAATTGATACAGAAGAGAAAAGAAAGAAAATTATTCAAAAGTTACTTACAAACGAAATTCTCTCAATAGATACCGAGACTACCGGAACCGAGCCAATGGACGCCGAACTTGTAGGAATGAGCTTCAGCGATGCCGAAAACCGTGCATACTACGTACCCGTTCCGGCAAATCGTGACGAAGCGTTAAAAATCGTCAATGAATTCCGCCCTCTTTACGAAAATGAAAATTCCATGAAAGTAGGACAAAATATCAAGTACGATATGATTGTCCTTCAAAACTACGGAGTACAGGTGAAAGGCAAACTTTTCGACACCATGCTTGCCCATTATGTACTACAACCGGAGCTCCGTCACAACATGGACTACCTTGCCGAAATCTACCTGCACTATCAGACCATCCACATCGACGAACTTATAGGAGCCAAAGGCAAGAACCAAAAGAACATGCGCGACCTTCCGCCGGAAGACGTATACCGCTACGCTTGCGAAGATGCGGACGTTACACTGAAACTGAAGAACGTACTCGAAAAAGAACTGAAAGAGCACGCTGCCGAACATCTCTTTTACGAAATAGAGATGCCGCTCGTACCGGTGCTCGTCAACATCGAAAGCAACGGAGTGCGTATCGATACGGAAGCGCTTAAACAATCGTCCGAGCATTTCACGCTCCGCCTGCAGGAGATTGAAAAAGAAATCTATGCACTGGCAGGTGGCGAAACCTTCAATATCGGCTCACCCAAACAAGTAGGCGAAGTGTTGTTTGACAGACTCAAAATCGTAGAGAAAGCCAAAAAAACCAAGACCGGACAGTATGTCACTTCCGAGGAAGTACTCGAGAGCCTTCGGAACAAACACGCAATCATCGGTAAGATACTTGAATACCGCGGACTGAAAAAGCTGCTAAGTACCTACATCGATGCATTGCCCCAGCTGATAAATCCGCGTACGGGACGTATCCATACCTCGTTCAACCAGGCGGTAACCGCTACCGGACGGCTCAGCTCAAGCAATCCGAACCTGCAGAACATCCCCATCCGCGACGAAGACGGAAAGGAAATCCGCAAGGCGTTCATCCCCGACACCGGCTGCGAGTTCTTCTCTGCCGACTACTCGCAGATAGAGCTGCGCATCATGGCACATCTGAGCCAGGACAAGAATATGATTGATGCCTTCCTCAGCGGTTATGACATTCATGCCGCCACTGCCGCCAAAATATATAAGGTGGATATTAATGACGTAACCGCCGATATGCGCCGTAAAGCCAAGACAGCCAACTTCGGCATCATCTACGGCATCTCCGTCTTCGGGCTGGCGGAGCGTATGAACGTTCCCCGTCAGGAAGCCAAAGAACTGATAGACGGGTATTTTGAAACCTACCCGCAAGTGAAGGAGTATATGGACAAAAGCATACAGGTGGCGCGCGAAAACGGATATGTGGAAACCATCTTCCACCGCAAGCGCTTCCTGCCCGACATCAACTCACGGAATGCCGTAGTACGCGGTTATGCAGAGCGCAATGCCATTAACGCTCCCATTCAGGGAAGTGCTGCCGACATTATCAAAGTAGCCATGTCGCTCATCTACCGACGCCTTCAAAGTAACAATCTGAAAGCAAAGATGATTTTACAGGTCCATGACGAACTGAATTTCAGCGTTCCCGAGGCAGAAAAAGAGATTATACAAAAATTGTAATCGAAGAGATGGAACGGGCATATCGCATGCTGGTACCCTTGAAAGCCGATTTCGGGTGGGGAAAGAACTGGCTGTGGGGAGCAGTTCATAAAAGAGGTTGCGTAACTAACGCATCACCCTAAAAAGTTTTATGTCTAATTTTGGGGAGCAGTTCATCTTGTAACTATCTTTTCAAATAATCATTTATAGGCTAAATTACACTTTTCACTTAACACATCCCCTAAAGAAAGATTAAAAATTTTAGCCTTGACCCATGCTGTAAAATCAAATCTACGTAAAATTTGAATTTCATATTTATCTTCATGCAAAGCATGGATTTCCTCTTCTACACTTTTCCATATTTCTACTTGTTTTTTTCGATTTTTATCAGTAAAAGAGTAATTCAGAAATTTGAGTAGAAAAGATTCTACTTTTAAATTATGCCTCTTATTCTTAGACATTTCCCGCTTAATAGAACGAACTTCAGATTGAATATAGTCTACATCTCCTAGTTCGTAATGAATCATAACATTCACAATTCTAATAGTACGAAATAATGAGAGAGAATATAAATGGCTTCTGCCAATCGTTGTGCTTAATCGTTTTCTAGCTTTCCTATACTCTCCATTTCCCAAATGAGTTAAAGCAATATACAATGATATCTCTGCTTGTTGTTGTTCTTTCAATAATAATATTTTATCAAGTAGTGATGCTTGATACTCATCAACCCATGTTCCTGCCATTTTAAAATTACCTACATCAATAAACGAAAATAGTCGATAAATAAAGATCACATACGTTACATTCAACTGAAAACTGGATGATGGCGAAGATAGTCTCGCCAACTTTTCAATGAAATAATCCATACCTTCATAATTATGCATGATACGTAAACTTTCCAACATGCCTTCCACTGTCATTAAGTAATAGACCGGAGGATCATTCCATAAGTGAATATTCTCTTCAAAAAAAGCTTATTCAATTCCACAAACGAATTAAATGCTGCTCTATAATCTCCTACAGTAATAAAATAATTGGCTTGAAATAACTGATGATTCTTTTTTTATCTCAAAATTTTCAATACCTGTACTTGCCACAATACTTATTTCACTAGTTACCAAATCATCTAAATCGTGAGTTTCTTTTAACGATCGTGACACTCCCTTATTTATCATCCTATATTTTAGTAATTCATACAATGAAGATTGTTCATTCAACTGACGAATATTTTTTTAATGTATTATTTATCTTATATTGTTTATTCAATAATTTTTGCTCATCCATATTTTCAAAATCCAATGTCAGAAGATAATTTAATTCCAATCTTTGAGCTACTAATAATGCAAAATAATTTTCGTAATAAATCGCTTTTTCCTTTACCTTCTTCAATACATGAAAGCATTCTTTATACATAGATTTTTCATATAAAACCCTCGCATGCACATAATTCATTAAATAAAAGATAATAACTATCTTGCTCTGTTCGTATACGAGTCAATATACTTATTAGCAAATCAAATAGATAAACAACTACTGTGTTAAATGAAGAAGTTGGTTTAACAGTAAGAAAAAGATTTTTTCAATTCTTCAGGATCGCTAATTTTTTTATCATCAATTAATCTAAAAAGAAAAATGTAATCTTTCTCTGATTTATTTGTAATATACAAAAGAAAACTCTTTTTTTCTCCTGTTTAGTGAGATTATTAACCAACTGAATAAGTGACTCTGATTTTAACATAGTACTAGCATATTTTTTGATACACATTTTTGCGATAGCAAGATAAAGAAAAAAATGAAAACAAGTAATATTTTAATGTAATAACATGGGGATCCTCAATATTACAAATATAATACTGATACTATTATTTTAATATTACAAGCTGTTTATCAAATACTTAATGAAGAATATTTATAAGTATCACATATTTACTAGTATTAAAAACCATTATTTTTTGTTTGCTTATGTATTAAGTATCACATATTTTTGAAATAGAAAAAGAAAGCACACTATTCAATTATTTAATCTTAAAACTAATAAAGTAACCATGAGCAAAAATATCATTGTAATAGGCAGTTGTAATACGGATATGGTCATCAAAGCCGATCGTCTTCCTGTACCAGGAGAAACAATCATAGGCGGTAGCTTCATGATGAATCCTGGAGGCAAAGGAGCCAACCAGGCCGTAGCCGCTGCCAGATTGAAAGGAAATGTGCATTTTATAGCCAAAACCGGAAATGACTTGTTCGGCAAACGTTCCATAGAACAGTACGAAGACGAAGGTATTCATGTTGAAAATATCTATTCAGACCCCACACTCCCCCTCGGGCGTAGCACTAATTATGGTGGATATGAACGGAGAAAATAGCATTGCTATCGCTTCCGGAGCCAATGGTTCATTGAGTCCCGAAGACATCCGGAAGGCACAGCTTACCATAGAAAAAGGCAATATCCTGCTGATGCAATTGGAAATTCCTATTGAAACAGTGGAATATGCCGCCCAAATAGCCAGCGAACAAGGTATCAAAGTGATACTAAACCCAGCACCTGCCCGTGCGCTCTCCAACAAACTACTACAGAAACCTGTACATGATCATCCCCAATGAGACGGAAGCTGAAATCCTCTCCGGCGTCAAAGTAACCGATTGGGAAAGCGCACGCAAGGCTGCAGACATCATCAGTGCCAAAGGAGTGGACATCGTAGTTATCACCCTTGGCTCCAAAGGAGCATTGATCAAAGAAAAAGATATATTCCATGAAGTACCCGTACCCAAAGTCAAAGCCGTAGACACTACAGCAGCGGGAGACACCTTCTGTGGTGCATTATGCGTTGCTTTATCCGAAGATGTAGATGTGTTGGATGCTGTTAAATTCGCCAATAAATGTGCATCCATCACTGTGACCCGAATGGGGCCCAGCCCTCCCTACCCTATCGTAAAAGAAATTGATGTTTTATAAATAGTAATTTAAAATCTAATACCATGTTTATAGTCGACAGTTATTCATTAGCAGTTATTTTCTGTGTTGTCACGATGCTCTGCTGGGGTTCGTGGGGTAATACACAGAAACTTGCCGGGAAAACCTGGCGTTACGAATTGTTCTACTGGGATTACGTAATCGGTATCCTTGCCTTCTCTCTCCTTTTTTAGGTTTCACCTTGGGCAGTAAGGGAGATACTGGACGCGGTTTTGTTGAAGATTTGAAGCAGATCAGTATGGCGAACTATGCAAGTGCTTTTACAGGAGGTGTCATATTCAACCTGTCCAATATCCTTTTATCAGCTTCCGTCTCTATGGCAGGGCTTACGGTAGCATTCCCGTTAGGAGTCGGCATAGCCTTGGTATTAGGTGTTTTCGTCAATTATTTCGGTGAACCTAAAGGCGATGCAGTAATCCTGTTCAGTGGTGTGGCACTCGTCGTATTGGCTATAATATTTAATGCCATAGCTGCCGGAAAGATGAATCAGAAAGGAAACAGCACCAATAAGAAAGGGATTATCATTGCTATTATAGCCGGTGTATTGATGTCTTTCTTCTATCGGTTTGTCGCCGCCGCCATGGACTTGAACAATTTTGAGTCACCTACCCCCACAATGGCTACTCCGTATTCAGCATTCTTTATATTCGCAATAGGTATCTTCATAAGCAATTTCATTATCAATACCATCGTAATGAAAAAGCCATTTGTAGGTACTCCGGTGAGTTATAAGGAGTATTTCAAGGCAAGTTCAGCACACACATGGTCGGAGTGCTGGGAGGAGCTATTTGGGGACTGGGTACGGCTCTCAGTTACATTGCAGCAGGAAAAGCCGGTGCAGCTATCTCTTACGCATTAGGACAAGGAGCACCCATGATCGCAGCCCTGTGGGGCATATTTATCTGGAAAGAATTCAAAGGTTCTTCCCACACGGTAAATATTCTTCTGGCCTGCATGTTCGTTCTGTTTATATCCGGTTTAGGAGCAATTATCATCTCCGGAGCCAATTAACCGGCTCCTCACTCTTACTAAATAAACGCTTTCTTTTTCTACTTCTCACAGAGTGAAAAAGGAGAAGGGAATTGCCTGAACTAAAGTATATTTTTCGTTCAACCTCTAAAATTTTTAATACATGAGACCGATTCAAATAATAGTATTCTGTCTTTACATGTGCTCGCTCAATTTGTACGCACAAGTCAGCGTCACAGGCACTGTAAACGATAATACCGGGGAAAGTCTTCCCGGAGTATCTATTCTGGCGAAGGACGGTGACCGTACTTTTGGAAGCACCACAGACATCAACGGTAGATATGAAATCAAAGTGAATCAGGGGGCTACCCTCGAATTCAGTTTTATCGGATTTGCTAAGCAAAAGGTGAAAGTAGGCACTAACAAAATCATTAACATCACATTAGAGCCTGAAAATGAAATGTTGGATGAAGTAGTTGTAATTGGTTACGGCTCCTGTCAAGAAAAAAGACCTACTCGGTTCCATTTCTACGGTAAAAGAAGACGCTTTGGCCGAACGTGTTTCGGGCAATGTGGTGGAAGCCATGCGAGGACTTACTTCAGGCGTAAAGATTACAAGTAGTGGACAGCCAGGTTCCAGCGCCACCATCAACATTCGCGGTCTGGGTAGTTTGACCAACAACAACCCGTTATTCATCATCGACGGTGCTACTATGGTGGCAGTGATTTGGGTGTCAATGTAGAAGACATTGAGTCCATTCAAGTATTGAAAGATGCCTCATCAGCAGCCATCTATGGTTCACGTGCAGCAAATGGAGTTGTAATCATCACTACCAAGCAAGGTAAAGAAGGCGACCTGAAAGTGAAGTTTGATTCACAACTGACACTAAGTTGGCTCCCCCGCTACGACCTGATGGATGCAGAGACTTACAAGATTTATAACGACCGTGCTTATGACGAAGCCATCCTGGCAGGAGTTTCAGGCGTTACAAAACGCCAGAACCACTATGATGGAAATACAGACTGGCAAAATGAAATGTTGGGTACAGGTGTATTGCAGAACTACAATGTATCCCTTTCCGGAGGTTCCAAGACTGTAAAGTATTACGCATCTCTGAACCGCATGGTCGATGATGGTGCTCTCTACCGTACCGGTTACGACAAATACGGCTTCCGTATCAACACCAGCGGACAGAAAGGTATTTTCTCATACGGTGAGAATTTCTACTACACCAAATCCGACAGGAAGATACTGAACGGTAATCCCTGGAGCGACTTCATCGGTATGCCACCCACTATTCCGGTATATGACGAGTCACATGTCGGCGGATACGGATACGGCGATGTAGACCGTGCCAACTCTTACGGCCTGAATTCAGTAGCCATGCAGGACTTGTATATACGAAAAACAATGAAGAGGAATACCTGACCGGAAACATCTACGGGCAGATTTCACTCTTTAGGATGTTCGATGCAAAACTGAATGTTGCCTATAAAAGTTATATGGGCGTTACGAACTCCCTGCGCAAGAAAGGTAATTGGGTTATGGGACAAGGTGACGATGCCGCGCATCTGGGTTACGATAGTGCCAAGAATCATGATATACTGATTGAGCAAACCTACAATTTTAAGCATAAATTCGGTAAACATGATGTGAATGCACTGTTTGGTATCACTTACAATAAGTTCCACGAAGAAAAACGTTGGATTACCAAACTCGATCCATTGATGATAGGCGACAAATACATCACATCTCTGGATGCTGCCACCGGAAATACCACCGCAGGCGGTAGCTATGGCGAATCAGCATTGATATCTTATCTTGGACGCATCAACTACTCCTATGCCGACAAATACCTGGCACAAGTAACAGCCCGTCGTGACGGTACTTCCCGCCTACCTAAGAATGACCGTTGGGGAAACTTTCTTTCCGTTTCATTGGGCTGGCGTATTAGTGGCGAGAAGTTCTTCAATGTACCTTGGATTGATGACCTGAAAATACGTGCCAATTACGGTACTCTCGGTAACAGTAGTATCGGTTATTGGGACTACCAGTCCACCATCAACACAGCTCCGCGCGCCGTATTCGGAAGTCCGGAAAACATATTGATTGGTATGACTCAATCTCAGTTAACCAACAATGACCTGGTTTGGGAAAAAAAACAACCGCTAACGTCGGTTTCGACCTGATGGCATTCAATAACCGTTTTCGTTTAAGTGCTGAGTATTTCTATTCAAAGAGTAAAGACCTCTTGGTTTACCTCCCCATCCTGATGAGTTCGGGCAATGAAGGTGGTGCACCTGCCGTGAATGCTGGTAGCCTGGAAAATAAAGGATTTGAAATGGAAATCGGCTGGAACGATCAGATTCGCGACTTTGCCTACTCCGCTTCACTGAACATTTCACATATCAAAAATAAAAGTACTTGATTTGGGATACGGACAAACAGTCTACAATACGACTCTTGCCAAAACCGTAATCGGTGAACCGCTCGGTATGTGGTATCTCTACAAGATGAATGGTATCTTCCAGTCAGAAGAAGAAATACGGAACTATGTAAACTCAGAAGGTAAGATCATACAACCTAATGCTTTGCCGGGTGATATTAAGTATGACGACTATAACGGTGACGGCAATATATCATCCGAAGACCGCCAGGTAGTAGGCAGTCCTTGGCCAAAAACTTGAATTAGGAATAAGTCTCAGTGCATCTTACAAAGGCTTCGACCTGAATATTAACGGCTACGGTCGCTTCGGACAGAAAGTATGGAACGGTTCGGCATCAGCAGCCGGTGACTTTGCCAATAACCAAAATAACTTCAACGGTATTATCCCCTGGACACAAGAGCACCCGGTTAACGACCGTCCACGTATTGTATATGGAGACTCCCGCAACAGTCGAAGCGATCAAGACCGCTGGTTGGAAAGCGGTTCATTCTTCCGCCTGAGCGATATTACGTTAGGTTATACAGTACCTACCCGCTACATTAAGAAGATTAGATTAGAAAGACTCCGTGCATCGGTTACTTTACAAAACCTAGTGACCTTTACTGGATACTCTGGTCTAGATCCTGAATTTGCAGACAGCGGTATCTTCACTATAGGAGCTGATTATTGTTCGTTCCCTAACCCACGCGCTGTTCAGTTTGCATTATCATTCACCTTCTAAATATTGCTGAAATGAAAAAAATAGCTCTTTATATATTATGTGGTGTCATGGCATTATTTACGTCGTGCGACCCCTCTTTGCTCGATCTGCAAAATGAAAATACCCTGAGTACAGGCATATACTGGAAAACGGAATCTGACATCGAGGCTGGTGTAATAGCCGTATACGGAATGTTCTATCGTCAGGAACCTGGACACGTAATATCTATACACACAGATGATAGGTATGGCGGACGAAGGTGTAAGTTATGCCGGATGGACTGAATTGAATGAATACACCAAATTCATCTTTACCGATTATAACTTCTCAGAAGTCAACACCAAGATATGGCGGGAACACTATACTGCCATTTTTCGTGCCAATCAAGTGCTAGACAACATTGTCAATGTACCGTTCAGCGATGAAACACACAAGGATGATCTTATTGGACAGACCAAATTCCTACGTGCTTTTCTATTATTTCTACCTTACAGTCTTGTGGGACAATATACCTCTCGTACTGAATACCTCTTCAGCTTCCGATAAACCTATGCAAGCTACTGCCGATGAAATCTTAACCCAAATAGAAGAAGATTTAGAGGATGCAGTCAACAAGCTCCCTTCTACACGTGACGTTAATAACTATGGGCGTCCAACAAAAAGGAGCTGCTTACGGATTACTAGCTAAAACCTATGCACAACATCATAAATGGGAAGAGGCCAAAAGATGCCTTGAATGGCTTATTGATGGTGAAGGAAAGAACTATTACTCATTGGTAAGAAATTGGGCTGATAATTTCAGTAATTATACAGAAGACAACAAAGAATCACTATATGAAATTCATTTCTCTTTAACAAATAAAGTAGGCTTTGACCAAACAGATAACTATTTAGATCCGAATGCACAACTAGGAACACAAATTGAAATGAACCAGGCTCCTACTGGGATAGGCTGGAACAATATAGAAGCAAGACGCTGGTTAGTGGATTACTACAAACGCGAACAAACAACAGATGGAAAAAATGATTCCCGCTTGTTCCATACATTATGGTATGACGGTGCAGCAGCCGACTTTCCTGAATATCCCAATCAGTTAATATATGGTTCACCATGGAATAGTGATTGGGGTAACCGTGTTTTTATAAAAAAATACAGTACAGATGCTTCTCCATTATATTATTGGAATGACAATAACTTCCGTTCCCTACGTTACGCCGATATGTTATTACTATACGCCGAAACACTGAATGAGTTGAATTCAGCCCCACCTTCAAAAAGCCATTGAATGCCTCAATCGTGTACGTAACCGTGTTAATCTACCCGATATAGAAGACAGTAAATACTATAATGGTTCTCAAATTAGTACCAACAAAGATGCCTTCCGTGAACACTTAAAAATAGAACGTGCTCTAGAACTTGCCATGGAGTGTGTACGTTGGATTGACTTAAAACGTTGGGGTATCAATGATCAAGCTGCATTGAATGAACTAAAAGAGCGCGACAGCGATTTCAACAACTTTATAATCGGTAAAATCTATTCGTATGCCAATCCCACAAAGTGAAGTAGATAACAATCGAATTTGAACCAAAATGACCAATATTAATTAAAGATATTTGAGCTATGATCAATACAAAATATTTAATAGGAGCAGTCATTATACTGCTGACATTATGGGGATGCGGAAATGATTCCGATTACATCATCGAAAGCAATCCCAATGAGTTTGCCATATTTCCGGTAGCCATACCTGTAAGCGCTAATGGTGGAAGCTATGAACTTACAATTAACGGTAATGAATCGTGGACAGCTGAACTAACTAATTCTAACAGTTCAGCTAAAAGATTGGTGTACACTAAGTGAGACATCTGGAAGCGGTAGAAAAGTAATTACTATCAATGTAAAGCCAACAACTTCTTTCGTCAAAAACCGTTCAGTCATTGTCGAAGTAAGTTCTAATACTAAAATATTAAAGACCAAAATACTTCAAGAGACAATGGTATTAGGTGAAGACGAGTACTAATAAATGGTCTTGTATGGTCTACCACACCAGAATGCTTAGGCACCCCAGGAACTTTCCAACCTCTCCTCCCGATGATATAGGGACAACTCTATCAGTTCAACCGAAAAGTAGGTTATCCGGCTGGACCTCAAGATGATCCAGCACCAGCTAACTGGCCTTCCAACTATACAAACGATGACACTAACTGGACTACCGATAATGACCCTTCTCCCGAAGGATGGCGTGTGCCTACACGGAAGAGATGGCAGCTCTTTTGGGAAAAAGGAGCAACATGGGTTACAGCATCCCAGACCGGATTTAAGACCGACGGGTATCATTATCGGTGTTGATGAGGTTACTGCCAAACGTGCTACAAAAGATAATCTGAAACAACTCGGCTGTCTCTTCCTGCCTCAAAGCGGTTGGAGAAATGAAACCGGAATGATGGACCGCACCTGGCTCTGCGCCGTTCGCAGCGGAAATTCATAAGTCCTACCCACGGTGGCATGTCACTGGGAGACTCCGGCGGCTACCGCGACACATGGGGTTGGGGTGACGGCCAGAAAAGCACGATGCAGC
>VOFI01004327.1_pt1 | contig 42926 bp, 50 predicted proteins | sample 5384131 | NCBI WGS metagenome assembly VOFI01 (sample SAMN12384728, study PRJNA508395) | human gut metagenome | isolation source: healthy gut H | host: Homo sapiens | reverse complement strand
CAAGAAAGCACAGGGCGGCCGCCACATCCTCCGGCGTCCCCAGCCGGCCGAGCGGCGTCTCCTCCGCCAGGGAACGGCGGACAGCCTCATCCAGGCCCGCGCACATGGCGGTATCGATCACCCCCGGAGCGACGCAGTTGACCTGGATCGAAGACGGGCCCAGCTCCTTTGCGAGCGCTTTGGTCAGCCCGATCAGCCCGGCCTTGGCCGCGGAATAGGCGGCCTCGCAGGACGCCCCGTCACCCCCCACATGGAGGAGACAAACAGGATTTTCCCCCGCTTCCGCCGCACCATTCCGGGGATGACGTGACGGCATCCGTAATAGGCGCCGTCCAGGTGCACCCCCATCAGGGCGCGCCATTCTCCGGCGGCAGATCGGTCAGGAGCTTTTTGAGACGCCGTACCGGCATTGTGGATGAAGACGGAAATTTCGCCGAAAACTGACTCGGTCTGCCGCACCATTTCGGCGACTTCCCTGTCGTTGGAAACGTCCGCGCCGACGGGGATCGCGTTGGCCCCCGCCGCTTCCAATTCCCGCACAAGGGATTCGGCGGTTTCACGGGAACGATGATAATGCACCGCCACGGCGTACCCCTGTTTGGCAAACAAACGGGCCGTGGCGCGGCCGATCCCCCCCGAAGCCCCTGTAATCAGAACCGACCGCATCCTTCCACCTCCGCGAATATGTAAGGCTTTATAACTTTACAAATCGAGCGTGATCTGTTTATTGCCCGGCGTATAAGAGCGCAGGGTGACGCCCACCATTTGAAACATCCTTTTAGAGGCCGTCACCGCATCGGTATCGGCGTATTTATTCTGCAAATACACCACCTCCCGGATCCCCGACTGGATGATGGCTTTGGCGCACTCATTGCGGGAAAAGCGTGGTGTAAAGCTTGCGCCTTTCAGGCCTGTCCGTCCATGATTGAGGATCGCGTTGAGCTCGGCGTGGCATACATAGAGATATTTCGTCTCCAGCGGCGCCCCCCCCGGTCCCAGGGCATGAGATCGTCGCTGCACCCGGCCGGCATCCCGTTGTTATCCGACCGACAGGATCTTGTTGTCCTCCCCACGATGCAGGCCCCGACCTGGTGCCGGGATCGCTTACTGCGCTGGGTCGACAGCAGGGCGATCCCCATAAAGTATTCATCCCAGGAAAGATACTGTTCCCGTTTCATCCGACTCGCACATCCTTTCCATCTTTTTCCCCCGGCCCCCTTCCGATGCCAGCAGAATGGGCAGGAGGAAGTATAAGCCAAGGCGCTTGGAAGCGCCACGTCGTCGGCCAGCTCCCGCCCGGTTACAAAGCGGCAGCCCTCCGGCGGGTCAAAAGGCGGGAGCAGGAGCAGCGCGCCCTGCATATGCCATTCCACATGGGAGAAAATATGGCGGCCCCCCGCCGAGCATTCGTACAGAAGCCGGGCGGAGCCCCCATTTTACCGCTTCCTTCTCCGCGGCTTCCCGGATCCGCGAATCGTCCGGACGCTTCCGGGCAGCTCGAGCCCCGGCAGTTCCCACAAACCCGCCAGCAGGCCCTTGCCAGGCCGGCGGCGGAGCAGGACGCGGGGCGTTTTTTCCTCCGTCACCACCACCAGGATCAAGCGTGCTCGACCCGGCGGGCTTTTTGGGGAACGGACAGGCAGCTCCCGGGCGATCCCCCCGGCGCTGCCCCTGCAAAATGGGCGGACCGGGCAGGCCGCGCAGAGCGGCTCGGTATTGGGAAGGCAGACCGTCTCCCCCAACTCCATCACCGCCTGGTTGAAGATGCCGGGGCATCCTCCGGCTATCTGCGCCAGCACCATACCGGAGAGCTCTTTTTTGACCGCCGGACGGAGGATATCGTCCCGGCAGGCGGTCAACCGGGCAAACACCCGCAATACGTTTCCATCCACCGCCGCGGCCCTGCGGCCATAGGCGATGGACGCCACGGCCCCGGCGGTATAGTCTCCGATCCCGGGCAAGCGGAGCAGATCCTCCACCCGGTCGGGGATGCGGCCGCCATACTCCTCCATGACCATCCGGGCGGCCTTCTGCATATGGCGCACCCGGCTGTAATACCGAGCCCTTCCCAGAGCTTGAGCAGCAGCTCCTCCTCCGCCCCGGCGAGGGCGGCGACGTCCGGAAGGGCGGCCATGAAAGCGGTCGAAATAGGGCAGAACCGCCTCGATCCTGGTCTGCTGCAGCATGATTTCGGATACCCATACCCGGTAGGGGTCGGATTCTCCCCTGCCAGGGCAGGGGCGGACATGCAGGCGGTCCAGTCGATCAGGGGACGGGCCATGCCGTCGAGTGTTCTGTTCGGTTCCATCGCCTCTCCCCCTTTCCGCCGCTCCGGCGGCATCAGCCTTTCCGCCGCCATTCATCCCAAACATCGGGGCAGTAGCCGATCGTGGCCTTTTTGCCGTTGCGGACGATGGGGGTGCGCAGCAGCTTCGGATTTTCCAGCAGTTTTGCCTCCTGATCCGCTTCATAGGCGAGGTAGCGGACAGAGCTCGGCCCCTTTCGCCTTATCGTCGAGGAGAGCCGTCAGGCCGCCCACGGCGGCGCAGACGCTCCTCAGCTCGCCCTTGCTGATCCCGTACTTTGCCACATCGATCCGCTGGAAGGGAATGTTCCGTTCCTTGAAGTACCGTTCTGCCTTGGCGGTATCGAAACACTTGGGTTTTCCGAAAATTTGGATATTCACGGCGCCATCCTCCTTACGAACGGCTGAATTCCTCCAGGACCAGGCCCTTGTTGTGATCGAGCGCCCACTGGATGTTCAGGAATTGGTGAACAGGAGCAGAGGGCGCCCATATCCTGCACCCGCTTGGTATCGGAGCTCAGATCCAGGGCCTTGACGTCCACGTCCTCCCCCGCCGATCCAGCGGATATACTGGTACGAGCAGCCCCCTCCATCCGGATATCCACGCCGTATTCGTTCTTCAGCCGGTATTCCAGTACATCGAACTGCTAAGGTCCCCACCACGCCGACGATGACCTCTTCCATGCCGCCGCCCAGCTCCTGAAAAATCTGGATGGCGCCCTCCTGCGCGATCTGCGAAGTCCCTTTGATGAACTGCTTGCGCTTCATGGTATCGGTCTGGCGGACAAGGGAAAAATGCTCCGGCGCAAAGGTGGGGATCCCCTCGAAGGCGAAGGATTTACCGGAAGCACAAACCGTGTCCCCGATGGAGAAAATGCCGGGATCGAAGATACCGAGGATGTCGCCGGCGTAAGCCTCCTCCACGATTTCGCGTTCCTGGGCCATCATCTGCTGGGGCTGGGACAGGCGGATTTTTTTGCCCCCTGGACATGGAAAACCTCCTGCCCCTTTTCGAACTTGCCGGAACAGATGCGCATGAAAGCCACCCGGTCCCGGTGGGCCTTGTTCATATTCGCCTGGATCTTGAATACGAAGGCGGAAAAATCCGGGCTGAAGGGATCGACTTCCCCGGCTGAAGACCGGCGGGGCAGGGGCGGCGTGGTCATTTTCGAGAAAATCCTCTAAAAAGGGCTCGACCCCCAAAATTGGTCAGAGCCGACCCGAAAAAACGGGCGACAGCTTGCCGTGGCGCACCAAGTCGAGGTCAAAGTCGCCGCCCGCGCCGTCGAGGAGCTCCACGTCGTCCTGCAGCGTACGGTAAAGCGCGGAGCCCAGAGTGTTTTCAAGAGCCGGATCGTCCAGTCCCGCCTCGTTCGCGGCAGCCTCATGCCCGATGCCGTTATAGGAAAACGAGAGCACCCGGCCCTTCTCCCGCTCGTACACACCCTTGAAATCCTTGCCCGAGCCGATGGGCCAGTTGATCGGGTAGGTGGCGATGCCGAGGACCTGCTCGATCTCTTGCATCAGTTCGTAAGGATCCCTGGCCTCACGGTCCATTTTATTGATAAAGGTGAAGATCGGGATATCCCGCATGACACAGACCTTGAACAGCTTGATCGTCTGTTTTTCCACGCCTTTGGACCCGTCGATCACCATGACCGCGGAATCGGCTGCCATCAGGGTGCGGTAGGTGTCCTCCGAAAAATCCTCGTGCCCGGGGGTATCGAGGATATTGATGCAGTAGCCCTCATAATGGAACTGCATGACGGACGAGGTGACCGAGATCCCCCGCTGCTTTTCAATCTCCATCCAGTCCGAGACCGCGTGTTTCATGGATTTTTGCCTTTGACCATGCCGGCGGCCTGATGGCGCCCCCGTAGAGCAGCAATTTTTCGGTCAGGTGGTTTTCCCAGCGTCGGGTTGGGATATGATGGCGAACGTCGCGCCGTTTTCACGACAAAACTCTGCAAACCAAAGCTCCTCCATCTTCCGGTTAACCGTCGTTCCAAACTATTCTATTTTAACTGTTTCCGGGGGAATAATCAAGGCTTTTCTGAGGTCCCGGCGTTTCCACGCAGGAATTCGAGCAACGTCTCCCGCTCGTTCGGCAGACGCCCCTCGATCACCTCTTCGGTCAGGCGGGCGAGCGCCTTCCCTACCGGCGGCCCGGCGGGAACGCCGCAGGCCATAGCGTCGTTCCCATCGACGATCACCGTGTCGAGGCATTCCTCCAGCGCGTCCCACGGCAGCCAGGGAGGCGGATACCACGGATGGCGCGTGGCCTTTGGCGTCTCCCCGCTTAATTTCGATCAAAAAGGCGGAATTCCTCTTCCCCGAATCTGCAAAGCCAGCGTTTGACCGCGGGCGGTTCGGCAGGGATGGGCGTGTCATGATACCGGACGAGACGGACGATGGATTCCCGTGTTTTCCGGTCGTATTTCAAAGCGCGGAGCGTTTCTTCCGCGATCGAGGCGCTGGCCGGCGCATGGCCGTAAAATGGCCGTGCCCTTCCTCGTCTAGGGTGAAGCGGGACGGCTTTCCCCGCGTCGTGGAGCAGCAGCGCCAGGCGGACGTCCCGGTCGGGGATGGCGGCGGCCACACAGGCGGCGGTATGCCGCCAGACGTCGAGATGATGATAGACGCTGTGCTGCTCGAATCCCACCATCGGCGCGATAAAGGGAAGAAAAACGGCCAGGATATCCGATACCCGTCAGCATGCGGTCCACCCCGGCCGTGACAAGAAAAAACGGTCGAGCTCGGCGCGGAGCCGTTCCGCCGCTACAAACCGGAGCCCTTCCCGTTTTTCATGCAGGGCCGCGGCGGTCTCCGGGACGATCCGAGATCATACGCCCGGCAAAGCGCAGCGCCCGCATCAGGCGCAGCGCGTCTTCCTCAAACCGCCGCCGCGGTCCCCCACCGCCCTCAGCAGGCGGTTTTCGAGATCGGCTTTTCCCCCGAAGGGATCCCGCAGCCCCCGCTCCGGATGCCAGGCCATGGCGTTGACGGTAAAATCGCGGCGGGCCAGGTCGTCGCCCAGGCAGGAGGTGAAACGGACGCCGTCCGGGCGGCGGTGGTCGCTGTAAGGGCCATCTACGCGGTAGGTGGTGATCTCCAGCGGCAGCCCGTCCAAGAGAACCGTCAGCGTCCCGTGGGCGATCCCGGTTTCGATGAGACGGAAGCCGGCAAATACCGTTTTCATCTCTTCCGTCAAAGCGGCGGTGCAGATATCCCAATCGTGCGGAACCAGGCCGAGCAGGCTGTCCCGCACGCACCCGCCCACGGCGTAAGCCTCAAAGCCCTGTTCCTCCAAAAGCCGGATAGCGGCGGCCACCTGCTGCGGACAGCGCATCGCGTCTCCTCCTTTCATGTCAATTTCTGGTCTTTTTTTCAAAATTCGTCATCCAGCGATTCCCGCCGCTGATCGCCCGATTTCCGCCCACACTAACCGTGGAAGGAACGGCGGCCCTGCCGTGTCGGTTTTCCTTCCAGTCGACACAAACGGGGGTGCCATATGGACACGTTCAGCGGGCCGGGCGTCTCCGCCTACCTGCGCGGAAGCGATCCGGCCAACGATATCAACCGGCTGCCGGAGGACATCCAGGAGCAAATCAACGCGCACGCCGAAGAATTCCGTACCGAAGCGGATATCCGTGAGTTTGTCGAAAAGCTGGCTATGCGCGCCTGAGAGGAGGGATATCGTGAGAACACAAACCAAGCGCCGGTGTGTAAAAACCAGGAAATGCAGCAATATTTCAACACCCTGCCCCAGTTCGTGCAGGAGACGCTCATCCTGTCCGGTCCTGAAATGAACACCCTGCAGGAGCTCAAATGCTGTGCGGAAAATCTGATGAAAAAACAGGGCTAACGCCCCGAAACCTCCTGGCAAAGCCAGACAATCCGGGATCCCCGGATTGTTTGGCTTTGTTTTTCGGGCCGGTGCAGGAAGGGCGGGCCGTCCTAGGCCTTTTCCTATCCTGACCCGAAACCCGGCCTATTATTGTCCCATTTCAGGCCGGTTTTTTGAATTTTTTGACTGGGAAATACAGGGTATAGATTTCATGCGCCACCTGATGGAGAGGGACAAACTGGAAATTGACCGGCTGGTTCACCGTATGATAAGCCGTCCGCCAGTGATCCCATTGCCGTTCATAATCCGGAGCCAAAATGGATTCGGGATGCTCGATCCCCATACAGGGTGCGTTCTTCCCCAATCAGGCCACAGAGCGCCACCGGACCATCCAGGAAGGCGACCCGGTCCGGATCGTCCGGGAGCGGATACGCGGTCAGCCCCTGTGTGAGCACGACGTGGATATCCGCGTCGGACAGATCACTCGGCAAGGTGACGAATCCCGATGCGTCGGCCGCCGCGTCCCGCGCCTGTCCGCCGACTTCGACCGTCATCGGTCCCTTCTGCCAGGCAGGGCGGCGCAGCTTCACCCGTCCCTGACCGCCGCCGGTGACGCGGATGCGCAGGTGCCGGTCGTGCGGCCTGGAATCCACCGCCGTGTTATATGGAGACGACGCCAGATTAGCCCCCGTCCGCCGTTCCTCCTCGATTTTGACCGTCATGGTCCTCCCGCCGGCGGTCAAGGTGGCCGTGACCGGCTGATACTGTGCGATGTATAGGGTGCTGTCCCCTTCCCGATATACCGCGTTCTCCATCAGCATGGTATTGGCCTGCACGGCGGTGCAATGGCAGCACCAGAAATGCGCCGTCTCGCTTCCCCAAAGCTTTTGCGCCCCGGGGTTCATCGGCAGGTAATAGGCCACGATGCCGGTTTCACAGGCGGTTTCCGGTTTTTCAATGCAGGTTTCCTTGACGAAGGTCTGGGCATACACGCCGTTATACAACGCCTTTTCCCAAAAATCCGCGTACTTCGATTCTCCCGTCCAGCGAAACAGATATTCCGACAGCCGCATCAGGTTATACATCACGCAATGTTCCTGGTTGTGCTCGCCGAGACGGGCGGCCTGCTTGCCGATCGGGGTGTAGATCTCGCAGCAGGTCTGCCGCCGGTGGCAAAGGTGCCGCGTTCCTCGATCGCGAGCCTCCAGTAATTTTCAACGATCCGGCGATACCGCTCCTCCCCCGTGACCTCATAGGCCCGGGCGGCCCCGTGGATTTCAGGAATCGTGGCGTTCGCGTGCATATTGGTCAGGATATCTTCGCCGCGTGACACCGGATCGAACAGACGGGGGCGTTCATACCGCCGCATCAGCTCGAGATGGCCGGCTTCGCCGGTGACGGCGTACAGGTCGGCCCAGAGCTCCATCATGCCGCCCGTCTCTTCCAGATCCATCATATCCGACATCTGATCGCGGGTAACGCCGTCGGTAAAGCGGATAAACCACTCCGCCGCGCCGCGCAGCACGTCGAGCGCTTCGGCGCTGCCCGCATAGCGGGCCGCGTCGAACAGTCCCATCATCGTTTTGTGACACACATATTGCGGAGCCCAAGTCCGTTTTCCGCGCGCCAGCCAGTAGAGGTGCTTTTCCGGGATCGGAAAGGCCCAGCCGTTGCCATTTTCCCTCTGGCAATGAGCGATTTCCGCCACGATGCCGTCGATCCGCGCCCGCAACAGCCTGTCATCATATAAAAAAGACGAAACGGGACGCGGCCGACAGCCAGTGGCCGGTAAAGTACCGCGGATGGGGGAAAACGGACCGTCCATCCCCAATGGATAGGAGGAGGCGTACTGTTCTTATAATGGATCAGCCCGGCCTCCTGCCGATAATACAGCAGCAGGTTTTCATCGGTCAGCCGCATCAGATACGCGCGGCAATCCTGTTCCGCTGCTTCCCCATCCCGCCGTCCAGCACCGTTCGGATACGTTCCAGCATCTTCTAAGCCGCCTCCCGCTTTTCTGGGTTTTCTCTGTCCCATAGTACGGCATAACGGCCTGCCTGTCAAGGGATACGCTCCGATATCCGTCTGCCGGTATTTGCAAAAACCGCACACAGTTTGTCCATCCGCGCATATTCTGATAGGGGACGGACGAGTCCCCTGAAAAGGAGGATAAATGATGTTCAGAGATAACCAATACAATCGATGTCCGTGCGGCATGCCGGAGGATGGAGCTGAACAAGGATGTAACTGCTGCCCGCTGCCCCTGCCAGGGGCCGACGGGGCCCCGCGGGCCCGATGGGCCCAATGGGGCCCTCAAGGCTGTCCGGGCGCTCAGGGTCCGACCGGACCGCAGGGTCCGCGAGGCGTGACTGGAGCCATGGGCCCTCAGGGTCTTCCCGGCCCTGCCGGACCCACGGGTCCCACCGGAACGACAGGGGCAACAGGAGCTCAGGGCGTAACGGGAGCGACAGGCGTTACCGGACCCACGGGTCCCACCGGGCCCCAAGGGATAACTGGACCGACGACAGGCCCCACCGGCACCACACCGGGGACCGCAACCGGGTCCACCGGTCCCGACCCACAGGTGTCATGGGCCCCCATCGGCGCTACCGGGCCTACTGGGCCCGCCAGGATCACAGTCCGAAACACGGACCGACCGGCGTGACGACGGACCCCCCACCGGATTTCACCATTATCCGCGACGGGTTCCACGGGCGTTACCGGGCCGACCGGGCCCCCAGGGGTAACCGGACCGACTGGGCCTACAGGTGTTACCGGGCCGACCGGGCCCACCGGACCCACGGGCGCTACTGGGCCGACCGGACCAACAGGAGCTACCGGACCTGCGGGAGATACCGCAACTTGCGCATGTGTAGCGCAGATGAGAAATATCCTTCAGCAGATCATACGACTTTACGGAACCGATAACGTGGTCGTTTCCATGGAAAGCGGAGATAATGTGAGCGGTCGCCCGGGAAGCCTTCTTCCCGGACCAAACACAAATCCGAACGCCGGCCTTTTCCAACTGACAAACGCTCAGGGCGTCGTACAGGAGGCGGTTTCAATTTGCAGAATTGCTTCAGTCAGAATCACCAGCTCCACTTATAATAATGCTCTCACCTACCTTCTGACACCAACGCCTACATCTACAGGATGTGCCGCGGATTGCGAAGCCGCAATCCGTTCGTATCTTCCGATAGGCACCACGAGCGTTAATGTCAAATCCGGCGGTCAAACTGTAGGTCAGGGAACCGTTATAAAAGATGACTTCGGTATGATCGTCCTGGTCGGCGCAAACAACAGTGATCCCACCTTTATTTCTACCTGCAAAGCGGAAATAATCACCAAATAAACACCTTATCAGAAATCCGTGTACCGGGTTTAACCATCCCACCGGTACGCCTGCAACCGCACTCGCGACGACCGTCGCCCCAGCGTGGCGACAGCGCCACAAACGAGATCCTCACACCGTCCGATGGCACAACTGTCCCCGTCATCACCACGTGGACCGCTCTCCCTAACGGCTCGGGGTGGAACGGTATGCCGTACGCACGGCAATAGGCATCCTCCTCACGAAGCACTGCCCACACCACAAACCCTATCCGCTCTTCAAAACGAGAAATCTCCCGTCCGTATCCATCGTTTTGACCGTACAATGAATCGGTGCCGGCCGCATTTTCTGCGGCCGGCACCGTCCCTTTTAAAGCCGATCCCCCGTCCTGCCGCAGAGGACGGGGGATACTACCCATATGGGGAATCAGTCGCCGCCAGGACCGTCCCGGCGCTCACGTTTGTCCGGCTGTGTGTCACGTTTGCATTGGTCCATTGGTTGTTGCCGGCTGTTTTCTTGTTCTTTTTGATCTTTCCGTTCTTTTTCCATCCCGGTTCTTCCTCTCTTTGTCCCGTTCATCGCCTGCGGCGGGCATTGAGCCGTCTGCCATGGATAGCATATGCGGATACCGGACGGATATGCGTCACGGAATATTCAGATAATCCAGAATACCGCTGTATATCCCACGCGCAAAGCTCTGGGGATCGGATGAAAGCAGCGCGGCATCGTACGGGTTCGTCAGATACCCCATCTCCACCAATACCGCCGGCATCCGGGTCCTCCGGAGCACGTACAGGCTCGGGTTGGTCCTCACGCCCCGATTGGGCAGCCCCGTCGCATAGTTGAGACCCGCCAGAATCTGCTCGCCCAAATAATAGGCCGCGCTGCCCACGCTGTAGACATAGACCTCGCTGCCGCTGGCGGTGGTGTTGGTGCTGGCGTTGCAGTGCAGGCTGATGAAATAATCGGCCCCCAGCTATTGGCCGCGTTGACTCTGGCGGCCAGGCTGGTCGCGTTGCTCGTCCCCAGCTGTTCGGTCGGGGAATTGCGGGACAGACGCACTTCAAAATTTGGGTTTTCCCGGAGCAGCTCGGCCAGGCGGATTCCAACCTCGTAGGTCACATCCTGCTCCCGCACACCGTTTGCCTCCGCCCCCCGGCATTCGGGCTTTTGCGGGTTATGTCCCTGGTCTATGAATATTTTATACACGGTTGACTGATTCATGGTTTCACACCCCCTTTGTCTTCTGCTCCAGTCTATGCGGGACAGGGGAGGTTGTTTCTATTTTGTCTGTTCAAAGCGGCGTATAGCCCGGGAAATCCAGGTTATATGCCGCTTTGCTGAACAGGACTCCGTGGAAAATCCCACAGAGTCCCGTCTTTTCCGCTATCAGGAATGCCGGTGTAGATCGGCAGCATCCAGGCCTTTTTCCTTGTAGCTGTTCAGGATATCCTGACGGCCGCCAAGGCGGCTTTCAAACACCTTTTTGGATTTTTGCAGCTCGCTCAAATTGGCCGGCCCCCCCATACAGCCGCCCACACAGCACATCCCCTCGATGAAATCCTCGGAAAGCCGTCCCGCTTTGAGGGAGCATCAGGGCCTTTGCGGCATTCCTCCGCCCCGTTGCAGGGCAGGGCCTTGATCTCCGGGGCATCGCCCCGTTCCGCCAGAACCCGTTCCACTGCTTTGGTCACGCCGCCCGACAAGGCAAACCCCTTGCCATAGCGGGTGGCCTCCTCCCCCCGGCCTCTTCCCCCGGCCGGTTCAATCTCCTTCGCGCACATCATGGCGTACAGCTCTTCAAAGGTGAGGGCGTAATCGAGCTCCCCGATATAGCTGCCCATGACCTCGTTTTCTTGGCGATACAGGGACCGACGAACACCGTCGTAACCCCCGTTTTTCGTGCGGACATACCGCTCCACCGCCACCATGGGGGATACGGTGGTGGTGGAGACAAAGGCCATCAGCTCCGGGAAATGCTTGCGCACCATGCTGACGAAAGCCGGGCAGCAGGAAGAGGTGGTCGCCTTGCCCGCCGCCTTGTTCTCGAGGAGCTCCTCCGCCTCATTGACGGCCACCATATCGGCGCCGAGCGCCACCTCGTACACGTCGTCGAACCCCAGGCGGCGGACCGCTTCCCTTGATCTGGGACAGGGTAGCGGTGCCGAACTGCCCCTCGATGGACGGCGCGAGCAGCGCGACGACCTCCCGTTTGTCATCCTGCAGGGCGTCGATGACACCAGTCATCATGGACACATCCGAAATAGCGCCGAAGGGGCAGCCGGCAACGCAGGCGCCGCAGTTGATGCATTTGTCCGGGTCGATGGTGGCGATGTCGTTGTCGTCCATGCTGATGGCTTTGACCGGGCAGCTCCGTTTGCAGGGGCGCTCGATTTCGACGATGGCATTATAAGGACAAGCCGCCACGCATTTGCCGCATTTGCGGCATTTTTCCTGATCGATGACAGCGCCCTTTGGGGGTGCTGGTGATGGCGCCGAAGGGACAGGCTTTCTCACACTTTTTGGCAAGGCATCCCTGGCAGTTCTGCGTCACCGAGATTTTGGTGATGGGACAGCCTTCACAGGCGCAGGGGATCACATGGACCACCTGGGCGCTGTCCGCGTCGGTATACAGCACGTCCACCGGCAGCTTGCCCATAGCCATCCGCACCCGCTGGCGGATGATCTCCCGCTCGCGATAGACGCAGCAGCGGAACTGGGGCTTGATGCCCTGGATCAGATCGTAGGGGATTTTATCCTTGCCTTCGTCATAAAGGGTGCCGGCGAACGCGTAGGCGGCGGTAGCCTTAAGCACCTCGTGCTTGATCTGTACGATATCGGTCACATGGTTCATGTTGAGTCCTCCCGCGCCCGGCCGCCGCCGGGACATCCATATCGGTCGTGTCTTCTTCAATAATATCGGATTTTAACCACCTTGCCGGCTGCCCGCAGGGTATCGGCCAGATCCTCCAGCAGGCGGATCTTGATGCTGAGGTCCACCGGCAGATTGGGGTTTTGGTGGGCCGGGTTGATGGCCTTGCCGATGAACATGTAGAGATGGGTGCAGCGCTCCAGCAGGACCCGGGCGATCATGGCCGCGCCATTCTGCGCATCCAGGAGCTTCAGGCTCTCCGCGTCGGCGGGGCTTTGCAGCACCTGTTTCACAATGACATTGGCCTGCCGGATGGTGAGGACCCCCTCGGTGACGAGGTCGATCCCCTTGATATGGGCGATGGGGGGCAAATCGTCGTCATAGTTCAGGTCGGTGGTGACTTCCCGGCCGAGTACCCGTGCCACAAGGTTGGCGCTGCTGCCGCCGCAGACGATCTTCGCCCCCTCCGGCGACATGAAGTCCACCACCGCCCGCTCGTCGTCCTGCGGGAACCGGGGCGGGCCGGCATACAGGCTGACACTTTGTTCCGGAATCGCCTTGACGGTGGCGACGGTGGTGTCGTCCCCGGCTTGCGCATGTAGAGATCCTCGCAGGCGCCGAGGAGGGCCGCCGTCATCCGGGCGCTGGTATTCTCGTCCTTCCAGTTGTCCTCCAGGAATTCGCACACGCTCTCCCAGTTCCAGCCGAGATTGAGCACCGCGCCGATCCCGGCATACATCACCCCGTCGCTGATGAGGGTGAGCATGTCGCCGCATTCGAGGTCGAAAACCGCCTCTTTGATGGTCTTGCCCCCCACCTCCCTCGTGGTGTAGTCGATGGGATAGACCACGCCGTCGTGGGTGTAGATGCAGCCGGGGCAGTCGAACTCGGTCAGGTAGACCGTCCCTTCGGCGTGAGCTTGAGGATGGAAAAGGTGGAATAGGCGACATGCCGCACCTTGCACACCGGCAGGGTGTGGATAATGGTGTCCACCGTGTCCTCGAGGGTGGCGCCGGCCTTCATCATGGTGGCGATGATCTTGGAGGTCAGGGTGGCCAGGATGTTGGCCTTGACCCCGCTGCCCAGTCCGTCGGACAGCACCACGATCACGTCCTCGTCCGTCCGGACGATCTCCACCTTGTCCCCGCAGAGCTCCTCGCCCTTTTTGTTGAGGCTCTTGGTGGTCACGTCATAATACAGCCGCCCGCTCATGTTTCCGTCCCCCTCGCTGAGAATCAGGTTTTCAGGGTATTCAGGGTGGTTTTGGTCTCGGCGCAAAGTGGTCTCGCCGAGCAGGCTGGCAGACTCACGCCTGTGTCTCCTGGGCGGCGATCATCTGCTTTTCGATGACCTTCTGCGCCATTCTCCCCAGGCCGACTCCTGGGCGGCGCATCTGCTTCTCAATGACCTTTCAGCGCTTTCCTTTTTGGCTTCTTCCTCCGTAACATCCTTCATCACCCCGACCACCACGATCTCTGCTCAGGCACATAGACCAGGGTGGACATGACGATCCGGCCCTGCCCTTCGAGCCTTTACCTTCTTGTCCACGATATTCCGATGGGTTTCGAAAACTTCCTCGAAGTCGGAAGGATCCATGTATTCGAACAGATCCCCTTTGACCGCCTGCTGGCGGGAGACGCCGAACAGTTTCTGGGCCGGCAGATTGATCTCCAAAATCCGCAGCTCATGATCCACTGCCAGGATATAGTTGGGGGTCACGCTCAGGGTGACGTTGCTCAGGGACTGGGACAGATCGTTGATATAGGGCAGGCACATATACAGCTCGGCCTTGCCCTGATACACGGCGATGGCTTTGTCGCGGCAGGTGGGATAGCCGCAGGATCCGCAGTTGAGCTCCTTATCCGGAGTGGGCTTGCCGATTTCGGTGAGGATTTTGCGGATCGTCTGCTCATCCGGAATCGCCGCGTCCCGCGCGATCGGCTCAAACCGCTGGCCGAGACCCGGACAGGAGGGCGCACTGCCGCGTTCCGGCTGTTTCGCGTAATCGCGCACCGCCAGCTGCGCCCGGAAGGCGCCCCGCCTCTCCTCCGCGATCAGCGGGCCGCCCACGCAGCCGCCCTCACAGGCGTTGAGCTCCACAAACAGGCGGTCCGGCTGTTCCGCCTTCTGCAGCTCTTCCAGAAACTGCATGACGTTTTCTCAGGCCGCACACGCTCATAAAAGGTATATCCGGCATATCCCTCCTCAGGAGAGACCTTGCTCTGGAAGGATACATCCGCAGGATGCCTTCCGGGACGGGATAAATCCGGGAATACGGGGACTCCTCCGGCAGCCGCTCTCCCTGCTCTGTCACGGCGATCCGCCGCTCGGAGAGAATCTCGTCCAGCTTCCGGAAGGACAGCACCGCGTCCGCAGACTCGGGATGCTCGTCGATCTCCCGGATCTTGGACAGGCACGGGCCGATGAACACCACTTTGGTCTCGGCGCCGAAGCGTTCTTTGATCATCCGGCCGTGGGCGAGCGCCGGACGACACCACCGGGGCCATATAGGTACCAGGGCGGGGTAGTACTGGGCGATCAGGAGGTTGACTGTGGGGCAGCAGGTGGTGAGGATGCAGGGGCATCTCCCCCTTATCCATGAGCCGCCGGTATTCCCCGGTCACCTCCCGGGCCCCGACGGCGGTTTCCTCCACCCTATCGAAGCCGAGGGCGTAAAGTGCTCCTACCAGCCGGGCGCTGTCCCGCCCCTGTAGATACCCGCATAGGAGGGCGCCAGGCTTGCCACCACGCGGGTATCGGGATCGGCCAGCATGGACCCCAGCACCCCTGGCCGGATCGTTGACCACCGTCTTGGGCCTTTTGAGGGCATACGTTTGTTGATGCAATGCCCGCACAGGATACACACTGATCCGCAATCACCTCAACCTGATCGTTGCTGTAGCGGATCGACTTGACATTGCAGTATTTCAGGCATTTATAGCAGTTTTTGCAGTTGGCTTTTTGACACTGATATAGCCGGCCATCGCTGTCCGCCCCTTCCGACGATTTATCGGGATTCCTGCCGCGCGACCACTTTTGCTCGCAAAGAAACCGTCCACCGTGTCCAGCGTCAGGCTGTACACCTGATCGTCAAATTTGACGCAGACGCCCTCCTCTGCGCAGTGTCCCATGCAGAAGGAGCCCTTGAGCTCCACCTTGCCTTCCAGACCGTTCTCCGCGATCAGTGCCTTGAGCCGGTCGATGAGCTCCCGCGAATGCTGGAGATGGCAGGAACTGCCCACACACACCATCAAATCCATGCTATGTACTCCCTTCGCTTCTTTAATCACCCCTCGTGAAAAGAGGGCGTTATCCGAAAATATCCACACCGCCCCCGAAAACAAAGCGGTTATATTGAGTATAGCATATTGTTATTTTTAGTCAATGTTGAAACACTGGTTTCCAGCATTTTTCGACGATCGTATGCGTCATTTTTTCCCCTTGCCAAAACACAATCTCCGCCGTATACTGGGCGTGTGAATGAAAGAGGGGTGGGTTCCATGTCGCCGGCGGATATCGTGATCCTGATCCTGGCCGTGCTGTGCGTCGCGGGCAGCATCGTCCTGGCATTGCGGCGCCGGAAAAACGGGCGGTCCGGCTGCTCTGGCGGATGTACCGGATGCCCCCATGCCGGACAGTGTGAACGGCGGACGCCGCCTTCCGATACTGGGCATGGAACGTGATAAATGTTCACGTCCGGATTCGGCCGAACACATTGCCATTAAGTGGAAAACAGAGTATAATGGCCCTGTCCTCCCCGACATGGATAGGACCGCCGCGTCCCCATGATAGAGGTGCCGAACCGGCGGCCGTGCCACGTTTTTTTGCGGGACAAGCGGCAGGCCCCGGACGCCACCGGAGACTCGCGCACATCAATATGACAGGGCATCGGACACGGTGCCCTATTTTTTAAGCAGAGGAGGTGCCGGAGGTGTTCGCCAGGATCAACAGCATGGGTCTGCTCGGCGTGGACGGCTTCATGGTGGATGTGGAGGCCGATCTTTCCCAGGGACTGCCGGGCTTCGACGTGGTAGGACTGCCCGGCGCCGCAGTCAAGGAATCCCGGGACCGGGTCCGCGCCGCCATGAAAAACAGCGGCTTCGCCTATCCGGTCAGCCGCATCACGGTCAATCTGGCACCGGCGGATATCCGCAAGGAGGGGTCGGTGTACGACCTCCCTCTCCTGCTCGCCTTGCTCAGGGCCAGCGGCCAGCTGAATGCGCAGGTGGACGACAGCGCTTTCGTCGGGGAACTGTCCCTGACCGGGGACGTCCGCGGTGTCCCCGGTGTGCTCCCCATGGTCATCGCCGCCCGGGATCATGGGCTGAAACGCGCCTTCATCCCGGCCGAAAACGCCGCCGAAGGAGCCGTCGTGGACGGCATCCGGGTCTATCCGGTGCCCACCCTGTCCGTCCTGCTGGAGCATCTCACCGGCCTCGCCGCGATCCAGCCGCTCGAACCCGTTGAATTTCAGCCCGGGCAGGATCCCGGCACCCCCGATTTCGCCGATGTGATGGGGCAGGCGGCCGCCAGAAGGGCCCTGGAAATCGCGGCGGCAGGCTCCCACAATATCCTGCTCATCGGCCCGCCCGGCTCCGGCAAAAGCATGCTTGCCAAACGTCTGCCCTCCATCCTTCCCGACATGACCAGGCAGGAAGCCCTCGAGACCACCAAGCTCCATTCCGTGGCCGGCGCGCTGCCCGGCGGGGTGGGGCTCCTGCGCGCCCGGCCCTTCCGCGCCTCACCACAATATCTCCCGCTCCAAGGGGCTGGCCGGAGGCGGCAGTATGCCATCCCGGTGAGGTCTCGCTGGCCCAACGGCGTCCTGTTCCTGGACGAGCTGCCGGAATTCTCCCGTCAGGCGATGGAATGCCTGCGCCAGCCGCTGGAGGATCACAAGGTGACCATCTCCCGGGTCAGCGCCTCTCTCTCCTATCCCTGCTCCTTTATGATGGTTGCGGCCATGAACCCATCTCTCAAATTTAGGTAAAAACCAATCACTCAAGCGAGCGACCAGCATCTTTGTACGGGCAATCCTTGCATAACAACCCCAATACGGTGGTTTCTATATAATCATTTGGCGGCCCGTCATCCGTCGGAGCCTCGCATATATATGCCTTGTTCATTATTTTACACGCGAAATAGTGCTCGACTTTTTCTCCCCTAAGTATGATCCTGTCCTCTTTGCCGCCTAATACAGAACGTTGGCATGAGAGCCACTCCATTTTCCGCACCCCCATATAACTACAATGCCGACACCACAACGTAATTATACAGGACGTGGACGAACATGTAAACAGACCCGCCATTTGGAGGGGGGAGCCATATTGACAACGGCCGGAATTTTGAGTATATTAAAAACAAGCTATTGTTGGTCAATATCCGTTAAAAACTGCGAAAAGCGGTGAAAAATTGAAATAAATGGATAGATTGTGCTTCTGATAAGTGTGATTTGGTTAAAATTACTGTTTACAAATAGTAGGTTATTGCGTATAATAATGATGCGAGGGATGGTTTTTTAACCTGCCCCTCGTTAGATGGCGAACGTGGGGATACTCGAGAGGGCATCCCCATATTAGTCTATTCGTTGCGTTGAATAATCGAATGGGGGAGATAATATGGCAACGAAAAAGCATATTTAAAAACATTGTCATATCTGACAATAAATCAGCCGAGAAATTATTGTGGGCGTTAGAAAAGTCCAGCGGTAGCAAAAAGAAAGAAGTCATATTAACTAAAAAATGCCAAACAATAACCGGAAGTAAAAATCAAAGAAATGTTCGGAGACAAGTAGTGTGGATGGATACGGATTAGTTTTATTAAGTGAAATGGTAGAAGAAATTGGAGAGGAAAAGACTCGAGAAGTCCTCTCCAATTTTTTTCTTGTCCCCTCAATAAAGACGTAGAGGACTTTCTTAAAAACAAAGACTATTCCGATGATTCCGCAAAACAAATGTCCTGTACATCTAGTGTTTTCATCATATAAAAGGATCCAGTTTTAATCGGTTATTATGCAGTGTGTTAAAACAATCGAGATTCCGAAAGGGTCTGTAAATAGAAGGTTTTATGAACGCCTTGCGAAATTTGACGAGCGAGATGCGTTAAGTAGGATAAACTGGTGATGTCTGCCCCCCTCATTGCCCAACTTGGGAAAAATTATTACAATGGATATAACAACCTTATCCGTGGAGATGAATTGTTAAAGCTTGCATGTGATGATATCTCTATGGTTCTCAAAAATGTTGGTGGAAAAGTTGTTTATCTGGAATGCGAGCCAAAAGAAAAATTAAAAACTTTTTACATAGATAACGGCTTTAGGATATTTAATACAAGGCCGATGGATAAAGATGAAGTGGATTTAACAGGAGGAAAATTTTATCTGCAAATGATTAAATATATGGATATCTACAGCAAAAAAAGCTGAGAGCACCCGATAAAATAGCTAGGCTCTTGAGTTTTCATGGTTTTTGTCGTATAATAATAACAACAGAGACCCGACACGCCTCTCACCGATGCGGACCACGTCGGGTCATTTAATTTATTTGGGGTTGTTTACTGAGAACCATATAAAACCAGCCGGGAGCACCCGATAGGATGCCCCCCGGCTTTCTTTATTCGGATTTTCCCCATCTGCTTAACGAGCTGGTTGCCGTACACCGCCGCGCCGGCGACCAGTACGCCCTGGATCACTGCGTCCACGGTGGGGCCCATGATCGCCAAGGCCCGCCCACACCAAACACTAGTCAGCGGGATGTCACCTCGATATGTTTGACAATGGCCCCGATGACCAGGGCCGGGATCAGGACCAGGGCGTTGTCCACAATATAGTTGATGATGTCCATGTCTCCATCTCCTTTACTTATGATAGTCCTCCAGGTCGGTAAGCCGGTGGTTAATCACCTTGATCTGCTCTTCCACTACCGGCATTCTGGAGGCAAAGTTGTTGTTTGTCCACCTTTTTTTCAAGCTGTTCCACGCGGTAGCTGGTCAGCTTGAACCCCGACTTGCCGGGACACCGGCATATTGCAGGGTGGGGGTGGGGTTGTCGCAATTGCGGATCCAGGACCAATAGTCCCGGCCGGGGTTGGATGCCCGGTATTCCACGCATATCCGGGACAGTCGATCAGCTCCGCCTGGATCAAGTCGATGTCTTTACCGAGATTGCCAGCGTAGTCCTCCCCGTTTTCCTGCCAGTTGAGCCACCGATCCCCGTCGATCTGGTGGACGCGCAGCCGGATCACCCCACGGCTGGCCCTGGCGTACAGGCCGGACAAGGCTTTACCGCGTATTCCCGCAAACCCGCTGTTGTCGTCATCGTGGCAGCCGGTGATCTCCGACCACCATCTGCCATTGGCGTATGCCTGGTATGTAACCTCCGGGGCCTCGGCAGGGGGCGCGGGCTCCACGCTCCCCTCCTCCGTTTCCACCGCATTACTGTTAATCCACTGGATCAGCGCATCCGCATTGACTACCTTCCCCATGACCTCAATCTCTCCTTTCAGTTTTCGATCCACCTCGCGGCGGAACATGTCCATGCTGTACCCGTGCTTGTCAAACCAATGCTTGGGATCGCTGTGGTTGGAGGCGATCCCCTTTTTGTACCCCTCATAGTGGCTGGTGATATCCGCCGCCGTGAACCCGAACTGCCGGCAGAGCATCGCACAGTACTCCACGGCATTGGCGATGCACGCCTTGGTATACGCTTCATACCGGGCTGGGCTGTAGGACGGGGACGACGCACCGGGCCCCGGCTCGCACAGTTCGAACGCGATGTGGTCAATGTTGGCGGGGTTGGCCCCTCCCGTCCCGCTGTGCCACGCCCCCATCTCGTAGGGGAGATACACCCACACCTCTTTGTCATCGACAAAGGCGTGGACGCATTTCTCGATCCCCGGCTTGTTCCACCGGGAGAACCACCCCGAGGCGGGCACATACGCACAGCCGGTCGAGTGGACCATGATTCCTTTGAGCCGGTTTTTCCTCCCCACTTTGTAGCAATCGTTTTCCTTCATATATCGGGTGTGTATGGTCATCGGGGTTCCTCCTTTACTTCCACCGGCCGATGGCGAAACACTTGATCGATAGCGGCGTTCCGTTAGTCGTTGCCAGTGCGCTCAAGACCGCAACCTTACCGACCGATGTCGACGACGTGTTGGTCACAGATGTGGTCCATTTGGTTGGCTCGTATTGCTGCTCCGCCTTAACAAAGGGAGTCCCATAAAACGATTCCGGAAACGTCCCCAAATCTATAAATGAGCTAATATATAAACTCCCGGACGCGGAAAAAGGCTTCACTGACATGGTCCTTGTCGCGGTCCAAATCATCGTCCCGTCATCATATTTAACCCAATACCCGGTAGACGCCGATCCCCCCCTGAATCCGCGATTCCTGCCGTGGCAAAGTCTAGCTGTATTTCCCCTGCCTCCGCCGCCAATACATTGGCCCCATACACCTCACTCGTTGCCTTTGAGCAGGCCGGTTATATTTGTCGCTGTGTTGGTGCTCACCTGCGGGCCGGTATCTCCTGATCCCCTTTCGGTCCTTGCGGGACCCATAACGCTTCCCAAATCTATCTATACCTGGTGCCATTCTTCGTCCTTCCTCCTCAAGATATTGTATAGATAAGTTTCCCGTCCTGTATCGAAAAGGGCGCAGGGCGGGCTCATTATCATTGTGCGTCAGGATCAAATGCCCCTCCGCATTGACGCTAAAGGCAAACATGCCGGGGCTTAGTTTAGTGATAACGGCTACCCCATCCTTTCCTGGGTCCCCTTTATCTCCCTTGTCTCCCTTTTCGCCTTTATCGCCAGGTTGGCCGACAAATTCCCCGTTATCAAGCTTTTGCTGTACCGTATCGGCCACCGCCTGCGCCGCATCCGCCGCTGTCTCCGCATCTGCCGCCGCTTGATTGGCCGCATCCGCCGCGTCCTTCGTGTCCGCGATCAGCCCCGACAGCCCCTTTTCATACTCCGTCTCCATCGGCGTACCCGTATCCCGGGACGCAAATTTGAGGCGTCCGGACAGGGTGTACGCCACCTGTTCCTCCGTGTTGTCCGCGCCAAGGATTACCGCACAAAGCCGGATGGTTCCGGTCGATCCGGCGCCTGTCCAGTTCCCCGGCAGCAAACACGATGCCTGGCTGTTTTCCAGGACCACAAAGTCCGTGGTATCGTACCCGCCTGCGCCGTCCACAAACTCGAACCGGTATTGATACGCCGCGTTCACCAACGCCTCATCCAGCGCAAACACAACGGACGTGGCGTTGTGGTCCCCCTGCACCCCCGCAATTGCGGCTGGTCCGGCGTTACCCCAGACGGGTTGCCGAAAAAGGTTACAGTCCTGATGGGTGTACTCATCTTCATCACCTCATTGGAAACGGCGGGGCTGTTACACCCCGCCGTCCTTTATTTCTCCATGTCTTGAATCCATCGTGTGAAGTCCCCGGATTTGTAGCCAATCCCCAAGCCAACCAGCGTTTCCCGAGCTTTCTCATACCGGCCTCATCCTTCCTTTTGTACAAATCCTGGTAGATCGGCTTGTAATACCTAGTCACGGCAGACCGGATACTGATTCCTCTTTCCCTGTTGTCCGTCATCTCTTGTATGACGGCCTTGGCTTTTTCGTGTTTCCGGCCTCGAGCGCCATCACCACATCCGAACCCTCGAACAGGCCCTCGTACTCTTCCTCATCGTCTGCATCATTGGCCGGTCTCTTCTTTTTGACTGTCGGCTAACCTGTTCACGGCATCTTCGGCCCATTCCTGATCCGCCCCGCCGTCCGTGATTTCCTCCAGGCTTTCTTTAAGCTCCTTGGTTTTCCCGTCCGCCTTCTCTTTTGCCGCGCTTTCGAGCTTGAAACCCATCCATCCACAGCACCGACCACCCACTCCCGGTCAAACCCATCGTTCCGGATTTCCCGACGATCCGGGCATACGCCGACATGTTCCCGTCAGCTTGGCCCGCCCGGCCTCGGCAATCCGGTCGTCCGTTCCCGGAGGTTCTTGCGCATGTAGTAGACGATTTTTTCCTCGCTGATTCCGCCTTTTCCATCGCCTCTAGGATATCCTTCGCCAGCTTCGGTTGTTTTCCCGGTATGCGTCATAGGCACGTCCCCGCATATCGGGAGGCGTTCTTAGAATTCACGGGAGAATAGAAGTTGTCGAGGATATATTCGAGCCGTGCCGTCGGGACCCCGAAATCTCCCAGTGTGCGGATGCTTCCACCGACCAGCGCTTCCAGATCCCGTGTAGCCGCCGCCACCGGGATCCCCGTGAGTTTGCTGATGCTCGCCGCGCTGTTTTTTATCAGCCACGCAACCGAATACTTCGAATCCCCGGAAATAGGACATCCAGGCCCGCCCCGCGTTCACGACATCCGTTAGGCCGCCATTTCCTGCCGTGTCAGGTTATACCCGGACAGAAGGGACGCCACATCTTTTTGAGATATGGCAGCATGTTCAGGGGGCTCAAGTTGTCCAGGGTGTTTTTCGCCTACAGCGGATAAGTACTTTTTCCCACCACTTCTTTTCTTCGTCATCATCCCGAACGGCGTCTACCAGGGCCGCCAATAACGCCGTCAAAATACTCGTTGCCGTGTGGGCGACAGTTACCCGAACCAGCCGCCCCGGCCTTTCTTCCATCCGTTTTTCTGCACGTCCCGCACTGCCGACCGCAGCATGTTTGTAAGCTTTGGTCGGTTCGCTCATGAACCGATGACCGTCTTGTTGATGAAGTTTTGCTCCGCATCATTTGAGACCGGTGCAGAACCAATCCACCACCTGTGTCCGGGTCGATGATCTCCGAAAACCGCTTCCTCATGCCGCTTCCAGGGAACTCCACTGTCCCTTGGCTTAATCGGTTGTATCCTGATTGCTTTCACCGTTCCAGAGTTTCAGTATGTCCGCCCATCCGTCGGTTTCATGGCGATATCCTGCAGCCCTTTTCTACTCCATCAGATATCCTTCATCCCACGGCCGTCCATTCCTGAAAAACCCGAGGTCCTTCCAGTAGGCGGGCATACTGTTCATCTTGTCGATATCCGACTTCGTAGCCAGCCCCTTCGCCAGATACTGGTCTATCAGCGCTGCTGCCCGCAGATATGCCGCTGGTTGCTGAATGATGTGACCCGAGGTTTGCCCCGATTGCGGCCGCCTTTCATAGCTTGACAGCAGTTGTCGCCGATAGAGATATTGACACGCTGTTGATATCCCACCAGTTTGTTCCAGTAGGTTATGTCATGCCCCAGCGCGTCTGTTCCAGGCTGATGTTTGTAATTCGCCTCCTGGTTCCGACGCCTTAAAGTTCGAACACCTTGACCAATCCGACAACGGCACCATTAAAGCGTTGTAGTTCTGGTCCGCCTGACGGTGAACACGTCGAAGATATTTCTCCACCATGATTATTGTTGTTCAATACGGTGGATTTATCATACCCAGATTTTGAGCACGGCATCAGGCCGTTTGGTCCCCCTGCATGGTGGTGAGGTAGTTCTTGTCGGACACAATGGGAAATAGTTTGCTCCGGTGAATTTCCGGTATCCATACAGCTTCATGTGGAGACTTCGTTGCCCCCACTCGGCCGTCACCTTGAAAGAAATCCTGCGATCCGTCCGCCACCGCCCGCTGTTCCGGCGTCAGCGTCCCGACGATTTCGCGCCTTAAGGTCCTGCGCCGTCAATGCCACCAGCGGGAACGTTTTGTCGATCGCATCTTCTTCACGGTATCCGATGGGCGGATACCGCCGCAGATATGCCCTCGCGCCTGGTCACGCTTCGACAGCTCATACAGGCTCATGATCTGCGCCGTGAGGGCCAGGGGATACAGTCCCACCTAACCTTGAAGGTATGCTTTTTCCGCCTTCGGGCCGCTCCAGGTATCGGTATCGATCCCCTCAGCAGCCGCTGCATGTACGCGACGGCTTCATCGTGTTCTGGATTTTCCGGTCGAATCCCCTGCGCAGAGGGCGGTACAACTCTTTGTGGCCGTGCCGTTTCACCCAGCTCTTCAAAGTAGCTGGGCGCGTGTCCACCATATCGTAGTTTACCAGCCGTTTCCCGGAGGCCGAAAGCAGGCCGGTATACTCCTGGCTTCTGACCCATCAGGTCCATATGCGTGGATACCCTTAGCCACCTGTTCCGCCGCGTGTCCGTTCCCGGAGACTCAGGGTGTTCGCGTTCGTCGCGCATACTTTCAGCGCCGCCACCACATGAGCTTTCAGCTCCCCTGAGCTGCGTCCCGGTCATGTCCGATCCGCAACCTGTTCGGCGTTTGATGAGGTCGGCCGTTCGGGATCAGGTCGGGGTCATGCCGTCAACATCGCCTGCGCCTTCAAAGGTCCCGCTTTCAAGCTTTCTTTCAGGATGGTATTCATCTGATTAAACAGCTTTTGCACGCCAGGTCCGCAATGGTGGGCTTTGCCTTGCTGTCTTCAGCCGGCTGAATCCGGTGATGGTGTTTACGAACCCGCCACCGCTTTCCCGAACGGCTCCGGCACATGCTTTGTCGGTGGGATGGGTCAGCATCTCCCAAGCTCCATCGTGTCACGGATGATCCGCTTACCGGCGCAAGCCCCGCCCTCTTTGTCGGTAGCCTTCCACGCACCTTTCCATCTGTGCCGCCGCCAGGCGCAGACGGTTGTTTTCTGTCCTTCAGCTCCTGTTTTTGGCGCTGCTCCTGGACAAGTGCCTGTCTTTGGCCTTGTACCCTTCCGACCGCCTTGGAATGCGGCTGCGTATTTCCTGGCCCGGAGCTGCGAGTTCAGCCTTTTCTTGTCCGCTAGCGTGGATTTCGGAAGGTTTATTCCTCATGTCTGCATGGAAAGTCATAGGCGGCCTCCGTCGCGTCCATCCGTTACAGACGGCCTTACTGCCGCAGCGCATCCGCCTCCACCTGGGGCTAACCTTGATGGTACCGGGAAAGAACCCGGCCAACGCCCGCTGATCTCCGGGGCCACAGGCTATCGAGGCTCAGCCGTCGTTCGTCAGACGGACCGCCGAAATGTCCTTCCAACCGCCTGTAATCCATCCCCGCGCCCGGATATCCCCGTCCGGATAGGCCGTCTTGCGGAAATATTCCCTGTCCCGGTACTTCTCGTACAACGTGAATCCAGGCGGAGATTCCCCAGGACGCTGTTCCTCGCAATTTCTACCGATACGTCCATGGCCTCGTCAAAATTGGCGTCCGGATCGTTGGCGATATACGAAAACAGGGGCGTCCAGGTTTTTCACCAGGGTTCCCTTGTCGTAGGAACTGCTGGTTTCTTTCAGGATGGTATCGGCCAGTTTCCCGATACTGGCGGGTTTTTACCTTGTGCCCCTTTGTCAGTTGGAACTTCCCGCAGGGTCTCCACCTGTTCCCGGAGCGCCTCGGTTTCTTCCGTCAGGAGGTCTACATCCACGGGGATATGTCCTCTAGGTCCCTGCAGCCCGGCGCCTGTTCAGTGCTCCGCACCCGGTCGGCATCGTCCCCGGCCTTTGTACTCCAATCGTCTTGATCCCCGCCGCCTGCTGGGTTTTCAGATCCTCGTCCAGCGTGTCCTGCACCACGGCGCCGCCACGTCCTCCAACCCAGCCGCATCCCGGGTATACCATGCCGGGGGGATTCCGCCATATCGTTGAAAGCGTAAAAATATCCGCCACGATTTCGTCCAGACGGAGAATTTCCCCAGCGATTCCAGGGACTTCCGGATATCCTCTTTGTGTGGCTTGGACAGCACATCCATGCTCGGCTGATTCCATCGCGTCCGCCGTCCGGCCGCCCGCCATACGCCCGGGCAATGGAGGAAAGTGGGCACCAAACCCCCTGGGTTTTGAACAGATGCTTCCGTATCATACAAAGGGACGCCTGGGCGGAAAAGGAGGCTGATGTCCCCGGCTCCGTCCGTATGGAGCGGAGGGAGGCCGGATTGCAACAGCACTATCCAAATCCTCTGTCGTCATCCCCTGGTATGCCCCTGATGCCTTCGTGTACCTCTTCCACCGCGTCGTCCATATAGAACCGGGTTCCGGTATCCTTTTCGGGCTTTTTGGGTATATTTATTGACAGTATCAGGTTTTTCCCCATACTGTTATTGAAGCCGTACCGCCGGTCGTTTTCGGGCGTTAAAGACAGGGGGCCGCTCATCGGAGCATCTGGTCGCGGGTGGCAAGGCTTCCTTTTTTGCGCTCGTATCGTCTGCACCGCTGTCGCGGTGCTTCTTTTTGATACATACGACACAACCGTTGTGCGCTCCATTGATCGTTTTGGAAAACCGATTTCCCCCTCAGCCAGCTTCGGGGACAAGTGATGTTGTCCGGAGACGAAATCACCTCTGGGATATTTATAATATCTTCCCTTCGTGATGGCATCGTTGACCACGCGCACGCGTTCAAATGCCTCATTCCCGTGCGAATGGACCAGGATTTTCCGGATTTCCTGCGCCTGGATCGTGCAGTTGTATCCGTCAATATCCATACGGTTTCATCCATGACCCGCTGTGCCAAGTCAAAAGGGAACCCGGCCGAAATACATCTTTTTTCCGTCAGGTTCCTCTTGTTATTCAGCGCATCGTCAATGAACTGTTCTAGCTGTGCGTCGCTCTCATACACTACAATGCTCTTGCTTCCAGCCCACTCTTCTTCTGATGATCCGTGTGCCTTCCAGATATTATCGTGTGTCCCGCCGTCAGTTTCCACGGCGGTGTTTTTTGCTGCCTCCTTGGTTGGCTTCGAATATTCTCCCTTGCCTGCTCCGCCAGTGCTTCCAGGTGTCCCCTTCAAACAGGCCGTTCAGTGGGTTGTACATCTTCGAGCCGGACATCGCGTATCTCGGTGAGGTCGCAGGCGATTTCCTTTCGCGCCGATGTCATGTGTGGTCTTTTGGTGGCCTTGCAGCGATCCCAATGGTCCTGCCATTTCGCCCCATGCCCTGCTCTCCTCCGTGTTTACGAAAAGCTCACCTCAGAAAAGCAGGGCGCACGGCCTTCTGCAAACTGATGGAACAATTCATGGTGGATGCAACCAAATCGGTTCCATCCTGAGTACAAAGATGAGGTTGGTTCCAGTCTTTAACAAAGGCAACACTGTCCATGGTTTCGATCGTCGCCCTACCCGCACCTCCGTTCCATACGGGACGTGGTACAGCTCATAGCCATAAGCCTTTGCAACCTCGTTTTCGGCCCTCTGCTTGGGAGATATCTGATTCCTGACGGCCTCGAATCTCGCCTTCCTCTATCGGTCCGGACTACCTTTTTTTTCAGTTCTTGCCGGATGCTCTTCGATCGGGAAGTCCTCCGCGTTCAGAATTTCTCAGCCTTCGTGCGGAATCTCGTCCAAAGGCTTGATTTCTTCGAGCACTCATCCGGCGCCGCTGTTCCTTCCTGAGCGCTGTTATTCTCTTCGAACTCTTCCTGATATCCCGGGGTGGCTGTGAAGCGCCTGTTTTCTTCCTCGGTCAAATCCCTCGCATACCGATTCATCCTCCCGTAGTTAAGACTTCTCCGCCCCCATGTTACCACGGGAACCGAGGATTGCAAGTTTTCCCCTGCGAAATAGGCGTCTGCTGGATACGGGGGGACATCATCTGTCCTGCCAGCCCCGCGTGTTGCATGGCTTCATCCATTGAAACCCCGTGTTTCGCCTGTGTCATGAAGTAGTCGAACGCCGATTCGATAGGTCGAGATCGGCAGCGACCGTCGAGCCGGAAACAAACGCCTTTGCCGTAAGCCTGTGCTCATACTTCGCTGCCGTGTCGTATAACTGCCGAATCTGCGGATCGGCGATTTCACGTCAAAGAGGAACTTCTTTAGTTCCATCCGGACAGGGTGACGGTCACGTCCCCTGTCCTGGACGGATTCAACCCCTTGCACCGTAACGGCTGAGTTGCCCATCCTTGCTTGCGCGTCCAGGGGCTTTTGCCGCCCCACATTGACGTTGTGTATGGAACGTTAGTTTGAACATCCGCGTTTGCCGAATGGCCGTCTTGGGTTTGAAGGCCCATTTTTGGGCGGTTTTGGATTTGGTATACACCGTGCCGAGCGGCACCGTTTCGTCGCCGTTTTGCGTGTCCCCGCTCAATGTTCGGGCCATCTGGCCGCGCAGGATTCAAGCCTGTCGAGGGTTTTGGCTTCCAGTCCGGTTTCCAGTTGCCCGACCTTTTTGGGGAGAGCGGCTTTGCCCTGGTTCTGCCTTTCAGCCAATTTTTTCCGCCAGCTTGTACAGCGGATCATCCGTATTCCAGTCTCAGACCGTCGTCAATGGTTTCGTCGGTCAACCCGGATCGCATGACTTGGTTTGACGTTTCGGTTATTGACGCCCTGATTGGCTTGAGCGAACCCGCAGCCCGCCCATACTCCTGCCGGACAAAAGTGCCTCCGGAAAATCGCCCACGCCACTCTGGTCAGATACATTCGAGAAACGCTTTTTCTTCGCCTCCGATTCCACTTTCAAGCCTTGTTCTGATACGCCTTGACGGAAACGGAAAAAGTCCCAGAACCTCCCATAATGGCTGAATCGGATAGGATGTTGGCAATTTCTGGTGAGTATGTTTCCACGCCCGCCTGTTTGACCGTTTCCTTCAGCAGCGATTTCCATCCTGTGATGGATTTAGGCTTGAGCAATCTGTCAAATACTTTTGATTTTTTTTCAAACAAAGGCTTCCGCGCCGGCCGCCAACCCTCCCCAAAACGCCTGGCTGTTGCTGCCCGCCGCGTTCAATGACGTTTTTTGCCTGATTTGACGCAGCGGATGCCCCCATGAGGAATACCGCGCCATTTCCGAAAGCCGCTATTTGGGCCGCGCTGTCCGCTACGCTCATGCCGGTCTGATACAGGAAAGACGCCACGTTTTGACCAAACAGGTTCCAATCCGTGTTTTCTCGATGTTTTTGGATACCGTGCCGCGGATCGCGCTCGTAATTGGTGGCGTCCATGTCGTAGACGTTCAAAGGCACATAATTCTCAGGTCGTTCACGTTGTTATGGCCAACATTCTCAATTCCAAGGCGCAGATAGTCCAACCCTTGAAAAGGAGAAATAATAACCGATGAAATAGACGACGCAATCGGGTGCTTGGTGGCGTACTGCTCCCAATCTTCCGTTTTTCCGGTACTCTTCCGCATCCACCAGGCTCTGTTCGCCTTATCCAGTCATCCGGTCATAATCATATCCGTTTTCGGCAAAGGCGACCCTTGGTATCCGTCAACTGTTTTTCCAGTTCTTCATAAAGCTGGTGAAGGGTTCCCATACCCGTTTTCCGAGTACTTGAACCCACCCCCCCAATAACAAAATTCTTAATCGCGTCTTCCGTCCGGCCGTATTTATCTTTCAGATATGCTTTATAACCTGGGACTTCCTTGTCGCCCTTATGATAAAGGACTTCGCTTTCAACGGCGGAAACCTTTTTCCATGTCGGAACGCAGCACATTGGCCGCATCATACAACGCGCCGGATTCCGGATCGCTTTCTATGGCTTTCAGCTTATCTCGGTTTTCCGTTGTATAATAGTACCGGCTGTACTGGTCTTGAAGCTCTTTTTTGCCGCGCCTCCAACTCCTTGATCTGATCTTGTATCGGTTTTCTGTCGGACAACAGGGAACTAAGAGTTTTCGTGTACCACTTATCTCCGGTCTTTTCCAACTGTGCCCGGAGCTCCGCCAGCTTTTCTCGTTTTTCAGCCTTGGACTTTTCCAGCCCGGACATGACGGATTTCGCCGCCGCCTCGTCCCCACTGGCAATCAGATAATCCTGAAACGCCTTTTCGCCCTCCAGGCTATTCCTGAAATCCCTTTCCTGGGATAACCCAAGCCTCATTTTTCCAGTTGCTGTATAACCCCGTTGATATTTTCAATTGTGTCGTCCGACGAACCCTCTCCGTAAATGGCATCATAAACGCTCTTGTTCTCGGAAAACCGCTTGTGCAGGCCGAGCCCCGTGCGTATGATGTCGTTGATGCTCTTGGTGGACTGGTTGACGCTCGTATCGATTTCCGATGGAGTTATGTAGGTGTTTTCCAGCCTTCCGCCTGCTTCGCAATGGAATCCAATGTGGAAGAGGAATCCTGAAACCAGGTATTGAGATCAGGCACCGGGCTCCGCATCCCTTCCATATACCGGTCCAGGGAAAACCCGCCTTTGCCTGTGGCTCCGATGCTGTTGGCCTGCCGGACGCTTCCGCCAGTTTCTCGCGGATGTAATCGTCAAGAGAAAATCCCATATTCCCCGCTCTAACCCATACATGTCGTACACCTTGGCTAAATACTCATAATAATTTCTTGCTGCCGAGCGTCAAACTGTACTTTCCGCCTTTCCCAAAGGCCTTTTTCCTGGTTGAACTGTGCTTCAGTGAGGACGGATTTGTCTCTCCCGATTTTTTCAAAAGCCATCCCGGGTAACGGGCACATATCCGTTTTGAGATGAACCGGCCAAATCCCCCCCGCTAACCTGTACTTGATAGATATAGACCGCATCGTCAGGCGATATATACCCGTTATTGACCATATTTTCTAGGTAGCTTTTGGCTTCTTCGGGGGAGTTGGATAGTCGGATGCCTTTTTTCTGCACGATCGATAGCATTTCTTTCTAAGAGCTTCTTTCGATGCCTCAGCCTCCGCTTGCCTTTGTCTTTCCGCCTCGGCCGCGGCGGCCGCCCGTTCCTGCTCCGCGTTGTACAAGCTGGTTCCCTGCTGCTGGGCCGTGCTGTAGAAATTCGACAGCAGGGTATTGTACCAGTCGGATGTATTCGCGCGGATAGACGCCTCCTGCTGCTGTTTTTGTGCCGCCGCGTTCTCCACAAGCTGGGATATCTTGTCCTGGAGCTCCTGGGTCTTTTGCTGCTGTGCCAGCCGGACGCTGGCATCCGCGTTCCCGCGCTGCACCGAAAAGAGCGGTTTGCTGCGTCGGTTGAGCCAGGAATCCGTCAACCCCATGTTGGCCATCGCTTCTTGGACCTGCCGCCGCCCCACCAGCTCCTGCACGGCGTTTGCGTCAAACAGCGATTGATACTGAGACAGGCTGCTCCATCTGAGTTTTGTATGGGTTTGTGGAAGACGCGGTAGCGCGATCAATGGCGGCGTTTATCTGCTGGATGACCTCGTCGTCCGATTGCTTGCGCTGCTCGTGAAGCTGTCCGGCCACCCCCTGTGACTGATTGTATAACTTGTCGATATACTCTTGCGCCGAATTGGCCATTTAGATTGCCTCCCACGCCGATCTCATACCGGATGACCAGGCCGTCCACGCCGATCGCCCCGGCGCTGCTCACCAGGACGCCGAACCGGCATACCCTGGACACGCCGGGTGAGCATACGCCCCACCATTGCCCCGGTGCCGGACATGGACAGTTCATACACATCATCCATCGTCCCTTTTTCGGTGACGTAGGATACCGTGATACGGGCGTTAGACGTGTCGGCCATGTTCATATGAAGCCGGTGAATCTTCTTTTTCCGTTCCTGAGACCCGAAATCAAACACCTTCGTCTGAAAACACGATTGGATTTCCCGGTCTTCCACTGATATATCAAACTCTCCCGTTTCAAACGCCGGTCCGCTCGGGTGAAAGACACAATCCCTCTCCCCGTCCAGGAGATAGGCGGCGCCGAACAACGCGCGTGTCGGCATACCAGATCTGTCATACGAATGATACTGTAGACAGAAAGCGGACAGGCGGTCCCCCTTCGGCATAACGGCCGCGGGCACACACTCCTCCGGCAATTCCCAGCAGTACCAAGACATGTTCCGCTGCGCCTTCCGTTCGTCGGAGTAGGTTGCGTAATACTGAAACACACCGTCCATATAATCCAGCAGATAGACCCGGTTCCAGACAAACAGCATGTAATGCCCGTCTACATCACAGGAGGGGCACTTTTCAACAAATACCGGTCTTCCGCCTTCAGACGGCTTTCAATCATGGCGGACAGCTTGCGCACATTCCGCTCGCTCGCCTGGTTTGCCGCCATCAGGCCGTATACTGCCCCGTCGGAGGTCGCCCAGATTAGACGGTTGTTGCAAAGCTGAATCGTGTTTGGGCAGTCGCAGCCAATCCCGGAATTGATGGGGGTAATGGGAAAAACGGCGGCGTTGGCGGTCACGTCCACCACCTTGCCGTCGATCACATCCTGCGCCGTGTAGGTGTTTCCAGATACATACTCCGCGCTGTAAATCTCGTGTTCCTTGAAAATCACCAGGATGTCCGTCTGCTTTCCGAACCCCGTCACCTTTTGGGAGGATTCCCCGATATAGGCGTAGTTGTTTTCTGGGAAATACAAGGGGTTGTTGATATCGCTCCAATGCACCAGGTTCGGATGTTCCGGGTTCCCGGACGCAAACAAGCGGGTCCCCCCGTTTATGCCGGACCGGTCCCCGCCGAACCAAGTGGCAAACTGCATATTCGATATCTTTTTTGTGGCCTCCGGATCCGTTTTCCAGGCTGTCACAATTAGGTTGTTGGATATGCTTCCCGGAAGAGGGTATGGCGTGTCGGCGCCGGTTGAGAACTCGATTATCCCGCTCTGGCGGTAAAGCTTGACAGTGACGGTTTCACCGCCAATTTCGGCAGATGCCTGAGCGTAAAGCATGGTATTACTGAAGCTCTCCCATCGGGTTACGGTCCCGTCTGTTCCTGTATATTCAACAGCGGGAGATTCCCCGTTGTTCAGCGTCAGATTATCCAAAGGGAGCTTGAATTCATGGGCCTTCCCGTCGGTCGTGAAGGCCGTCCGGAATGCCCCGGATAGAAGGTTGTACCCTTCAAATTGTGTACCGCTTACAACCGGCGGGGAACCGGTATCATCGACCCCCACGGCATTCACCACCACTAGCGGGGCATAGATTTCGGACTTGTCGATTTTTTGAAGCTCAAAATTATTATTCATGCTGTATATGTCGCCGCTGTTGAAAACTGCGTAAAGACCGATACCGTCCTCCGTGGGGTTTGCGGCAAACATAAACATGCCGGTGGCATACGGGTCTCCGTCTTCATAATCGAGAAACGTCAGGGAGGATACATGCGTGGCGCTCCCGCTTTCATTGAATCTGTAAAAATGAAATACATGGTTTGCCCGGCTCGTTTCGAATTCGCAGGAGCAGCACACATAGTCCTCCGGTTTTCCGTCCCGGTACACCCTCACCGGTGAATACACCTTGTATGTAAGGGAATCGCCCATGCCGGACGTCTGAATATGGAACGAACGCTCCACGGTGGTCGCAAGCCCCGCCCTGGTCCGCAACGCCTGATCCTTCCACCACATATTCAAAACAGCGGTGAGCTGGTTGTCCTCCACCAGGTTCGGCGCATCGTTCAGGTTCACGCCCCCGTTCAGGGCCGGGACAGACACACGGTATTGATTGCTTTTCGGCATTTTCGGGATCCTCATGTCAGTCCTCCCATACTACCGGCAGCACATCGCCCCTGCGCTTTGCCGGGCGATGCACATAATTGCGTTTTTGCTGATACAGGGCCGCGTAAAACTGCTGGTTGGCCCCATCCCCGTCGGCTTGGGCGAGCATCATCGCCACCCCATACGGCATCACCGTCTCCACGGCATCCGTGGATAAGGAGATCTCCTGCCCTATCGATGTCAAGGGTTGAAATTCCCCGCTTTTTTCAAGCGGCCAGACCTCCGCGTAGATCTGATTGACGGTTTCCAGGCCCCGCCGATACAGCTCCGCCGACAGCCCGGCGTCAATCTCACCGGACGCATTGGTATACCCCAGCAGATTCATAGCCCGTCTCAGGATGTCCATTCCCGTTTTCATGCTGTCACCCCTATCTGAGCCAGCAAGGCCGCCTGCTCCTCTGGCGTTGCGGCATCAAATACCGCGCGGTATTCCGGTGAAAGCCCGTCAATCACCGACTGCGCATCCACGCCTCCCTGCCCTATGGGACCTTGTCCCATGGAGCCCTGTTGCGCCGCGAGTTCCGCCGCTCGCTCCGCCTCCTGCATCTCCCGGATCAGCCCACTCAGGTTCGGCACCGAACCCTTTGGCAGCCGTTCCAGGTATTGCCTCGGCGTGATAATCTGGGATGCCAGCAGGTTATCCAGCGTCTTGACGCTCTGTATCTCGCTCCACATCGTGGACGCTCCCACATCAATCTTAGTGGATATGAGCAAATCGCGGTATTTTTGGCCGTCAAAAAGGAAGATACCATATTCCGTTTTCATCCTCGATTTTGAGCTGCCGCTTTCCGTACATCGACACCCACATGTCCGCCCATACCCGCGCCACATCCTCGATAAAGGAACAAAACCGGTTTTGCACCGATTGCATCGGCATAGTGGCGGCTTCCCGGACGGCGATGATCGCGGAGGTGTTGTCCGGCCTGACATCCCCCAGCGCCGCGTCGTTGGCCCCTGACTGAGACAGGGTGTTGGATATCAAGGAGGTGATGTTGTTGTCAAACGCCGGGGAAAAGTTTGGCGGGTTGACATATCCAAGGGCGTTTCCGATGCTTTCGCCCGTTCCGATGTTTTCCACTTCCAGAATCTGTCCCGGATCGTTTGTGACAGTGGCATACGGGATCATGTTTTTTGTTGACTAGGGTAATCGGCATACCTAACGTCAGGACCGCCCACACACTGGCCGTAATCATGCGGTTGATCGCAATCTGGTTCGGGATGAGATAGGTGATCTCACTCTCCCCATAGGCACAATTCCGCCGCCGCTCCCAACGGAATACCGACAGCGGGTACAGACGGAGTTTGGTGTCCCATTTCGCGCGGATTGTCGCGCCCTTAACCACCACAGCCGCCAGGATACGGCAGGCGCCGTCCTTGTCCCATTCCTTCCAAAACTTGGTTATCACCGTGGCCTTCCGGGTTTCCTCCGGCTCGTCGTCCGAGCGGTCCCCCGCCATATGTCCGGTATCCCGGTCTGGTTTGATGGCCTCGATATCGGATACCGGCCTCCCGTTGCGCCTTGCCTCCCGGCGGAGCTCCTTCACGCTTTTCCGCTGGGCAATCAAGATATACGGCTGCTCCTGAAGCTCGTATAGGTTCGGGTCCCCGAAATACACATTTTCGATGTCCAGCACTTCGCAGGCGATGTCGCCCGTAATGGGCGTAGTGCCGCTTTTCGTCCGCGTATAGCCCGGTCTGGATCCGGTCGTCCCAATAGGTATACAGCACACCGGAACCTGAAATATAGGCGTTGCGAAGCGCCTGCTCCTTCAGGTCGTCCAGCTTGACCCTTTCCGCCGTGGTTTTGAAATAGTCAGTAAGGGAAGACATGGTCACGGCAGTCTCTTCCTCCGGCGGCAAACCCATCGCGTCCATGGGCGTCCTCTGCTCACCGGCATACCGGTCCCGTTCCTCCCGTGCCCGGTCGCGGATCGCCACGGTGTTGGGCACACCCTCCACCGAATAGTTGACCGTCACGGGATTGGAGCTGATGACCGCCATTTTGTAATCGCCTATCCGCTTGATGACGTTATGGCGCACCAGGGGGCGCTCGTTTCCGCACTGGGCCCCGTGCCATTGATCGCCCACATAGAAGCGCTCGTTGATCTTCCCTTGTTCATACAGGCCGCGCCTGCCCAATCCAGCCTTAAAATTTCTCCCGGATTCATACTCGCCAAAAACCTGTTCCGGTTCCCACGGTTTGCGGTCCATGTCCATTCCTCCGTTCCCCCATCCGGCTCATGCGCCTTCGGGAGCATATAGAAGCCGCCGAGTTCCCCCGGCGGCTGTTGAATCAGTATTTGTACACGAAGATCGTGTCCTTGTAGGAATTGCGAACAAACAGGTCGTAATAAAGCCGATACTGGAACAGATAAGCGTCCGCGCTCTGGTTGGTGTTAGGCTCAAACGTGCGCATACGCTCGGATTTCTTGACCAGCATGGCCGCCTTCTTCGGCAAAACGAGCAGCCCAATGTTGTTCGCTCCGGAAGCGGGAGCAAAACCGCCGGGGCGCTGATCCGGGGTCGGATTCGAGGACGCGCCGTCAGATGCGGTCTTGCCGTCGTAGAAGGTGAACGCCGTTTTCATTCGATTCGCCGCCACGGGGATGATGGGCGTACCGTTGATCGATTTTACCTGGAAATCCATGCCGCCTTTCTTGAAATTGCTGACGTTGATCTGCCGTGTGATCTCCGTAGTGGACATCATGTACCCCACACTGTGGGATCGACAAAGCAAACGAAATCCTCGGTGTATCCGGCGGCATCCTGCGCTCCGTTGAGAGCTTTCAGGAACAAGGAATAAATCTTTGTGGACGGAGAGCTGTCCGTCACGGTATGAGTATTGGTGATGGCAGTGGTAGCCAGCTTAGACAGAACATAGGCGTCCATCTCAGGGGCAACCTTCGTCCGAACGAACTCGCTAAGGATCTGCCCGGCCAGATTCGCCACGCCGGTTTCGTCCTCGTCCTCGCGGTCAAGCTGGAAGGAACGGCCCCGGTCCATGGTCAGGGTATAGGATTTCTGATCCACAGTAATAGAGCCCTTGTTGAAACCGTCGTCTCTGTCGTAATCACCCAGACCTTGCATATCCAGGTCAGGAATCAGCACGTTCCGCGTGCCTACAAATTTCGCTCTCATGGCGTTATCGGCCAGGAAGCTTGTTTCCGCTTTCTGTATCAGAACTTTATCCAGCTCCCCGGACAGTTTAGAGTTAAAATCAAGAGTATTGAGTGCCATCTTCTGTTGTCATCCTTTCTTTATTTCCAAACCCCCGCCATCATCGCCTCGATTGTGGGGTTTGCGGTTTCTCCCCGACCCTGCGGCCTGGGGACCAGGGGATGCTTTTGACGCTGCTTCTTGTGCCGCTTTGGCAGCCGATGCCTTCCTGGCATTGGCGTGTTGGTAGCGGAGATATGCGTCGGTCAGGGAAATTCCCTTATTGACTGCCATGTCCACTACCGGCTGCGGGACCTGCTTAAATTCCGCCACGTCCGGAAATTCAGCCTTAAGCTCCACAAACTCATTTGCCAGCCGTTCCGTCAGGCCCGCCTTGTCCTTTTCTGGAGCCTTGGCTTCCTCTTCTCTGACGTTGGCGTACCTGGCGCTCCACTTGTCTTTTTCGGCCTCATACAGCCGTTTTGCAAGCGCCTCGTTCCCGCCGCACTCTTCCAGGATGGATTGATAGAGCTGCTTGTCCTGGCCATCTACCAGGGCGTCCACCATCTCCTGTACGCTCTTTTGGTTCGCCGCCGCCAAATACCGGATCTTGTCCAGCGTTGGGGACAGCTCGTCAAATTTGAGCCCCTTTTGAGCCAATGCCTGCGCCTCTTCAAGCGTCAGCTCCCGGCTCTCGTGGTTGTACCGTACAGGGATCACGATTGGCTGCCCGTCTCCGGGCTGCACGTCCTGCTCCGTGTCAGCGGCCGGTGTGGTGTCCGCCGCCTTCCCGGTCTCGTCCGTGGGTTCCGCTGCTGCGGTGGCTGTGCTTGCGGGTTCCGCCTCTGGTAGGGCTTCCGCCGGTTGCATGATTGTCTCGTCCATGTCTAATGCTCCTTCCGCCCATGGTGAGGGCGTTTTATTCGACAGGCCCGGACTGCTCCGTGCCGTCGTAGGTTAAAAAATTCCGCCATTCCCGCAGGGCCTTTTCCTCCGGCGCTATGGCGGTTGTTTTCGCGCCGTGCGGGATTTTCCCGGCTTTTCCGTCTTCGGGTGGCCCCTCTCCCGGCCCACGGCAAGGCCGCATAAAAACGCCGCCAGAATCCATCCGGCGGCCGCTATCAATACTGTGGCTATGCTCATACATCCCATCCTCCCCGCATATCTCCCGCTGTAACGCCGGTCGGGGTACCCCGCCTTTTGGCGGCGGGTCCGTGACCCTGCGCCGGATATACGGCTCCAGGGCGTACCTCATCGCGTCCATCAGGTGGTTATTATCGTCAATCGGCTTGTTGATCTGGTTGCCCTCTTTGTCCTTGTCCCAGGTGTAGCTGCTGATTTCGGACGCAAAGTGGACGCAGCGCGGATGGATCACAATCCGGTAGTCCTGGATATACTGGATGCCGTTGAGGATACTGTCCCGGCCCTTAGCGGCCGGTTGTATCCGCAGCCCCAGGAACCGCAGCTCGTCGTTGCTCTTCGGCTCGGCGCTGTCCGCGATGATCCGCTCCTTGCCATAGCCCTTTTCGGCCACGCGGTCGCATATGTCCCGGTTGCTCATCCCTCGCTCGTAAAACTCGTCATATACCAGCAGCAGTCGCCTGGGAACATGGATCAGGCCGCAGAAAAACGCCGTGGGATCGTTGGTATACCCATAATCCAGGCCGAACGCCGACCGGATGAGGGGGATTTTCCGGGCTTTGTCGATGTCAAAATCCCGGACCTCCCACCGATCATAGACCAGCCCGTCCGCCACACCCCAATTTCCAAGCCCCGCCACGGCGTATTTCCGTGGGTTTTCCCGGCGCATCCTCTCATAGATTGCCAGGTCAGCCGCATCCAAAAACTCATTGCACCGGTAGTCGGTGCTATAACAGACCACATTGTCCGCCGGTGTATCAAAAAACCTCTTTTTCAGCCAGTGGCGCTCGCTCCACGGGTTAAAGGTCAGCGTGGTTTGCTTGAACAGCGGGGGCTCCACGTTTCCGCGCGGGACAGACAGGTCCAGCAGGTCAAAGGCGTCCTCGCTGTCGATTTCATACGCCTCTTCCACCCACACCCAGCACAACGAGCCGGTGGAAACCGTAGTGGATGCCAGCTTGAGCGGATCGTCAAAGCCACGGAACAATACCTTTTGCCCCGTAGGTATAGAGGTCAGCTCCAACGGGGAGGTGGTGGCCCCAATAATCGGATACCCCTAGTTTTTGTATCGCCCATTTAAGCTGCGCAAAGGTGGATGTCCGGTGGGTGTCGCCAATTTTACGCACCACCAAAGGTTGCTGCCCGGATATTTCATGATCCGCCATATATGGTTGAGCGCCGTAGTGGTGGACTTTTTCGACGCCTTGCTCCCTTTCAGCACCCGATACCGGGACTTGCACCGCCAAAAATCCCCATACCCTCCGCCCACAACGTCCGGGAGGTATATCTTATTTGAGCTCTTCATCGCCGCAGATCACCACCGGTATGGAGCCGGTCAGCGTCACATTGCTCACAAAACCACCCGCAGCCTTAGCCCGCAGTTCTGACGCCTTCAAGCGGTCTTTTATGTCGGCTTCTTCGTCCCGCAGAACCTCCGTCCAAAAGGCGTTGATCTCTGCCATGTCGGCAATCCTGGGGGCCTCTAGCACGGCATCCCGGTCTTTGATGTAATCCCCAAGTTTCCCCAAGTTTTCGGAGCCGATGTTTTGAAACGCTTTGTCGCTCTTAGCCTTATATCCCGCCAGCCTCGCCGCCTCGGTGGCGGTATGTCCCTGCTTGTAGTAATCGATCCATGCCTGTTGCTTTGCTGTCAGCTTCATCCGCCCACCTCCTATATCACCACTGATTTAGTGGCATTCACATTTCAACCACATCTATTTAGTTATTCGGCCGCAGTGGGATCGCAATGCAACACATACGGGATCCCGTGCGCCTTACAGTAGTCGATTTCGGCCTTGCATCCGGTACTGTGCTCCCAGTCCCCATATACCAGCATCTTGTCGCACACCTTCAGAAGCTCCAGGCACATCCCCAGACCATGCAGATAGTCCACCTTGTCATAGAGATAGCCTAAGCAATGTATAGGGGAGATATATACGTTGGCCTTATCTTTTACGGCCAGCGCCTCGGCAATCCGCTCGATTTCCGCCTTGTTTCCCGGCTCCCCGCCATAGGGATGGGATATGTAAATCCTCATAGCCTTGCCGTCATCCCTCTCTTATGTCCGTCCAGGTAGATTACAGGCGAGTCCTTGCTGGTTGGTTTGTACTCCTGGATTTCCCCGTATCCCCCATAGTTCAGGGCCGCCGCCGTGTTGACAAACAGCTTGGATACCGGCGCAACGCTCCGGTTCGCCTCACAGGTGCGGTAAAAGCCTTGTTTCATCACCATCGGCAAATGGGTGTGGGAATGGATATACACGTCCGCGTCCACAATGCTGGCCATATCCGCCAGACGGATCGCCTTGGCTCCTTCCTTTCTTCCCCCTCCGGACCCGTGGTTGATATACAACGAATAGGTCATGGGCCTCCCATCCGATTTCCGGCGGCTGCACCGTCCAAAGCTAACAAACAGCAGCGCCGCGCCAGGGGCAAACCGGTCATACAAACCCATCTGCCGGGTAAACACCTCCATGAGGTCAATGCCCTCTTTGTTGTAGGTCCTCCGCTCGTGATTTCCAGTGGTGACGGCCAGTATCTTATCCTTGACTGGCTCGAACAGCTCCACCGCCCTCTGGATCTGCTCCATCGGGGGCAGTACCTCGCTGTAGCAGTCCGACACGCTGGTCTTGGTAGCGTTGTTGAGGATGTCTCCGTTGAGGATGAGGGCTGTGTCCGGTTCTTCCTGCACGGATTTCAGCCGTTCGCGGATGAGAGGGAGGTCACAATGCGCATCCCCGATATGCAAGTCGGCCATCACCTCAATTTTCAATGCGCCGATCGTATCTGGAAGCCTTGCTCGTATGGTTGTCATCCGCCCACCTCGCTTTTTGTGTTCCCGCCTACCCATCCGCCGGCCATTATGTCCGGCACAGAAATCACCGTTATTGCGACATCTTAGCTATTAGTTCGCGTTCTTTATCTGACAGTTCCCACTTGTACGCGCTTCTCATGTTTTCCGTGGCTCTTTCTGCGGCAGCTCTTTCTGCGGCAGCTCTTTTCTGCGGCAGCTCTTTCTGCGGCTTTCCGGTCCGACAATAGTAGTCCTCCGCCATAGATGCTCTTCCCGATTGCCTTTTGGGCATCCAAACATGGCAGAAACTCGCAATCGCCACGCTTGACAGAAAATTCGATTCCATGCTTGGAATATCTCTGGAGCATCGCGGCCGTCAGAACGTGATCTGGGTAATAATATTTAGGCAGCTCGCGAACGGACAGTTTTTTCAGCGCATTCACTGCCTCGTTTATGAGGTCCGTTAGATGCGGAGCGGTCTGGGCAACTATATCTCCATCCATATTGCTCACAAATGATGTTCTCACCATTGCGCCATTCTCGTACACAATCTGTGCGTCGCAGATGATATGATTAACCCGCATCACTATAGATCGACCTGAAAACGCAGTAAGGCTCGGTGCAAACAAAAGAATGATATCCCCCTGGCCAAATAGAACCCGCATATCTTAGATAAGATGGAGAACGGAGGATTATCCAGTACCACGCACCCTTCGGGATATGTATAACTTTCGTAGTCTCCTCCAGGCCAAAACGGTCGAACAATACAGGAAGGGTCGATATTGTATCTTGAGCAGACCCAGTCCCTGATAGTGTCATAGACAAGCGGAGGCGTTATACAATCGTCTGTTGTCTTTTTCGGTTTGAATTTTTCAACGAATTCTTCGTATGTTTCCCTTCTGCCCATTTTCACCATCCCGAATAATCTTCACGAAAAGAGGACGCCCCACATGGGACGCCCTCTGTATCATGTCTTTCTATCATTGTACCAATCCGGAATAATCCCGCCATACATTGATCGAATCACCTTTCGTTTAGCCTTCAGCTTACGAACCGCTTTGACCAATCTTGAAATGTTTTGGTTTATCATGTCATCACCAATCCGGATCATTTCCCATGATGGTCCAAGGTTGATCAGTATCAAATTATCTCTGACTATTTCCTTCTTTTTTAGTTGATTCGTTGTGATATATCTTACCATCGATTTCTAGCAAAATTTTCTCGTCAGGTAGAACAAAGTCTACTCGGTATCTGCCAAACTGCACTTGGTGCCTGGCCTTGATATTTTTCTGAACCAGCTCAATAGCAACCATGATTTTTCGGTACTTTGGAACCAACCGCTTGTATGCAGCTTTTTATGTATTTTCTCGCACGCAGTGGAATACGAATCCCAGTGCGAACACATAGATTGCATACGTTTGACAGCGTTAGCATACTTCTTTTTCCTTAGTGTCCCAGTCCTCCAGCACCTTGCCTTTCTTATCTGCAAGACGCTCTTTCAACTTGCATGTATCGCAAGTGTACTTTATTCCTCTACGATACATCCATGTCGGGACCTCATTGGTTTTGCAATGTGGCAAATTGGGTAGTACCAATTTAAACCGTTCGATCATCCGCATGTCTGATTCCGTCCTCGACAAAGCTTCAATAAAACGACACATCAATCCTCCACTTGCTGGGCTATATGCCCAGTTTCTATTATAAATCGAATTTTTTCCCCGTGTCACACACACTTATATCAGTTTTAGGGTTTTTTGCAGTCCAAACACAGGAATCTCCGCCTCCATTTTGACCAGAGGTATTCGGGTGAGCAGGAACATCCATCGGCCAACCACCTGACTGAATATTTTTCAAAAACTCCCTGACGATATTCCGGTGGAACACGAATCAAGGCCATCTCAATAGATCGTGTATATGCCATAGCCTGTCCATTCGCTCGATTTTGTGTTCGACTGGATCCCTGGGGATGAAGAGCGAGGCTGCCGTCTCCGGATGTCGTCTCGTGGACGATCTCTTTGTATTCCGTCACCATACGGTCATAATCTCTTACCATGACTAACACTTCGTCTGTACAGTGTCGTCGGTAAGTAATATGGGTTGTTTTTGTGTGGCTGA
>VOFI01003593.1_pt1 | contig 42945 bp, 71 predicted proteins | sample 5384131 | NCBI WGS metagenome assembly VOFI01 (sample SAMN12384728, study PRJNA508395) | human gut metagenome | isolation source: healthy gut H | host: Homo sapiens | reverse complement strand
GAAGCGCGGAGACACCGGAGAGATGGATGAAAACGGGCGGTTTGGGTATAGCGCGGAGCTGGCGCAGCAGAGACTTCTTGAAAATTACCGCCAGAGAAGAACGGCGAGAGCCTGACCAGGGAGAGGGGTACATATATGAAAGCCGCATACTGCGAAATCAAACGGGGCCGGAACTGTGTGACGGTCAATTACTATTCTAAGGAGGGATACGGCCTGGAGCTGGGCTGCCGCAAGCTGGAGCGGGAGCGCCGGGAGGCGTATGCGGCAAAGCGGCGCAGGCTGAACAGGATTAGGGAGAACATCGGGGCGGGCGTTGGTATGCTGGGGTTTCTGCTGCTTCTCTGTGCGGGAGGAACTGAGGAAATTTCCGTGATTGTCATGACCGGGGCCGCCGGGCTGGTATTGATGGTGCTGGGCGGCTGGCTGGGCCATGCGTTCTACGGCCAGGAGGAAAATGCAGAGTGGCTGCGCCGGATGCGGGAACGGGGAGAAGTGGAATGACCGAGGAACGAGAGGCCATCCACCGGCGGGCAATCGAAAGAGAGCGGGAAAACCGCTGGAACGCAAAAGGCCGGGCCTGTGTCACCCATCCTAAGTACGGTTCCGTGGTGGTGCCGCACAGCTCCAACCTCGCGGCCTTGATGAATGCGGCGGAATACTGGGGCTGCGACTGGTCGGAGATCACCGACGCGTCGGTCATGGTGGCAAAACCAGGAGACGGCCCGGCAGTGAAACCGAAAGAGTTTTGCAACCTGGTTGCAAGTGATTTGAGATGATCGGAGGAACTGAATATGAAAGTGAGAATTAACGCCCATGGAAACGCCTTGCCGGAGGCTCACGGAGAATGGATTGACCTTTGCACAGCAGAGGACACCACATTGAGCTTTCTGGAGTACAAGATCATTTCCCTGGGCATTTCTATTGAAATTCCGGCGGGCTACTATGCCCATATCGTGCCGAGGTCGTCCACATTCGGGAAGTGGGGCATCCTGCTTGCCAACAGCATGGGTGTGATCGAGAACGATTACTGCGGCGACGGGGATGTGTGGGGCTTCCCGGCGGTGTGCCTGAGCAAGGACGGGACAACCATTCCGAAGGGGACACGCATTTGTCAGTTCCGGCTTGTGGAGAAAGCGCCGCCTGTTGAGTTTGTGCAGGTGGAGAGCCTGGGAAACGAAAACCGGGGCGGATACGGAAGCACCGGAGAGCGGGCGGGCATGACCGAGAGCAGACAGCCGCAGGAAATGCCGGGCCAGAGAATGAGCCGGGTCGAGCGGATGTTTGGGAGCCGTGATAGCTGGGCTACACCGGCGGCGGACGATGGACAGGGGCCGTATAAGGGGTTCTTGCTGATCGAGTGCGAGGAGTGCGGAGCGGTCAAAGCGTTCTGCGCAAAGCGGGAGACCTACGGATTTAAGTGTTCCTGTGGGCATGAAACCCCGCTGGAAAATTTGCGCCCGCTGTTCATGCACTGCAAATGCGGAAAGAGCTTCCGATACAAAACCAATGTCACGGCACAGACCATCACCCACACCTGCCTGAATTGCAAGGCTCCGGTGGACATGGAGCTGAACAGCAAAGGTAACGCGTATGTGACTGTTGGAGTGAGAAAGGGGCAAGCATGAAAAAGTTTTTTGAAATCTTGTCTGCTGCGTTGTTCTTAGCGGTGACGGTAACTTGGGCCGCAGCCCTTATTCTGGCCGGGCCTGCACTGCTGAAACTCTGTATTCTGTACCTGTTTGGATAAGGAGGGGCAGACATGAAGCTGTCAAAGTATGTGAAGCTGGTCAAGGGCGGCGGATATTGCATGGTCGCCCATGTGGAAGATAGCGGGATTTGGCTGGGAACCAGATCGGCAATCTTCCGAGCAACCGAGCTGCCGGACATGGTGGGAGAAGAACAGGTGCGCACGGTTCTGGATATGCCGGAAAAGGCATGGGAGAAAGTTCATTTTGACGAGCGCTGGGAGGGCACAGTTAAAAGCATCTTTGGGATGAACCTTTCTGACTATGCGGACGGCGAGCAGGACACCGAAAAACTGAAAGTGATGGCAGCGCCGGATGGGCTTTGGTGCGATTGCCGCCGGAGCATGGATGATGGTGAGCTGATTTTTTACCGCGAGGCGATGCTCTCTCCCCTGGCGGAGCAGATCAAGGAAAGCGACTACATCAGGTACACGGTCAGAAAAATGGAGAGCGGCCAGCGGTATTTGGTGGTGCATGACGGGTTCGAGGTGCTGGCGGCGATCATGCCGGTGCGGATTGTGACCGAAAAGTATCTGGCAGACCTGTCGGAGTTTCAGGCGCTATGCACCGAGCAGTTTTACCGCGAGCGGGCGCGGGGCGAGTTTGCGGCCCAGGAGACCGAGGAGCCGGACGCGGAGCAGATCGGGATGGAGGATGGAGAGGAGTGAACGGAGCGCTTTTGTCATCCAAGAAGATGGATTACTGCACACCAAAGGAGTTCTTTGCAGAACTGGACAAGGAATTTCATTTCGCATTGGACGCAGCGGCGACAGAAGCCAGTGCAAAGTGTGCAGCATTCTACACCCCGGAAAATGACGGGTTGACAAAGCCGTGGAATATTGCGGGGGGGCTGTGTTCTGCAATCCACCTTACGGACGAGAGATTGGAAAGTGGGTGCGAAAAGCATACGAGGAAGCGCAGAGCGGGGCCACCATTGTTCTGCTTATCCCGGCCAGAACGGACACCAGTTATTTTCATGACTACATACTGGGACACGCGGAAATCCGGTGGGTGCGAGGGCGGCTGCGGTTTGAGGATGAAGATGGGATGGTTTACCCACCTGCGCCATTCCGTCCATGGTGGTGGTCTACAACAGAAAGAAAGCAGAACGGGATGGAGGTTACAACGGAAAATGAAAACTGAAACCGTGGAAGTTCGGGCGGTAAAGATTGCTGCGAAAATTATGCAGGCAGATGGACTTTGCCGTTACGATGATGTGGACGAGTGCCGCAGGGGATATGTGACTAAGGAAACCTGCGAGCGGTGCATCTGTTCGTGGCTGCTTACCAAGGCGAAAGTGGAGCTAATCAGAGAGGGGAAAATGAAGCATGAATGTTGAAAGAGCGCGGGAAATTCTCGACCCGGAACATCGGGAGAACTACGACGGTATGGAGGCTGTAAATGAGGCTTGCCGGATGGGGCGGGATGCGCTGGGGAAACTGGTGCCGCTGCGCCCCTATCCTGACGGCGATAAAAAAATATCATGGCCTGCCCCCGCTGCGGGAGCGGCGAATACCTGCACAATGAGGACGGGAATGAGCAGAACTTCTGCGGGCAGTGTGGGCAGGCAATCGAATGGAGATAAGCCATGAAGAATTTTGAGAAAAAGAGGGGCGGGAGCCAGCTCAATTTTCTTGACGAGATCATAGTGGACAACTTTGCGGGGGGCGGCGGGGCCTCCACAGGCATGGAGCTGGCAACAGGGCGTCCGGTGGCAATCGCCATCAACCATGACCCTGATGCAATCCTAATGCACCGGACAAACCACCCATACACGGAACACCTGCAAGCGAGCGTATGGGATGTAGACCCGAGAGAGGTTTGCCGGGGCCGTCCGGTGGGGCTTGCATGGTTCTCGCCGGACTGTAAGCACTTCTCCAAAGCCAAAGGCGCGGCACTGGTAGACCGGAATATCCGGGGCCTTGCGTGGATTGTGCTGCGATGGGCCGGGACTGTCCGCCCGCGGGTGATTATCCTGGAAAATGTGGAGGAGTTCGTTACCTGGGGGCCTGTACGAAAAGGAAAACCGGTGAAGAAAAAAGCCGGACAGACCTTTCAAAAATGGAAGCGGCAGCTTCTGGAGCTGGGGTATCAGGTTGAACACCGGGAGATCGTTGCGGCAGACCTGGGAGCGCCGACCACAAGAAAACGCTTTGTGCTGGTTGCTCGCTGCGACGGGCGGCCTATCGTGTGGCCGGAACGGACGCATGGGCCGAGAGATAGCGAGGAGGTACGAGATGGGCGGCTGATGCCATGGAAAAGCGCGGCGGAGATCATCGACTGGAGCGTACCTTGCTACTCTGTATTTGCCAGTAAGCGGGAGCTGAAAGAAAAATATGGTGTGAACGCCGTCCGGCCACTGGCGGATAACACCATGCGGCGGGTTATCCGGGGCGTGGACAAGTTTACCATCCGAAGCGGTCGCCCGTTCATCGTGGAGTGCAACCACGGAGGGGACGGACACGCAAGAAGTACAGAGGAACCGGTAAACACCGTTACCAGAAAATATACCGGGGGAATTTGCGCACCCGCTCTTGTGCCGTTCACATTCAGCAATACGGGCGGAAGTGTGGGGGAGAGTTTGCGCGGGCCAGTTGGAACAGTGAGAACCGCAGGAGGCCAGGTTTTAGCTGCGGCGAACATTATTCAGTACCACACGGAGCAGACGGAAAATGTTCGGGCGAATGGGCTGAGGATGCCGCTGCCGACGGTGGACGCCTCAACCGGTACGGGCTGACCACGGCACAGTTTGTAGAATATTTCGGGAATGGGCAGCCGATTGATGTGAGAAAGCCGATGCACACGGTAACGAGCCACGACCGGGAGGCGATAGTCTGCGCCCACATCTGCAAATATTACGGAGGCGTGATAGGGGCGGAAGCGCAAGAGCCGCTGCCGACTGTGACGGCGGTTGACCACAATGCGGTAGCGGCGGCCCATATTGTCGAGTTCAAAGGGCAGGACATTGGGCAGGACGCAGATCGGCCACTGCGCACGATCACGGCGTCTGCCGGTGAATTTGCAGACTGCCGGGCAGAGCTGATGGAGGCGGGAAGCCAAGACCTGATGCACTGGCCGGAAGTCCGCGACCTGCTCAACCGCCATTGTGGGTATGAGATGGCAGACGATGAAATCCTGCTGCTGGAGATCGGCGGAGGGCTTTACTTTATCGCGGATATTCTTCTGCGGATGCTGACGCCGCGGGAACTCTATAACGCCATGGGCTTTCCGCCGGATTACATCATCGACCGGGATTACCTGGGCAACGAGTACGGGAAAACAAAGCAGGTGGCCCGGTGCGGGAACGCGGTATGCCCTCCCATGGCGACGGCCCTTGTACGGGCGAACCTGCCGGAGTGGTGCAGTCGGACGATCACGACCATGGAGGAGCTGGAAAAAGCTGTGACGGCATGACGAGAACTGCAACAATGGAGGCGATTTGATGGACTGCTATTACTGCAAAGCAAAGGAACACTGCATAGCTGCGGCGCAGCCGGGGTCAATGGTGTGCCTGGTGAACCGCATGAGATATGGAGGCACACACGCGGACGATCAGCCGCCCCGTCAGGCCGGAGGCTTTTGTCAATACTGCGGCCAGCCGCTGCGAGAGATCGGACAGGAACGGTTCTGCAACAATGTGAACTGTCGGAACCGGTATGTGAGCGTATGACGGGAGGCGGTTGTGGCATGAGCAAAAGAATATGCGCCGTATCTCTATTCTGGTAACGGCGCAGACGGCAAAGAACCTGGAACGGCTGGCGTCCATGTGCGGATACCGAGAAATCGGGATGGTCGTGGACAAGCTGACCAGAGAAAAAATGATCTCCCTGCATACGGACGCTCTGATGCCGGGGGGAAGAAAGGGGAAACAGATATGAGATACCGGTGTAACTGCCCGGAATATGAGGAGCGGCCCTGTGACAACCCAAACGAAAAATTGGAGTGCGAGGAGTGCCAGTATGGAGAGATTGACCATCAGGAACAGTGACGGCAGCGTATCACAGCCGACCGGACTGAACTGGGCGGCTGCGTTGGAACGGCTTGCCGCCTATGAGGATACCGGATTGGAGCCGTGCGAGACAAGCGAGAAGTACGCAACTATTATGGCGTTCAACAGATTGCGGCTTAAAATCAGCCTTGCAAGGCTTTGCGAAATCTTGCAGGCCGAAACGGAGGGGCGGTGCGTGGTGCTTCCGTGCATGATTGGAGACACGCTAAACAAGTGTGTGAACCAAGCACGAGAGTTTGAGGAACTATACACAAAGCTCTATGCTGTAACAGGCTTTACAGCGGAGAAACTTTTGGAAATGTTCGCTGCTGGGTATGTGTTGCAAAAACCAGATTACTCAAAACAGTTGGCAGAGATGGCGAATTTAGCGGAGACAACAACGCCGAACGAATTGCCGAAGCGGCGCTGAGTGTGGTAGGGGAAAGTGAGGAGCAGAGATGAACGAGAAAACAGTTTATACCTGCACAGACCAGGAGCATGACGCCTGGGTGTGCGGGAAGTGCGGATACATAGAGAACTTTGAGGCAGACGGCCCGGAGGAAAACGGGTGGCGCTTCTGCCCTGCCTGCGGGCGGGAAATCGTGATTGCGGATAAAACATCAGAGCTAACGGAAAAACAATGGGACTGGATCATGGGACGGTTCAGCCGTGCGGAGTAGACGGAGGGGACTTTGATGATTGAACTGTGTCCTATGACACTGAAAGAAGCAAATGCCTATGTTGAACAACACCACCGGCACCACGGGCCAGTGGTCGGGCACAAGTTTTCAATCGGACTTTCTGATGGGGAGAAGATCGTGGGCGTTGCTATTGTGGGTCGTCCTGTGGCTCGCCACCTTGACGATGGGTGGACACTGGAAGTCAATCGCTTATGCACGGACGGCACACGCAATGCCTGTTCAATGCTTTACTCAGCCGCATGGAGGGCGGCCCGCGCGATGGGATATAAGCGTCTGGTGACATACATCCTTGACACAGAAAATGGAGCGAGCCTGCGGGCGAGCGGGTGGAAGTGTGTGGGGAAAGCTGGAGGCTTTCGCTGGACGGGTAAGCGCAGGCCGGAGGTAGACCTATATCCGGCGCAGATGAAAATTCGGTTCGAGAGGACAGTGGAAAGAGAGGCGGGGGAATGAGCCGGAGAAAAGATAACCCATCCAGCTGGCGGGTATGGCCCAAAGAGAAAAAGACCAGGAAGCCAGCGGACAAGCGGGATACAGAGGAGCTGGTGCGGTGCAAAGAGTGCTGCCACCTGGAGATCACTGGCTGTTACGGGGAATGTGGCCGGGGCTACCTGGGCATTGTGCGCCCGGATGATTATTGCAGCCGAGGACGGCGACGAGAAAAAAGAACCTGACAATTTAACGAGCGGCAGCGGTCGCGCCGGTGATCGGCGCGGCCTTGCCGGTTGAGAAAACCCCTGTGCCTGCCTGACGGCGGGCAAAAAAATAAAGTCGGCGAGGGCCGACAATGGGCTGGTATATCAGCGTTAAGTTAAGGGACAGGCCACCGGGAGAGGTGGAAGCCCAGGAGGGACAGGCCAAAAGGCTGGCCGGACAGGAAAGAGAATGTTGTTGAGCGGAAGCAAGGCCCGCCCTTGCTTCCGGTAATTAGCAATCAGCACCAAGCGCAGGCTGGGTCAAGGGAAAGGGTGGAGATTTCCGGCAGGAAATACGACCCGGCCTTGACACAGACGGAGCGGGTGCTATGGGGAGGGGTGAGGTCGTGGGCCTGTATTACCGAGAACAAAAGCATATCTGCGGCAAGGACTACGACACAGCCCCATACATGGAGGTCGATCTATACCCTGTCTCAGCCAAGAAGCATAAGGCGTCACGCCGGGCAAAGAAAAAGAAGCATCCTCTCTGGCACAGCAGACCTACAACGATAACCGGGCCAAGCGCTACCATGTGCAGCTCGTCAACGCCAACTTCGGAAAAGGGGATTTCTCCTGGACTGGGACATACGACGACGATCATCTGCCGGAGCCGGGGGACACACACAGGGCCGACCTGGATTTTACGAACTACATCAAGCGGCTTTACCGGTGGTGCGACAGGAACGGAGTGCAGCGCCCCAAGTGGGTGGCGGCGACGGAGTACACCACGATCACAGAGGACGGGAAAGTTTGTGGCCGCCATCATCACCACGCGATCATCCAGCACACGGAGGGCTTGACCAGGGATGTGTTGGAAGAACTGTGGAGCGTAAACGGGAAAAGAATAGGCTTGACGCGCGGAGAATACCTGGATGTTGACCATGGCAGCGTGGAAAGTCTTGTGCGATACATCAGCAAGAACAAGCGGTGCGCCCGGAGCTGGAGACAGAGCCGGGGCCTGGAGAAACCAAAGACACCTCCGCCCAATGACAGCAAGTGGAGCCGTCGAAAGCTGGACGAGGCCAGCACCCTGTACATAGACGACACGGAATTTTGGGAGAAGAAGTATCCGGGGTACACCCTGAACCGGGTGGAAACCAAAGTGAGCGACGGGGGTATGCGCCACACAATCGTGATCTTGCGCCGTGCCGAATGCTGGCATGGGCGTGGGAATATCAAACAGACGAGGAGGAGACCTGTATGACAAACAAGGAACGGTTCAAGGAAATTTTCATATCCCAGGTGACGAGGCCAGGGGCGGCAGACCTGCTGGCCTGGCTTGGAACCACGGACTTTTTCGAGGCACCGGCCAGCACACGCTTTCAAGGGGCATATCCCGGCGGGCTGGTGGAACACAGCCTGAATGTATATTATGCCCTGCTCGGACAGTTTACCATCCGGGAGTACGGCGGGGAGAGTGTCGCCGTCGTGGCGCTGCTGCATGATGTCTGCAAAACCGGCTATTACCGCAGGGAGCGGGACGGAAAGTACAGCGTGAAAGACCAGCTGCCGATGGGGCATGGGGAAAAGTCTGTGTATCTGGTGATGAAGTTCATGGACTTGACCGACGAGGAGGCCCTTGCTATCCGCTGGCACATGGGGGCTTATGACGATGCTTTCCGGGGCGGGAGCCGGGCGCTGAACGAAGCACAGGACAAATGCGCCCTTGTGCTGGCCCTGCACCACGCCGATATGCAGGCGACACAGGAAGAAAAACGGCGGGAGGGCATTTTGTGATGGCGTTCCGTCTGGAGCTGTCCGACCTGCCGCCGCGCTACCGTGCGCAGGCGGAAGCGCAGCTCGCCAAGGGAAGAAAAAAGCGGAGCGACCCGCTGGCGGAGGCGGCACGGGCCGCGAAGATCACCGGCAAGGAGTTTGACAGCCTGGGCGAGTATGAATATTACATCGGCACCGTGGCCCCAAAGGTGGCGCGGGGTGAGATCGTGGAGTGGGAGGCCCACCCATGCTTTCCCCTGTTCCCGGCGGGACAATACGGAGCTTTGGAGCTGCGCCCGGTTCGGTATACTGCGGACTTCCGGCTGGTTTATGCAGACGGAACCGTAGAGATCGTGGAGATCAAGAGCAAGTTTGTCCGGCGGATGCAGCGGGATTATGCCCTGCGGCGGCGGGTATTCCTGGAACAGGTGGCCCGCCCGGCTGGATGGAAATTCACGGAGATCATAACAGCGGATAGCAAAGAGGAAATTGACCGCTGGACAGAACTGACAAAGGGGGCAAAGTAGCGATGGACGAGAAGCAGAAACCCGTGTGCGGGCTGTGCCAGCGGCACCAAAAGCTGGAGACCGTGGACGGGATGGCCTTTTGGATTGAGTGGGACGAAAACGGCAGGCCGCGCCTGTGCATGGACAGCACGACTGCGGGTGGCGGGCTGAATGTGCTTTTGTGTGCAGTTCTGCCCCATTTGCGGGCGGAGATGTGAAAACATTGTGGAAATGGAGGAAAACCATGGGGAAGCATAAAAGAAAGCCACCTGTTTTCGCCGGGAATGTGGCCCGGCAGGCCCAGGCGCGGTATCTGCGCACCAAGAAGCCGGAAAGCGAGCGGGTACAGGAAAACCGGGAGGCGGCAGGCCATGTGATCTGTTTGTGCTTCATGGTGGCGCTGAATGATCGGTACGGCATTGGAGAGGGACGCTTGCAGAGAGTGACGGACGCGGCCAATGGGGAGCTGGAGCGCTTTGCAATCAACCAGAGGGCCGTGGGTATGGAGCGGGCAAAGAAACTGCTCAACGAGACGCTGGCGGGCTTGTACGACGGGAATTTTGTGCTGCCTATCACGAAGCCACCCAAAAAAGCAAGAGACTGGGCCATGCTGGGAGAACAGCGGGAAGCGGCGGAGATCGTGGTCAAGTGCTACGCACTGGGCGCACACAAGGCACTGGGCTTTGGCCGGGAGCGCCTGGAGGAGACGATCAAAGCCACGGAAGCTGTGTTCCGGGAGTTTGGAGAGTGGGCAAAGGGCGGGGAGTACTTCGGGTACGCCATGCTGGCAAGACGGCTGACGGAAATTCTCGGTGAGCCGGTGGAAGTGGACGAAAGCAAGGCTGACGAGCCGATTTTCAGCAGAACGCTGGACTGAGGGTGTTAGAGGGAGACGGCGAACAGAAAGCCGGGAACGGGAGGCGACGATGCAGTTTGAGAGCGTGAAACACATAGCCCAGTATTACAAAGCCATTCCGGGTATGCTGCGCTTGTTGCAGCAGGAGCGGGAGGAGCTGGAGGGCAATTACTATGGGCTGCGTGGGCTGGCGTATGACGGGACGCCGCACAGCTCGTCGCCGGGGAAGCCGACGGAAGAAGCGGGCCTGCGGGCGCTGGAAAGCGGTGTGGGCGACCGGCTGGCAGAGATCAAGGCGAACGAAATGGTTTTGAGCGCGGACGCAGCGGCCATCCGGGGCTGCCTGGACGCCGTAAACGGTAGGTACAAGCAGGTGATCTTGATGCGCTATGTGCGTGGTTACAGTTGGGCAAAAACGGGCGTCAGGATGAACGCGCCAGACAGCACCGTGAGAAACTGGCACGAGCGGGCTATGGAGCGTTTTGGCGAGGCCCTGGAGGAACTGCCGGAGGCTGCGGAGCTGGCCGCCCGCGCCGCGCGCGCGCGTACATAATAAGCGATAAGCGCCGAAAAATTTTGTGCGGGGAGCGGGATGGTTTTGGGGCTGTGTCTGCCGCCCACTGGGACGGATTTTTGCAGGGGCGAGCCGCCGGAAACCAGCCCTAAAGGAAGTTTTCTGAACCGACTATATGCGCGGCGTGTTCAAGTTTCCACAAAGCGGGGAAAGGCTGTGGAAAAACAATTTGCGAATATGAAAGCAGGTGGGTGAAATGCCAATGAGCAAGAAAGCGACCTTGTTGTTGCTGGAATACATGAAACGGACTATTGAGCAGATGCCGAATGATGTAAAAATCAATCGCTTTTTTATGTACGGGGGCGGAGCTGGGATTATTTTGGATAGCGGCATTTATGATGCTGCAAGGGAGTTGAACAAGAAGGTGGACTGCGCAGAGGAGATATTTTGCAGAGGATGGAGCATTCACACAATCCACCTGGGGGCACTGACCGTTTATGAACCACGCAAACAACTGCGGTTCAGCAAAGAGTGGGAGGAGAAAATTTGAAATGGGTTTTGTGAGAACGATAACCGGAAGCGTGGGTAGATACTTAGCTCGGCGGCGGCGGATACGGGCGCTGCGGAGCCGGTATAGATACCTGTACAGGAGCGGGAAAAGATGAAAGAACCCCGGCGGGCCGTTTTGTTACGGTCTGCCGGGGTTTTGTTTCACTTTTTGAGGTTTTGATAACGCTTTTTCCCGTTCTGATAACGGCGTCAGGGTTCCGGGGGTTCGTCGGGCGTATTGAGTTCGAGGGGCTGGCCCTCCCGCTTCATACGCTCAATACAAGCCTGTATCACATAGCCCTGGACGCTCTGATCGGCGGCCTTGGCAGCGGCACGGATGGCCGCACCAATGGACTTGATCGGGCGGACGCTGATATAGTCGCACTTGGCGTTATAACGGTCGTTGCCGCGCCGCCTGTATTCTGGAACTGGCATAGGTCATTCCTCCTCCTGGGGTTCGTTATAGCCCGTCAGGTCGATCATGGTGATCTCCGGGGGCTGCGGGGTGAGTTTGTAATAGCGCCCGTTTTCGTAGTGCCGGTCGGTTACGCCGTCGAACCAGGTAATATCTCCATGCTGGGCCTGGGCGGCCTCCATGCTTTGCTGTGCCTGCTGCTCGGTCAGGCCGTCAAAGGTGAGGCGCTGGCCGTCGGCAAACTGAGCCACCAGGCGGAACGCCGGGAAAATCTGCTGTGTGTTGTCCATGGGGTGCCTCCGTTCACTATCAGTCGGTTGCAAGATCATCGGGGACATCTGCGGCGGTTAAGGGCCTGTTGCAAGCGATTTCTTTAAGGGGGAGATATGGGCAATCGTTATAGCTGGGGTATTTATCGGCCTCGGCACAGAGGAGGCACGAGGCACGGGTGCAATTCTTGTTGACGCGTTGGGCGATGTATTCCTTGTTGGTCATATAAAAACCTCCCGATGAAGTGAATTGAACTTGTCGTATTATAACACGAAACAGTGTATAGGTCTATTCAAATTCAGATAAATGCTGGGAAAGGGCCTGTTCAATCCCGCGGCGCTGGCACTCGCCGGTGCGGTCGTCAGATAATCGCAGAGGGCAAGATCATAGGGGGGTAACAGAGGAACTGGAGCCGCCATTGAATAGGATTGTGAGCGGAGCGGATGGCTGTAAATTGACTGTCAGACAGTTCCGCCCGGCGGGCGACGGACAAAAATACCGTCGGGGCAAATTTTGCGCCGGGCGATGTCACACAGCGTTTTGTCGGCGGAAAGGATATAGACGGCGGCCAGGTATCCGCCGTCCCGCTGGCGAGCGGGGGCGGAGCTGGCGGCCAGATGAGTTCACAGTAGCGGGCATAGTGGTTCTTGCGGTCGATCATTGGGATACCTCCTGTTCGTTTGGCTCGTAGTAGGCCACGACTTCACCGGTCACGCTGTCGTGGCGGCTGATGATGGTATAGCCGAACTGTGCAAGATCGTCGCGGGCAGCCTGGAGGACGGCGGCCTGGTATTCCGGGCCGCGCTGTGTAAAGCGGTCGGGCTTTGTGTAGCGGCGGCGGAAGTCCTCAACAGAGGATGCAGGAACTTGGTATTTTTTGAACTTTTCATACAAATTGACATGGGGCAATCTCCTTTCTGCTGCTTATTTCTGGCCTGTGGCGTTACTGGTGGTCGGGTTCCAGCCATTCGTCGCGGCTGCCATCGACATAGGCTTTGATATGCTGCTGCCAGCCGTTGTCCTGGTAGATGATGATGCGCAAGCCGTCCGGCTCATTGATCGTGCGTTTATATTCCATGTGAGATCACTTTCTGCCCTTTACCCTGGGCGGCGGGTTTGTATGGGGTGCCGTCGCTTTGTGCCGGTGCGGCGGCTCCGTGTCCGGGTATCATTTTCGTGGGGTCACGAAAATGGTTGTCAATCAAGGCCAAAGGGGCGCGGGCGGGCGGCCTGCTCTGCGTTGGGTGTCAACTGCCGCTGCCATGCGCTGCTGTATCGGGGAGACCAGCGGAAGCCGTTGGATTTGAGTGCGGCGCGGGTCTCCTCGTCGGGCTTTTCGTCAAAGAGGATTTGGAGCCGGTCGGCCTCCAGGTTGCGGACGATCTCGCCGCCGTCAAATTTGGTGTTTTCGGCGGGCTGTGCCTGCTGGGCAGTACGGGCGTCCAGCTCGGCAAGGCGGGTTTCCACCCGCTTGATCTTGCCCCGCAGGCTGGAAAGCTCATAGTCAGGTAGGGGCTTTTGCGCCCAGGAATAGGCGCTTTGGATGGCGGCGTCATTTTGGGCGGCGGTTTCATCGCTCATGCCGGGGAAGCCCTTCAAGGTCTTGTGCTTGCGGTAGTAGGCGTTCATGGCTTTGCCGGTGTCCAGCCTGTTTTGTAACTGTTGGAGCTGATCCGTGAGCAGTTCGCGGGCGTGGGGGTCGGCCAGATCAACGGGGCCGGAGCCGACGGTTTTGATTTTTGTGTCAAGATGGCTTCGATTTCTTCATATTCGTGCCAAAGCTATCCTCGCGGGCGTTCTGGCGCTGCTTTTTTCTTCACTGGGAAGTTGGAACCGCCGGAAACAAGGATACTGGGACAGCTTGCGCCGTTGCGGTTGTAGTCGTTCGTCCACTGGGCGAGGCGGCGGGCGTAGCGGTCAAGTAGGGCGTCCAGCTTGCCGTGGTAGTAGGGACTTGTGGCGGCCTTGCAGCGCTCAACCAGGGCGGCGGCTTTGTCCACGCTGGCCCGGTATTCGTTACATCATCTCGTGCGCCCGGCGGGCCGTCTCCTCGTCGATGGGGTAATATTTGACGGCGGGGGCCTCCTGGGCTTGCTCCTGGGGCTGTGCGTCGTTGTGGCCGGTGGCGTCAATGATCTCGTCCAGATCGGCAGTCAATAGGCTTTGCTGTTCGTACATGGCTTTTTCCTCCTTGGTTTTGGGTGGTGGGGTTATTGGCCGGCTTCCTTGGCCGCCTCCGGGGTGCCGGAATAGTTGTAATCAAGCCCGTGCTGCCCATGAGATCGGAAACCGCCTGACCCGTCAGGCCGGAGAAGCAAAAAGTCTCGTCAACAACCGTCGCCCCCAGCGTGGCGGCAAGGTCGGACAGGCTGCCGAAGTGGTTCAGGACTGCGGCATAGATTTTGGGTTGCGGCATGGTGGAAACCTCCCTGTTTTGGATTTGGGTTTTGGCCCATGAGCGCCCCCGCCCTGGTGGGAGCGGGGCCGGGCTTGCACCGGCGGCGCGTTTGCGTCGGCCTTGCGGGCTTACAGTTTGAGAAGCCGCCGGGCGGTGTCCTCGTCGATGTAGTTTGACCATCCGGCACGGTGAAGCTCCTCGGCGGCTTGGGAAAGGGTGATCGTGCCGTTCTGGACATCCTCGCGCAGACTATCCAGAATATTTTTGATGGGGAACGGCTCTTTGCGCATGGTATCAGCTCCTTTTTTGGGGTTTGTGGTTTGGCCTTGTGGCCTGGGGCCGGGTCGCTTTGTCCGGTGCGGCCCGCGAAGGTGTCCGGGGTTGTGGTCAGTCAAGACAGGTTTCAAAGCTCATGCGGTACTGCTCTTTGAGCTTGTCATAGGCGCGGCGGGTGACGGTGTATGTGCTGCGCTGCTCGTCGTAGGATATACCGCGCCCGCGGAGCTGCGGGAGATCGTCGCGGAGCGGACGGAGATAATAATGCTTGCCGTAGTATGAAAGACTGGCGGAGAAGTCGCAGCCTGTCGGGGCCTTTTCCATTTCGTAGCAATAGGAATATTCGCCGGGTTTGTCTGCGTGAACGGCGGGGGACTTTGCCGCCTCCAGTGCTTCATAGTCGGGAGCGTGGCCGAAAAGCTCACCGTTTCGGTGTCGTAGCGGGCAACTGTAAACCCGGGACAAAAAAGCGTTGTCTGCTCGTTGATCTGCTGGGCGTAGCCGCCGGGGACGGGGGCAAAAGTGCCGTTGATTTTGCGCTCGATTGCTGCCATGGTGAAAACCTCCTCGTTTTGTGCTTTGGTGGGTGGCTTATACTCTACCGAACTGGGCAGACATAGCGCGATGATAGCAGGCGTTGAGGGCGTTTTTTCATATCTCCGAATGTGGAGAAAATGCCGGTTTTGAACTCGGTAGAAAAATTGTTTTCCCGATCGAAAAGCTGGATTGCGATACCTTTGCGCCCATCGTACATGGAGTAGGAAATGGCGCGGGCGGCGTGCTGGCCCTTTTTCACGCTGTACCCCATGCGCTTCCACTCCGCGAAAGTGCGTGGAAAGTGTCAGCGTGGCCAGCAATGGCATGAAACACGGCGTCGGGGGTCCCGTCGCTGCCCCCAGCAACTGTGATTTCTACCGCTGGCGGGCGGCGATCTGTTTCGGCGGTGGTGGCGGCGACCAGCTCGGCAAGCTGGCGTAAAAGCTTGGCGCGGACGGTCCTTGAAGATGATCCTGCTGTTTGTCATGGTGTTTTTTGTTCAGCAGATCGCGGAGCCGCTGGCGGAACTCGTCAAGGTCTTTGCACGCTCGCTGGCGGTAGCAAGAGCCCGGAGCCGTTCGGCCTCCGTGCCTGCTGGCTGCAGCAATTCGCTTTGCTGTTGGCGTGGTCATGTTCACCTCCCTTTCGGTCGCCTGGGTCGTGGTGGCCCTGGGCGGACCGCTGAGCGGCGGGCCGTGTGGCCTCCGCTGCCTCGGATGATAGCGGCATTTTTCCGGGCCGTCAATAGGGCCAAAACCGTTCCCCGTCCCCGGGAGGACTGGGAAGACACACAAATTTCCGGGGTGATTTTTTGTGGAAAATGCTGTGATTGAGGGGATTATAGGGGCGTATATATCCGAGGCTATTGGAATGCAGACCGGGCGCATAAAACCCTCCGCCGGGCGGCTGGGCATGATCGGCAGCAGAACGGCGGCGGGCAGGAACCAGGGCAGGACGGGCGGCAGATCAGCGGGAGACGGCGGCGGCAGATCGGGCCGGGGTGGCATGGTGTGGAGCGGAACCGTGGGCGGCAGGTCGCCGCCGTGGTGGCTGCGGCCTATGCGGGCGCCAGGCGGTGGGGCGCACTCATGCAGGCCCAGGGCAGCGCAAGCCGCCAGCAGGCAGAGGGGGCAGCAGGGCAGCAACCAGGGCCGCCAGCCGGGAGACCGGACAGTAGCCACCGCACCAGGCAGGGGCAGCCACCAGCGGGAGCAGAACAGGCGGCCAGGCCAGCACCAGCGCCAAGCGAGCCAGGCCGAAAGATCACCAAAACGCCCGCGCCCTCACCCGCGAAATCGCCAGCGCCCGCAAATCTGGGCCGCAGGCCAAGCCTTACGAGTTCGGAAGCCGCAAGAGGCCCACAGGTAAAGAGGTCAAAAATCGCTTCCCCGGGGCCAGACCGAGGAAATAGCTGGGGGGTCAAAAATGCGACAAACGGAGGCGAATGAGTAAAAATCCCCATGGGCTATGCAATGGATAGCACAAGAGGAAAACGAATAAGGAATTATTTTTGAAAAGCACTTTTATTTTGCGACAAAATGCGATATAATACAAAGGCCAAACCATCTGAATAATTGCGCAAACAAAACTAAAGGGGTTACTATATACCCGCTTTTGGTAATTCGCCTATGTGAACAAGAGAGTGAATTTGATAAAATGCAAATCTGCTTCTGTTCGTATGGGGGCTGCCGTTTGCGCAGGTTGGTTTGGCGACCATCGCGAGTTTGTGTTTTTGTGCGGCTGCTTCGGTAGCCGCACTGTGGCTATAAAGGGGTTGCGACGCAGTGAAAACAAAAGAGAATTGTACTTCTACTATTTATGGGAGCAGCTCCTTTTGCTGGGTGCCCAGACAAAATATGAAAATCCAGCCGACCTTCCATTTGGAGAAGTGACGGGTGCTTGAACCTGTAAACAGCGGAGGCCGCCGGCTCATGCAGCCGGATTTTACCAATATTCAGGGGAGAACATAAAAGGGAAACGAGTTCTGCTGATGATGCGGGAGCAGAAATGGAAATCGAAGTGTCGGGAGATGCAGGGTCAGGTGTTTGCGGTGAACACGAACCTGCCGAACGGGACAAACTGGAATTGACACTGAGCAACGAGGGAGGGTCTATTCTGAAAAGCAAACGGTAAAGGTTAAGGACAGGCAGGCTGTCAGCGATATATTTTTGGGATAATGGGCATTACCTGCTTGGGGAATACACGCTGTCTGTGGTCATGAAGCCGGAAGATCTGTGGGTCAATACTTGTTCCTGGAGGCTGACTACATCTCGAACTATACAGAACCAGAAAAATCAGTGAAGATGAACTGCGGGAGCGCTTTGCACAGGCACTATCTGGATTTGGAAACAACTATGAGATTGACTTAGAGGGGTATGTGTACACTGTGAGCGTGTGGCAGGACGGCTTGGCAGCTTGTGCGATGCTGGCGGAGCAAGGGGTACCGACAGCGGTAGAACAGTGGGAGGCGATTGTGGACACAACGGCGGAAGCGTCCAACAGCCTGCAAGAGCTACTGAGTATTAGCGGGTATGGCGATTACATGGTGCAAATAGAGGTATTGAATGACCAGAACCATGAAAACACCTTACTGACAGTACTCCTGGGGATGGTGTCATACAACTGTGTCTCTTGAAAAAATTTTGGGGAGACGAGCTGAAACAGGCCATCGACGAAATTCTGGAGGAAATGAGCGACTACCGGGTGGCCTTTGCGGTACAGGACGGTGAAAGCGATGGAGAAGAAGCGGAATAAAAATCCATGCGAGGGATGCGTGTGGCCTGCATACGCCGAGGGAAACAAAGTTCTCTGCCCATTCCAGCGCTGTGTGAGAAAGGAATATGAACGGCTGTGGCTGGAACGGAAAGAAGAACATGAAAAAGAGAAAGATCATTGATCTGCCAAAGCCCACCATGGATATGCTGGCCCGGTGCGCGGCGGTGCTGAAACCACCCCCGGAGCTGACCCTTTCAGAGTGGGCGGACAAATACCGGGTGCTGTCGGCGGAGAGCAGCGCAGAGCCGGGCCGCTGGCACACGGACAAGGCCCCATATCAGCGGGAGATCATGGACGCCATCGGAGACCCGCACATCCGAAAGGTAGTCATTATGAGTGCCGCGCAGATCGGAAAGACCGATGCGTTTATCCTGAACCCGCTGGGGTACTACATGGATTACGCCCCGGCCCCTATCCTGGTGATGCAGCCGACGCTTGACATGGGACAGACTTTTTCCAAAGACCGGCTGGCCCCAATGATACGGGACACGCCGGAGCTGCGGGACAAGGTGGATGTCAAGAGCCGGTACAGCGGCAACACAATCATGAAGAAAAATTTCCCCGGCGGGCACATCACCATCGTAGGCGCGAACAGCGCCACGGGCCTTGCCAGCCGCCCGATCAAGGTTCTGCTGGCGGACGAGGTTGATCGCTATCCGGCCAGCGCCGGAACAGAGGGCGACCCTTTGAGCCTGGCACAGAAGCGGCAGACGACCTTTTTGGGACAAGAAAACCGTGATCGTCAGCACGCCGGTTATCAAAGGGCAGAGCCGCATCGAAACAGAGTTCGAGCAAAGCACGAAAGAGGAATGGAATGTGCCGTGCCCGGACTGCGGGCATTACCAGCCGTTCGTGTGGGCCAATGTGATCTTTGACCGGGAGAACCCACAGGGAGAGGTGCTGTACAAGTGCGAGCGGTGCGGGGTGGTATCCGGGGAATATCAGTGGAAGCAGGCAAGCAAGCGGGGGCGGTTCGTGGCAGAAAATCCGGCGGCAGAGGCCAGAGGTTTCCACCTGAATACGCTGGCATCCACCTTCTGCTCCTGGAAAGAGATCGTCCAAAAGTTCCTTGTGGCAAAAGAACAGCTTGACCAGGGAAACCCGGAGGGCATGAAAGTTTGGGTGAACACGGAGCTGGGCGAGACCTGGGAGGAGCGGGGCGAGCAGGTGGAGGACACTGTGCTGCTGAACCGCAGAGAGGTTTACGATGCGGATGTGCCGGACGGGGTGCTGGTGCTGACAGCGGGCGTGGATGTCCAGGACGACCGGTTTGAGGTGGAGGTGGTCGGCTGGGGTGTCGGAAAGGAGAGCTGGGGCATACGGTATCAGAAGATTTACGGCGATATGCTCAAAGAACAGGTATGGCAAGACCTGGATGCTTTTCTGCTTTCCGGCTTCAAGAAAAAGGACGGAACGACGCTGCATATCATAAGCGCCTGCGTTGACAGCGGCGGCCACCATACCGATCAGGTTTATCGCTTCACCAGAGACCGGTGGGAAAGAAAAGTGTGGGCCATCAAAGGAAAGGGCGGCAGCGATGTGCCATACATCCGAAACCCAACTACGAACAACCGCGTAAAAACGCCGCTGTTCATCATCGGTGTGGACGCAGGAAAGGCGCTGCTATATCAGCGGCTACGGCATGAGACCAAGGGGCCGAACTACTGCCACTTCCCGGAGAATGAGGCGGCGGGATATGACGAGGAATACTTTCGGGGCCTTACTGCGGAGAAGATGGTGGTACGGTTCCGAAAGGGGCGGAGCGTGGTTGTGTGGGAGCTGAAAGACAGCAAGCACAAGCGGAACGAACCGCTTGACCTGCGCAATTACGCCACGGCGGCGCTGGAAATCGCAAACCCGGTGCTGCAAATGACGGACGGAGCGCCGCAGCCGAGGAAACGGCAGGCGGGCCGCCGGATGCGAGGAGGTATCTAAATGGCTGTTTTTTCAAAAGAGCTTTGCCAAAAAAAGCTGAACACATGGATGAAAGCAGAGGAGGCAATCGCAACCGGGCAGAGCTATCAGATCGGGAGCAGAATGCTGACCCGAGCAGATTTGAAGCAGGTTCGGGAGGAAATGGAATACTGGGCCGGGAAACTGGCCGAGGCGTCCGTAGAGGAGAAGCACGGGGGCCGGAACCGGAGTTATCGGGCCGTGGCCCGTGACCTATAAGGAGGACAGGCATGGCGAAACCGAACATCTTTGACCGGGCGGTGATTGCCGTTGCCCCTGTCCATGCGGCAAAGCGGGCGGCGGCCAGAGCCGCCCTGTCGGTAATCAACAGCGGATACGGAAACTACGGTGCGAACCTGACCAAAAAGAGCATGAGGGGCTGGGAGTTCTACGGCGGCAGCCCGAAAGAGGACATCGAGGACAATATCAATGTGCTGCGCCAGCGGAGCCGTGATGCCTATATGGGTATCCCGACTGCGGCGGCGGCACTGAAAACCATGCGAACCAATGTGATCGCAGGCGGACTAATGCCTGCGCCGCAGATCGACGGGGAGTATTTGGGGCTGACTGAGGGAGAAATGGAACGACTGCAAGCGCAGATCGTGCGGGAATTTTCGCTGTGGGCGGATACTCCGGTGTGCGACGCAGAGAGGATAGATAACTTCTACCAGCTCCAGCAGCTCGCATTCCTGGGATACCTGATGAACGGGGACGAAATCGCCCTGCTGCCGATGAAAAGGCAGGTGGGCCAGCCATACGACCTGCGGGTGCAGCTGGTGGAGGCGGACAGGGTGTGCAGCCCGGACGGGTTCGACCGGCTGATGCCATGCACGGTGCAGGGGTACAAGGTACACAGCATTGTGCAGGGGGTCGAAACAGACGCAGACGGGATGGTGGTCGCCTATTGGGTATGCAACCATCACCCGCTGGGCAGCCACAGCACCACAGATGCGGACGGCATTACCTGGAAGCGGGTGGAGGCGTATGGAGCGAAAACGGGCCGAAGAAATGTCCTCCATGTGATGAACCGGGAACGAGCGGGCCAGAGGCGCGGCGTCCCGATCTTGGCCCCGGTTCTGGAGAGCCTGAAACAGCTCGGGAGATATACGGACGCTGAAATCACAGCGGCGGTGATCTCGGCCATGTTTACGGTGTTCGTAAAGAGCCAGAACCCGACCGAGGGCAGACCGTTCGGAGAAATGATACCGGCGGAGGAGCTGATCGACCGGGGCGACGAGAACAGCATTGAGCTGGGGCCTGGGGCCATTATCGACCTGAACCCAGGCGAGGATGTCCAGTTCGCAGACCCGAAACACCCAAACACAGGGTATGACGCATTTACCAGTGCGACCATTCGGATGATCGGGGCGGCGCTGGAGATACCGCCGGAAGTCATGCTGAAACAGTTCTCCACAAGCTACTCGGCGGCCAGAGGCGCACTCAATGAGTTCTGGCGCACCTGCGGTATGCAGAGGGACTGGTTTGCGGACGACTTCTGCCAGCCGGTGTATGAAGAATGGTTCACAGAGGCCGTGGCCCGAGGACGCATATCGGCTCCGGGATATTTCAGTGACCCGGCTATACGAAAGGCGTACACGGCCTGTTCGTGGAACGGCCCGGCCAGAACGAACCTGAACCCGGTGCAGGAAGTAACGGCGGCCATCAAGAGGGTGGAGGCTTGTTTCAGCACCGCACAGGAGGAGACCGCACAAATGACCGGCGGGGACTATAACCGCAACATCAAGCAGCGGGTGATGGAAGCCAAGCGAAAGCGCGAGGTGGATATAATCGGAAGCCCGGATGAACCGTTTAAGCCGGTGGAGGGCGAATAGGAGGATAGAGATAATGCCGGAAAACAAGAAATTCTGGAAGTTCTGCAACCAGGTGGGAAACACCGTGGAGCTGCTGCTTTATGGAGACATCTCGCAAACGAGCTGGTGGGGCGATGAAGTGACGCCGAGGCAGTTCGCGGAGGAGCTGGCAGGACTGGGGGCGCTGGACAAGATCGTGGTGCGCATCAACAGCGGCGGTGGAGATGTATTTGCCGCCCAGGCAATCGGAAACCAGCTGGAGCAGCACCCGGCGGAGGTGACGGCCAAGATCGACGGGCTGTGTGCCAGCGCGGCAACCATTGTAGCCTGCCACTGCGGAAAGGTGATCGCGGCCAACGACAGCACCTACATGGTGCATCCGGTTCGCATGGGCGCATACGGCTACTACAACGCCGAGGAGCTGAAAAAGTACATTGAGGCGCTGGACGCCATCCGGGAGAGCATCACGGGCCTGTACGCCAAAAAGACCGGCAGAGAAAAGGATGAAGTGGCCGGGTGGATGGATGAAACGAAATGGTGGACAGCCCAGCAGGCCAAGGAGAACGGCTTCATCGACGAGCTGGTGGACGATGCAGAGGAAACCGTCGTGGAAAACCGGGACGGGATGCTGTTCGTGAACAGCGTCAATATGCACTTGCCTTTCGACAAGGCACCTGACTTTGTGCAAAGCAGCAAGGCAGCAAAAACCGCCGCCGACTGTTTTGTAAATAAAAATTGCCATAAGGAGGTAAAAAACATGGCAAACGAGATCAAGACCGTGGACGATCTGCGCGGGGCCTATCCCGCACTGGTCAACGAGATCGAGGAGGCGGCGGCGCAGCAGGCCAGAAGCGACGAGCGCCAGCGCATCCAGGACATCGAGGAAATGGCCCTGCCCGGCAGCGAGGAGCAGACCTTTGAGGCCAAGTACACCAAGCCCATCAGCGCAAGCACCTATGCCAAGGCCGCTATGAAGAAAGCCAAGGAGCAGGGCAACGCATGGCTGAATGGGGCAAAGAACGATGCCGAGCATCTGGACGGCGTGAAGAAGGAGACCCCGGGGAACAGCGAGCAGGACGAGTTCATGGACGCCATCAAGTCCATGGGCGGCAAGAAGTAAGGAGGAACGAACATGAGTATGGATTTGGAGAAAAAGACCTTTTCCACCCAGCCTGACTATCTGATCGCCGGGACGGCGGAGATCGTCACTGCGGCAAAGGAAGCGGCAGCCGCGTTGAAGCGCGGCGCTCCTGTGGTGCTGGACAGCTCCGGCAAGCTGGCCGCTGTGACGGTGAGCGGGAGCGCGGGGAACTATAAGACCGAGGCCACCGGCCTGTATGGCATTCTCGCGGAGGATGTAAAGAGCGGAGAGCAGGGCGTTGTGTACCTGAGCGGCGAGTTTTTTGCCGATGCACTGGTACTGCCTGCCAATGGCTCTGCGGCGGATTTGGAGGTTCCTTTCCGCGCACTGGGCATCTTTTTGAAGTAAGGAGGAAACTTTTTATGGCTAACGAAGTGAATATTTACAGCCCTCGCTATCTGGCGGAGGTCGTGCGGCAGGCACCCCTGTCCGCACCTATTTCCGAGACACTTTCTTTACCAATGTCAAGCCGTTCTCTACCGAGCGGGTGGACATTGATCTGGTGAAGGGCGACCGGCGCATGGCGGCGTTTGTGCATCCACGCCTGGGCGGCAAGGTGCTGACGGCAAACGGCTACACCACCGAGAGCTACAAGCCCCCTCTGGTGAACCCCTATGATGTGACAACGGCTGACCAGCTTATGACCCGTCTGCCGGGAGAGGATTTGTACAGCGGCATGACCCCTGCCCAGCGGGCGGCTCAGAAGCTGATGGAGGAGTACGCCACCCTGAATGATGCCACCACCCGCAGGGAGGAGTGGATGGCCGTTCAGGCAATCGTGACAGGCACCATCCCCATTGTGGGCGAGGGCGTGAATGAGGTCATTGACTTCGGTTTCACCAACAAGATCACTCTGAGCGGTGAAAACAAGTGGGGCGGCACCAAGGCTGACATCCTGGGCAACCTGGGCGACTGGACTGACAAGGTGCTGACCGGCGGCTTTGCCAATGTGGATATGGCGATTTTGGGCAAGGAGGCCAAGAAGAAATTCTTTGCCGATGCCAATGTCCAGAAGATGATGGACAACCGCCGCATGAACATGGGAGAGATCAACCCCGTGACCTGCCCAACGGCGTGAAGTACCTGGGGCACCTGACTCACCAGTCTCGACCTGTACGCCTACGGCGAAGTGTACTACGACGACTGGACAAACCCGGAGGAGCCCGCCACCAAGCCGCTCATTCCCGACAATGCGGTTATCCTGATTAGTTCCCACCCGAACTATATGATGGCCTATGGTGCCTGCACCTACATTGAGCAGGCGAGCGGCCTGTGGGTGACCTCTCAGACCAGCCGCCTGCTGCGCAGCTATGTGGAGCATCACCCTGACCGCCGCATGGTGGAATTGCAGGCCCACCCCCTGCCCATCCCCGACAAGGTGGACAGCTGGCTGGTAGCTACTGTGTGCTGACAATTCAATCCCCTGCCTGCTGTGTGCAGGCGGGGGAGTTTTTCTGCGGAGGTGCAGCATGGCACTTTTTGAACTGGAACAGGATTTTGGAAGCGACCCGGAAACGGAGTGGAAAGCGCCGACTTTCAAAGACTGTGCAGCGGCAGACATCGACCTGACTTTCTTTGAGCAGGACGAACACGCAGACCTGCACACGGTTGACGGGAAAGAGGCGCTGGTCATTGTGGATGACCAACGGCTGAAAGAACACAACTCGCACTGGGAAGCCGGAGCGAAACAGAACTTTGATACGGGCCTATACACCGCATCCACCGTGCTGTACATCCGGGTAAAGGACTACGGGCCGAAGCCGAAGATCGGGAAGCATCTGGTCATGGATAAGGGGCACCTCGCAGCAGCGGACTTACAGTATCCTGAACTGCGAGGAAGAAGCGGGTATTTACCGCATCACCATGGAGAGGACGAGACAATGAGCAGGGTGACTTACGACGCAGGAACCATGACCATCACAGTGGACGGGCTGGAGGATGTGGAGCGAGCGCTGGGGACTTGAAGAAAAAGACCCCGGCGGCGGCCAAGGTAGCGATCAACGCCACAGCACGACAGGCAAGAAAGCTGATGGTGGCGCAGGCAAAGGCCAGATATGCCGTGAACGCCGCTGGGCGGCGGCACCTGAAAGACCTGGTACAGCGGAAAAAGGCCACGAACACAAGTCTGAGCGCAGAGCTTCACATCGAGAAGATGCGGAACGACCTGGGCTATTTCCAGCACAGGCCGACAGAGAGCTTCAAGGGGCGGGATGTCCTGCGCAGAGCGCCTGCCCATGTAAAGGCGCGAGTTCTGAAATCCTCTACCATGACCGCTTTGACCGGCGACGGAGCCAATCTGAGCAAGGGCTTTTTGGTGGAGTTCAAGAGCGGCCATGTGGGCATGGTTCAGCGGCGCATCGGCTCCAGCTCCAGCCATACGGTTACAGAGCGGGGGCGTCCGCGGTGGCGGAACAAGGACGGGAAAGTGGAAAAGCTGGTGACGATGGGAAGTCCGTCGGCAACTGCGATGCACAGCACCGTTTGGCCCTATGTGGAACCGGAGGTAACGGAATACCTGTACGACAGACTGATGGAGCAGACCGAGCGGGTGATCGCGCGGGCAAAGGCCAGAAAGGGATAGGCGATGAAAGATTACATGGATGCGGTGAAAGCCGCAGGGATTGGGCGGACGCCGCAGCTTTGCCAAGACGCGCTGATCGAGATGCTGGAGGAGCTTTTCGCCGGGAAAAAGTACAACGGCCAACAGGGCAGAAAACCGCTGAACATCTATAAGCAGGATTTGCCGGTGCCGGAGGACTACGACGCGGATGTGGACACGGATGCGGCGGCGGCCCCCTATATCGTGGCCCGCATGACCGGCGGAGCCATTAAGGACGAAAGCGGGCCGCAGACGGTGGAGTTCAGCTTGATCGTATGCGCATACGACGAGGGCGGAGCGCGAGAGGGCTATCAGGATGTGGCGAACATCAAAGAGGACATTGTACAGCGGGTCTGTACGAGGCCCTATTTCGGCGGTGCGTTCACCATCCTGAAACCCGTCGTATGGGCTATGCAGCAGGATGATACGCACCCGTATTATTTCGGGGCTTGCACCTTGACCTGCACGGCCCCGGCTATGACACAGGACACGGAATTGGAGGGACTGGTATGAGCAGCAACTGCGTGTGCATCGTGGACATCGACAGCTCTACTGCCGGTGCAACCAAGTATGACGACGTGAAGCGGCAGAAGGAAAAGCAGGCTGTGACCAGTGCGAATTGCTACGCTGTGTGGCTGTACGCAAAGGTTGGCGACGTGATCTATGCGGGTTCGGCAATGGCTGCTGCGGCGACCGTGGCGACCGATGCGAACAACGGCGATATTCCCAACGTAAGCCCGGATAACAAGCCTATCTCTATTTCTGCTGCCTGCCTGAAAGATGGAACGGAAGTTCTGCTGGATCAGGAGCAGGCCAATGTGGTCAACTCCTTCGGCGTTGCAACGTGGCTGAACATGAACGGGTTCCGTCTGTGGGGCAACAACACTGCCTGTTATCCCGGCAACACTGACCCGAAGGATCGCTGGTTCAGCGTCCGCAGGTTCTTCTGCTGGGATGATAACACCTTCATCCAGACCTATTTCCAGAAGGTCAGCGACCCGCTGAACAAGCGCCTGATCGAGGCTCTGGTTGACAGCGAGAACGTGCGCGGCAACAGCTTTGTCAGCCGTGGCATTTGCGCCCGCTATGAGCTGCAGTACATCGAATCCGAAAACCCCACGACCGATCTGCTGAATGGCACGGTGAAGTTCCACAAGTATATGTCTCCGTTTAATCCGGCGGAGGACATCGAGGAAATTGTGGAGTTTGATCCCAACGCGATTTCTACCGCGCTGGCGGGCTAACCCAGAAAGGAGGAATAAACAATGGCACTGGACACGAATCTGACCCCGGAAATCGTCAACAGCTTCAACCTTTACATTGACGGCGTGAAAGCAATTGGCACTGCACCAGAAATCACTCTGCCGCAGATCACCTCGGAGACTATCGACGTTTCCGGCGCTGGTATCCTCGGTAAGATTTCCGCACCGAACATCGGCCAGTTTGAATCCATCGAGCAGGAAGTTTCCTTCAACCTCGTATATTCGAGCTTTGTCAACGTCCTTTCTCCGAAGCGTCAGGTGAACCTTACCTTCCGCGTTGCACAGCAGGCGGTGGATAAGAGCCTCGGCTATGCCTATAAGGGCCTGCGCATCGTTGAGGTTGGCCGCGTCAAGGAGTTTACTCCCGGCAAGATCAAGGCGGGCGAGGGCATGGAAGCCAAGGTTAAGCTGGAACTGACCTACATCATGATCGAGAACGACGGCGAGGAAATCATTGCCATCGACAAGCTGAACGGCGTATACCGCGTTCAGGGCGAGGATATGCTGGCAGACGTTACCGCGCTGATCTAACGCCAAAGAAATGAAGCGACCGCCCCGAAAGACCGGGGCGGTCAATTTTTATATCTGAACAGAAAGGAAAACCACCATGGAAAAGAATGTTTCTTCCGTCGCAGAACAGGACAAGACCGCTGAGGTTAAGAAGAACCCGAAGCTGATCGAGTTGGCCCGCCCGTACAAGTTTGATGATAAGGAGTATACCGAGATCGACCTGTCCGGTCTGGATGATCTGACCATCAAGGATGCGGTGCTCATCATCAAGAAACTGTACAACGAGGGCGAAATGGCCGTGATGATTACCCCTGAAACTGCGACTGCATACACCGACGCTCTGGCCGCTGCCGCAACGAAGCTCCCCATCGAGTTTTTCCAGCTGCTTCCCATAGGCGCAAGCAAGAAGGTTCGCCAGACTGTTCAGTCGTCGCTCCGTAGCGACGCCGCAGAGGAAGATGGCGACGAGGACGAGCACAGCCACATCATGAAGTTCGGCAAGCCCTACACCTACAAGGGCGAAAAATACACCGAAGTTGACCTGTCAGGCGTGGCGAACCTTACCGGCATGAACGTCCGTCAGGCGGAAAACCGCATGGAGGAAGAAGATATTCGCGCAGCGGAAAAGACCCTGAACTACTATTACTGCTGCCTGATCGCATCTATGGCCACCGGTAAGGATGTGGCATTCTTCCTCGGCCTGCCGCTGGCGGAGGCTGTACAGCTTCGCGCAGGGGTGAACCACAAGGATTTTTTTCGCCTAAAGGGCGGATACAAAACCATCAGAAAGGCGGCGATAGCCCTCGCCACGGCTACACACACGAGTGCAGATTTCTACCTGAATCTGCCCGTGCGTGAGCTGGTGGAAATCAACGAGGAGGTGGCGGAGGAGTGGCAAAAAATCAAACCCTAGAGCTTTCTATTTTGATCGGCGGTCACGTTGATAACTCGCTGACGCAGGCTGTAAAGTCTGCGAATACTCAGCTCAGCAGTATGGCGAACGGCGCATCGAAACTGGCAGCGAATATCGCAAAAGTAACGGTGGGCATAGCCAGCGGCATTACAGCGGGGCTGGTAGATGCAACAAAAGAAGCAGTTGCATTTGAAAGCGAAATGCTTGATGTGACGAAGTACGTTGGCGGTCTGACGGACGCGAACGGAAAGGTCAAAACGGACGCTTATGCGGAAATGTCGAAAGACATTCTTGACTTGAGCACACAAATTCCGTACACCGCCAAAGAGCTGACACGTCTGGCAGCTGCGGCTGGTCAGTCCGGAAAGAGCATGGGTGACCTAATAAGCGGCGGGTTTCTAAAGGACGTTGCCGAAATGGGCACGGCCATGGATATTTCTGCGGATCAGGCAGGCGACTGGGGGGCGGACTGCTGGGGGCCCAGCGCAAAAGGCGGCTTGGGCGGCCTGCTGGGCAAGGCGGGAGCTGCCATCATGGGGAGCAAAGCCGGAATGGCCGTGGGCGGCCTGCTGGGCAAGGCAGGCGGAGCATTCAGCGCAATCGCTGGCTCCGGTGCGGTAAAGGCAATCGGTGGTGCTGCGAGCGGGGGCCTTGGGATACTGAGCAGTATTTGGGGGGCCAATCGCAGGCGGCTTCGGAACCCTACTGTCCGGGGCGCTCCCGGTCGTGGGCGTGGTATCCAGCATTATTGCGGTCGTCAGCCTGCTGGGTGACAACCTGGAGTATATACGGGAAATCGTCGGCGGGGTATTCGGAGAACAAAGGAGCTTGCCATCTTTGACAAGTTCACAGGCGCACTGTCCAATGTGGGTAACTTCATCAGCGGGCTGTTTGTGGACGGAGGCGTGGCAAGTGCGCTGTCCGGTTTCCGAGAAATGCTGTTCGGACAGGGCGGCATATTTGCCGGGAATGAGACGGCTGCCGGGGCGTTTGACGGCATCGTGCAGATGCTCCAATCGGTGATGGGCATTGTGGGCCAGGTCGTGACCTTTGCCAACACAACGGTAAAGCCAATCATTGAGGGGATATTCAACTTTATCACGCAGACGGTGGTGCCGGTCATTCTGCAAACCATCCAGACGGCGGCCCCGTATATCTCCAGTATCATCAGCGGGATTGGTTCGGCAGTTATGACGGTGGCGCAGATCATCGGACAGGCCATTCAATTTGTTATGCCGGTCATTCGCACTCTCGCAACCTCCTGCTGAATATCGGACAGGTGGTGGTGCCGTCTGTTCTGGCGGCCATCGCGGTATTCTCCGAGGGTATCAGCAACGCCATCACGGGGTAAAGACCATCTTTGAAGGCGTTATCACATTCATCACCGGCGTGTTCTCAGGCAACTGGCGGCAGGCGTGGGAGGGTGTGCGGTCGATTTTCCACAGGTATTTTCGACACCCTGGGCGCTCTGTTCAAAGCCCCGATCAACGCCGTTATAACGCTTATCAACAAGGCAAGGCCTATTAACGGGAGGACGGTATGGCATACATCACTAAGAGCGGCGATACATGGGACATGATCGCCAAGGAAGTCTATGGGGAGCGAATACCATGCCGATGTTCTGATGGCGGCGAATGCAGCGCACATTGAGACTTTATCTTCCAAGCCGGGGTGGAACTGTCCACCCCGGCGCTGGAGGAGGAACGGAACGGACTGCTGCCGCCGTGGAAATATGAGGCGAACTATGATTAGAGCAAGAAGCCTGGCGCTGGATGTGCGCTACAACAATGCCCCGTTTGCCGGGCAGGTAGGCGGAGAAATCGAAAGCCTGACCTATATCGACAGCGCGGCAGACAACAGCGACAGCATTGACATCACGCTGGAGGATGGAAAGTGGCTGCGGGCTGGCTACCGGAAAGGGCGCGACGCTGCGCCCGCGCATCCGGGGGTACAACTGGGAGGCGCAGGGAGACAGGCGCATCATTGAGTGCGGGGTTATTCGTGCTGGATGATGTGAGCTTTTCTGATGCACCAACCACCTTGCGGATCGGCGGCGTGAGCAAGCCGAGCGACAGCGACTTTCGGAGCTGGAGCGGGAAACCATTTGAAAACACCAGCATCAAGAGAATTGGAGACCATAGCGGGCCGGCGTATGGGCGACCAGCGTATATGATGCCAGCGTCCACAACGCCAACCACGGCACGGTACGGCGGCTGCGCTTCGGGGTAGATGGGGACTGGCTGGTGAGTGCGGGAAACTGCATCAATCTGGCCGGGTACGGCAAGCTGGACGGAAAATACTTTGTTGACAAGGTGACGCATAAGGTGAGCGCCAGCGGACTTACCACGGATTTCGAGTGCAGCGGCATCGGAACTGCGTTCCACTACTGGGATGTGGGCGGGAAGATCGAGTACCACGAGCCGGAGGAGGACAGCGGCGTTGATTACGACAGCGCCTACGCCACCACAAGCCCGGCGGCCAATGCAGCCAGCTCGGCGGCGGGAGCCGAAGCGGGGGCGTCGGTGACGCTGACAAATGCGCCTTTCTATGTGGCAAGCACATCGGCAAGTCCGGCGTGTCACAAGAGCGGAACCTATTATTTCTACGATGGCATCTTAATCAACGGGAGATACCGCATGACCAACACGGCGGCGCGGTGCGGAAAGCTACCGGTAGGAAAGAATGTGACCGGATGGGTGCCAGCGAGCTATTGCATCACAGAAAAGGAGGGATAGCCGGTGGCAAGCACGAACCGCACGGGGCGCGTGAGCGCCATCGACTATGAGGCGGGCACCTATGAAGTGACATATTTTGACCGGGGGCAAAGCGTGACGCGGAAGATCAATGCCATCAGCAACGGCGAATACAAAATGCCGGTGATCGGCCAGATCGTCAGCGTGGCGCACACCAGCAGCGGCCTTGCGGCGGCCACGACGACGGGAACGGTCTGGAACAAAACAAACCGCCCAGCAGAGGGCTTCAAGGGACTTTACCGGAAAGAGTACGGTTCGCAAAAAGGGCGGGCTTACAGCAGGTATGACGAGAATACGGGCGTGTACACGCAGTATGTGGACAAGCGCACCGGGCGTACCTGCAACGGAGAAATCTTCGATGAAGCAAAAGGCCCCATCAGCCTGGTGGCGGGCGGGCAGTTCCAGGCCAAAAGCAGCTCGGCCAGCATCAGCCTGAATGCGAAAACGGGCGTCGGCCTTGTGGCGGGAACATCGGTGAGCATCGAGGCCGGGAGCTTTGCGAGCATCGAGGCGGCGGGGGAACTGAGCGTGTCCGCCGGAGGAAAGTACACGCTGACGGTGACAAAGGGCGTGGAAGTCGAAGTGTCGGGCGGCGAGGCAAAGATCACGCTGAACGGAGCGGTAATCACCGTGACAGAGGCGGGGGATGTGACCGTGACCAGTCCGACCAAAATCAACCTGTCGGCCCCGGAGATCAAGGCGGAGGCATCGGCGGGCGATATTGTCATACAAGGGAAAAGTCTTGTCAACCACACGCACGAGGACAGCCTGGGCGGCGGGACTACACCGCCAAAGTAAGGAGGAGATCGCACATGGCGCTGGGGAGCTATATGGGGGTGTCATTCACGGTGAGCGACCGGCGCATCCTGACACCGAGCGGCCTGAAAGGACAGGGCGGAAGCGAGTGGGCAACCCACAACCGAACCGGGGCAAGAGCGAGGAGCCAGTGGATTGCGCCCAAGCTGCGGAAATATTCGTATGACCTGCTGCTTCGGGCACAGGACGGCGTGAACCCGAGAAGCACACTGCGACGCCTGCAACGCGCGGCAGAGCAGGATGTGGCGGACTGGTTCATTATCGGCGGCTCGCCCCTTTCGCCGTATCCGTTCAAAATCACCGACATCAGCGACGAGTGGGCCGTAGTGCTGCACCGGGGGGCGATGGTGGAGTGCAAAGTGACGCTGACCATCGAAGAATACCTGTAAGGAGGGCGCTATGCTTAACACGGAAAATGCTGTGATCGAGATACTGCCGGGCAAGGTGGACGACAGCACGGCGCGGGAGGTATATCGAAACCTGCAGGTGCTGTATGGGACTGTGGCCGGGGAGCAGGCGCTTGACCGGGAGTTTGGAATTGACGGCAGCATCATCGACTACCCACAGGAGAATGCGCAAGTTCTCCTGGTTGCAGAATATGTGCGCAAAACCGAACGGTATGAGCCGCGGGCAAAGGTGGCCCGCGTGGAGTGGACGGGCGGAAAGGCGCAGGACGGAACTATGACCCCAAAGGTGGTGATCGAAATTGTCTAATATCATCGAGCTGGAGAACTGCCCGGAGCTGAACTTCATCGAGAACATGACCTTGCAGGAGACGGAAGATCAAATGCGGGAACTGTACGCCGGATATTACCGGGAGCTGACCGGGAGAGACCCGGAGATCGGGGACGCCGACACGGTGAACCTGCTGATTAAAGCGTTCTGCGCGATGGAATATCAGACCATGCAGTATGCGGACGCAAAGGGCAGAATGGAAATGCTGAAAACCAGCACCGGGAGCGCCTTGGATGCGCTGGCGGCGCTGGTGGGGCTGACCAGGAAAGCGCCGGAACGGGCCACGGCCTCTGTGCGGTTCAGCCTGGAGGAGCCGAGGAGCGTCGTTGTTGCTATCCGGCGGGAACGCGGGTGAAAACCGAGGACGGGAAGTATTTCAACAGCCTGGAGTACGCCGAGATCAAGGCGGGCGAGGGCTATGCGGATGTTGTGGTGCAAGCTGAGGAAGCCGGAGCGGAGAGCAGCGGCATCCTTTCGGGTGCAATCAAAATACTGGTAGACCCCATTCCGTACATTTCCGGCGTGAGCAACACAACGCCGAGTACGGGCGGACTGGACACCGAGGACGACGACAGCCTGACCCGGCGCATCTACCTTGCGCCGAGCGTTTATAGCTGCGCCGGGCCGCGGGACGCCTATGAATACTATGCGCGGGAATGGCGTGGGGATGTGGCGGATGTCCGCATCGTAAGCCCACAGCCGGACGAGGTGAATATCTACTTCGTGATCGAGGATGAAACAGGGCTTCGGCTGCCGAACGCGCCGGAGGAGGTGGACTATACCATATCGTTCACCTATTGGATTGCAGAGAGCAACCAGAGAAGTGCAAGCGAAATCCAGAGCAAGGTAACGGCGGCGGTCAAGGACTTCCAGACATGGCAGCGGAAACTTGGGCGGGACATCAACCCGACGGAGCTGATCGCCCGCCTGCGGGCGGCGGGGGCAAAGCGGGTGAAGCTGACAGCCCCGGCGGATGTGGCCGTGCAGACTATGATGCTGCCGAAATGCACCGGCGTGACGGCGACCTACGGAGGGCTGGAGGATGATTAAAAGCCTGAGAGATGCGCAGATCACAGACGGCCTGCCGCGTATCGTGCGGGAACAGCCGTGGGTCAAGGCGCTGTCCATGGCCGCTGCCGTGCTGCACAAAAAGACCATGGACTATATCGACGGCAGCCAAATCTATACCGCCATCGACAGCGTGGCGGAGACGGTGCTTGACGCCCTGGCAGTCAACTGGAAAATCGACTGGTATGACACCGGGTACGACATCGACCGGAAACGGCGCATCGTTAAAACGGCATTGACCATCCGGCGGACGATGGGCACAGTGGGCGCAGTCCGGGCGCAGGCGGACGCTATCTATCCGGGTTCAACCCTGGAGGAATGGTTTGAGTACGGCGGGACGCACGGGAGGTTTCGGCTGCGGGTGAACATCGTCACGGTGGAGGAACGGGAGGAATTTGAAGCGATGTCGCTCCGGGAGATCGAACGGCGGCTTGCGGCGGCAAAGCGGTTCAGCTCCCACTTGGAGGAGGTGGAATACTACGATGCGGGCGGTGTGGCGACATCCTACGGAATGGCGGCCTATGTAGGCGCTGAGTTCGTGGAGAGCTGCACCACCATCCGGGTGAACCCAAGCCCGGACACCAAAACAGGGACGGCCACGGCACACGCCCTGGCGGCCTGCGTAGGAGCGGTAATCATCGACTTCAGGGACAACCGAGAGAACAGGAGGATAAAACATGGCCTGGTTAGGCGTAATCACGAACAACGGAAACGACCTGCTGACCCGGTGGGTGGAGGGGAAGAACCTACACATCACCAGAGCGGCGGCGGGACAAGGACGAGTGGAGCAGACCGCCATGCTGGCACAGTCGGCTCTTGTGAACGAAAAGCAGACGGTGAGCATCGTGTCCAACACACCGGCAGAAAAGGGCCAGAGGCTCAAACTGCAAGTGACGGCACAGGCTGCGGTGGGGTACAACCTCAACCAGTTCGGCGTATGGGCGAGACTGGACGAGGAAGAAGATCAAATGATCGCCCTGTTCCAGACGGATACGGACATCGGCATTGAAATCCCGAGCAAGGAGGCCATGCCGGACTTTGTGTACACATTCTACGGGCTGCTGGCATTCTCCAACCAGGGAAACCTTACGGTCAAAATTGACGCCGCCGCTGTGGTGACGGCGGAAACCATGGGACAGGCAATCGCTGAGGCCATGGGTGCTCACGCCGGAGATGTTCGAGAAAAAGGCGGATTTGGGTGCTGACAGAAAAGTAGTGATCGACCAGCTCCCTGTAAACACGCCGAACGGTGTAGCGGGGCTGGACAAGGACGGCAAGGTGAGCGCCGCCCAGCTGCCGGTGAACGCACCGAACGGCATAGCGGGACTTGGCGATGACGGGAAGATCGCGGCGGCGCAGCTCCCCAGCTATGTGGATGATGTGGTGGAGGGCTATTACCATGAGGGCGCTTTCTACTCTGACCCGGCCCACCGGGAGCAGATCACCCGGAAAGCGGCAAGGTCTAGATGCGGAAACAACATCACCTACCGGTGGATATGCGCCCATCGGCTCCGACCTGGCCCTGGGCGAAACGCAACCTATGACCGAGGCAAGATCGCCTACGACCACAGCATGACCAAGGAGGAAACCCCCATGGCACGAAAGCCGCAGACATTGGCTATACCGACAACAAGGGGGCTGGGGGCGAAAAACTTGCAGGGGGCCATGGACGCAGCCGCGCAAAGAGCAATCGACGCGCAGAAGTCTGCGGACGCGGCGCTGGACGCCATCACAAAAATTGGGCACACCATCGACGCTGTGCCCAGCCAGAACGGAACACTGACCTACACCGGCAGCGAGCAAAGCCCGACCTGGAACAGCTACAACCCGGAGACCATGACCATGGGCGGCGTGACCAAGGGGACGGACGCAGGTTCGTATAACGCCACATTTACCCCGAAGGAGGGTACACCTGGGGAGACGGCACCAACGAGACAAAAACCGTAGTGTGGAAAATCGGGCGGGCCACGATCATGGCGGTGCCCAGCCAGTCCGGGGCGCTGGCCTATACCGGAAGCGCACAGACACCGAACTGGGCCAACTACGAAAGCACAAAGCTGACCCTGGGCGGAACCACCAGCGGAACCAATGCGGGAAGCTATGAGGCGACCTTTACGCCAAAGGCCAACTACCAGTGGCAGGACGGAAGCACGACCGCCAAGACCGCCGTATGGCGCATTGAACAGGCAAAGATCGCAGTGGTGCCCAGCCAGTCCGGGGCACTGACCTATACCGGCGGGGCACAAAGCCCGAGCTGGAGCAACTATGACAGCACAAAGCTGACCCTGGGCGGCACTACCAGCGGAACTGCCGCGGGCAACTACAACGCGACATTTACGCCGAAAGAAAACTACCAGTGGCAGGATGGAAGTGTGGCCGCCAAAAATGCGGCGTGGGCCATTCAAAAGGCGGCAGGCACGCTGGCCCTCTCCCCCCACCTCCATGACCCTGGACGCCTCCACAAAGAGCAAGAGCATCACTGTGACCAGGAACAGCACGGGGGCGGTCTCGGCCACCGCATCGCCCAGCGGCGTTGTGGCAGTGAGCGTGAACGGGAACACGGTCACGGTGACTGCCATTAAGGACGGAAACGCCACAGTGACGGTGAATGTGGCGGCGGACGCCAACCACACCGCCCCGAGTGCAAAGACCTGTTCTGTGAAGGTGGAGATGCCGAACATCTACGGCGTGGAGTGGGACGGTACCAGCACAACGGTGTGGAGCCGGACGGATAAGGCGGCAGGCTTCACGAACCCTGTGCCCTATGTGGCCGGACAGAGCAAGTACGGAAGCCCGTTCGATAACCTGATGCCCTGGAGCGGGATGGTTCGGTCAAGCGACCCCGCAGCGGGCGAGCTGGTGGCTATCCCGAAATTCTGGTTCAAGTGGACAAAGAGCGGGAGCCGGTTGAAACTCCAGATCGCGGACAAGGCGACACCGGGTTTCTGTGTCTCCCCGGCTCATGCAGACCGCGGGGACGGAAAGGGCGAGCGGAACACCGTGTACATTGGCCGGTATCACTGCCACACGAGTAACTGGAAAAGCCAGAGCGGCGGAAAGCCCAAGGCGAATATTACCAGAAGTGCGGCCCGCAGCGGCATCCATGGCCTCGGCGGCACCATCTGGCAGAGCGACATCAAATCCGCATGACGATCTGGATGCTGTATCTGGTGGAGTTCGCAGACTGGAACAGCCAAAAGACCATCGGCAAAGGCTGCGGAGACAACAGTGCCCCGGAAACATGGGTTATACGGATAGTATGCCGTACCATACCGGAACTACGCAGAACAGCCGGGACAGCTACGGCCTGGGTACGCAGTACCGGAACATTGAGGGCCTTTGGGACAATGTATACGACTGGGGAGACGGCTGCTACTACAACAGCGCGGGGCTGAACATCATCATGAACCCCAACAATTTCAGCGACACCAGCGGAGGAACCGCCGTGGGCGTACCCACGAGCGGGTGGCCCAGCGCATTTGCGGTGGCGACGAAAAGCGGCCTGGAGTGGTGCATTTACCCCACGGCAACGGGGGGCAGCGAGACCACATACTCGTCGGATAACTGGTACTTCAGCGCGTCCTACCCGTGTCTGTACTTCGGCGGTTACTATAGCCAGTACGGGAGCTACGGGTTGTTCTATGTGAGCTACTGTTCCGCGTCGAACGCCAACGCGAACATCGGCTGCCGCCTCCAAAAACTCCCCTGACAGGGGAGGGGGTGCAGGGGGACGGGGGCCGCAGCCCCCTCCCTCCTGCATATCCCCGGCCCGCAGGCCGAATAACATAATCACCCACAAAGGTTTCCGCCGCAAACGCGGCGTGAAAATACAGGGGGAGATCGCGCACGCAGTCGGTGCCTTGGTTTTTGGCTCGTCGGATAACTGGAACTTCAACGCGTCCAACCCGTGTCTGCACTTCGGCGGTAACTATAACCAGTACGGGTACCACGGGTTGTTCTATGTGAACTGCAATTCCGCGTCGAACGCCAACGCGAACATCGGCTGCCGCGTCCTTTTAGGACTGGCTACCCACCTCCATTCAGGCCCACCAACAGAGGGCCTGGGCGTGATCTTCCTCGGCACCCCTTGGTGCAGATTAATAACAGGACACGGTTTAGTACACTCCCGCAACCGGCGGGGAGCGGTGGAAAAAAGATCGTGAGGCTAAAAAAGGAGGAGCAAACATCCTGTATGAAACGAGCAAAAGACCTATACCAAAAACTGATTTCAGACGAAAATCTCAGGCTGGCAATCCTCACGGTGAATGCCACGCATAAATGGCACCCACACCACAGGCCCAATAAAACGGTGCTGCGGGTGGGAGGCGGACATCGACGGATATGTGGAGAAGCTGCGAGATCATCGTCAACGGATATGATGCGGCCCCACCGAATAGCCCGGCGCTGGGACAAGATCAGAGCCGAGATTGTGGCCTGACCAGTATGTTCACCATGCGGTCATTCAAGTTCTGGAACCGGTGCTGATGCGGGGAATGGACAAGTTCTGCTGCGGAAGCATCAAGGGGCCGGGGCATCCATTACGGCGTTAAGGCAATCAAGAAATGGATGCGGACAGACCCGAAAGGGACGAAGTATGCAGAGGAGCTGGACATCCACCATTTTTACGACAGCCTGACCATTGAAACGGTGATGGCCCGCCTGCGGAGGCTGGTCAAAGACCGAAGGATGCTGGATGTGTGTGAGCGACTGATGAAGTATGGCGTCCTGATTGGCGCGTTTTTCTCACAGTGGTTTGCCAACACGGTTCTGCAACCGCTTGACCAGATGATACGGAACAGCGGGCTGTGTGACCACTATATGCGGTACATGGACAACCTGACACTGTTCGGGCGCAACAAAAAGGAAGCTAAGAAAGCTGCGGGGCATGATCGAGGACTGGCTTGCAGGCCGCCGGTTGAAGCTGAACAACAAGTGGCAGCTCTATCCGACGGCAAAGCGGACGGTGGCGGCGCTGGGATACCGGTTCGGCCATAAGTTTTCCCTGCTGCGAAAGCGAAACATGGTGCGGCTGAAAAAGTCACTATCAGAATGTTACCGGGCCATGCGGAGACACCAGAAGATCAGGCCGAAGCTGGCACAGGGCCTATTGTCACGGCTGGGCCAAATGAAGCACTGCAACCATGTACATTTCTTTGAGAAGTATGTGGAAACAGGGCTGCAACGAAAATTGAAGCTCGTGGTAAGAGAGCATACGAGAAAGGAGCAGGCAAGATGGAATATGTGTACGGAACCGCTGAAATCGACGGCGTGATGCGGGAAAACCTGAAAGTCATTGGCGGCCCGAAGCTGGAGGAGGGGGGGAGTACCTGACCACGGTTCGGGAGTACGACGACAACACGATCACCGACCGGTGCCGCATTGACCGGCACTATCTGACGGCGGAGGACGAGGGCGGGACAGTACGACTTCTATGCCATCAGCGAGCATTACCGCTACATCGACCGTACCAAGATGCTGGATGAAACCAAGGCGGCGACGGAGATCACCTTTGTCGCCCTGGCTGAGACCGGCGGCATCGACGGGACGACTGCGGGGGAACACAAAAATCTGTTTGAGGAATGGCAGGCGGGGTCTCCTACAAAGTGGGCCAGTACCGGCGCTATGGAGAGAAGCTGTACCGGTGCGTACAGCAGCACACATCGCAGGAAGGATGGGAGCCGGACAAGGCGGCAAGTCTGTGGTCTGTGGCCGCTGACCCTGCGGAGGAGTGGCCGGAATGGAGCCAGCCGCTTGAGCGCATGACGCCTACGCCAAGGGGGCAAAGGTGTCGCACAACGGGAAGCACTGGGTCAGTGATGTGGATGCGAATGTGTGGGAACCCGGCGTCAGCGGGTGGTCGGAGGCGAAAGAATGAGCAGCCATTTGCAGATCATCGCTGAACTGGAGACGGTGACAGAAATCCAGGCAAAGCCATCCGTGTTCTGGCAACCCGCCTGGCGGAGCTGGGCGACACGGAGACCGGGCGGGACGAGATCGCGGAAGCCGATAAGGCATACCGTGAGGCCATCGGCGGAACCGATTGGCCGGGCTGATACGCAGGAGGACGAGGGAATGTACATCGACGCGGACTTTATCATCAAGGCAGCAAGCCTGCTGAGCGCACTGGGGGCATTGGTGGCGGCGGTCGTGGCCGTGTACAAGGTGCTGGAGAACAACAGGAAACAGAACGAGTTCATCAACGCCATGCAGGAGGAGCAGACCTTGATCTGCTACGGACTGCGGGGCGCTCTGCAAGGGCTTGTGGAGCAGGGGTGCAACGGGCCGTGCAAGGACGCACTGGCGAGGTTGGACAAGCACCTGAACAAAAGCGCCCACCCGCATATCCCGGAGGGCTGAGATGGCCGGGCGGCGGGTGAACAAAAAGACGAAACGCAAGAAGAAGCGCATCGGAACGATGGACTTGATCTTGCTGCTCGTTTTTATTTGTCTGGTTATCTTTACCGTTACCATGATACGGCTGTTCCAGGTCTACGGCTCGGTGCCGGACACCCTTGTAACCTGTGTGTTTGCCACGCTGGGCGGGGAGTGCGGTATCCTGGGCTGGATAAAGACCAACAAGGACAAGCGGCAGGACAGACAGTGGCAGCGGGAGGATATGAAACGGGAAAGGGAGGCGATGGAGCGGGCCATGCAACAGACAGAGGAACCGTAAAGGAGGGATAGATCGTGCTGAACGGCAGAAACAATGAGGAAAAAATCTGGAACTACCTGAAAGGCGCAGGGTTAAACGACTGTGGAGCCGCTGGGCTGATGGGAAACCTGTATGCAGAAAGCGGCCTGCGACCGGACAACCTGCAAAACACCTACGAAAAAAAGCTGGGTATGACGGACACCTCATACACGGCGGCGGTTGACGGAGGAACCTATACCGGGTTCGTGCGGGACTGCGCCGGTTATGGGCTGGCACAGTGGACTTACTGGAGCCGGAAACAGGGACTTTTCAATTTTGCCAAGGCGGCGGGCCGGAGCATCGGAGACCTGGAGATGCAGCTTGATTTCCTGATGAAAGAGCTGCGTGAGGGTTACAAAGCTGTTCTGACCACGCTGAAAACGGCGGGAAGCGTCCGGCAGGCATCAGATACAGTCATGCTGCAATTTGAGCGCCCGGCAGATCAGAGCGAGACGGCGAAAAAGCGCCGGGCCTCGTTTGGGCAGAAGTATTATGACAGGTACGCAAAACCCAAGGAGGGACAAGCTGTGGGAACATTCAAGCCGAGACTGACCCGACCGGAGGCGGGAAACAAATATTACATCACCAAGGCGAGCGGAGGGTGGTCGGACGCCATCAAGGGAAAGCCGGTGGACGCGCTGTGCAACACCCTTTCCAACTGCGTGGGATATGCCTATGGGCGATTTAATGAGATCGGCGGTTACGGGTGCTGTAAATATCTGCGGCCCGTGAACGCCGAAAACTTTATCCAGTTTGCCGGGGGCCTGGCCGTAGGTCAGGAACCGAAGCTGGGGGCCTGCATGGTGTGGCGCAAGGGAGCGACGCTGAACGGTTCGGATGGAGCGGGCCATGTGGCAATCGTGGAGCAGATCATCAGCGCAACTGAGATCGTGACCAGCGAAAGCGGATACGGAAGTAAAACCCCGTTCTGGACAAAGCGCCGGAAGAAAGGCGCAGGGAACTGGGGAGCCGGGAGCGGGTACACCTTCCTGGGCTTTATTTATAACCCGGCTGTGAGCGGAAGCACCACGACAACCCCGGCACCGAACCCGCCGACAACCGGAGGCGCAACCGAAGCGCTGAAATACAAGGTGGGCCAGATGGTGCAATCTCTGGCGAAGAAGCACTACACCAGCTCCAATGCGGCGACGGGAAAGAACTGCAAGCCGTGCGAGGCAAAGGTGACGGCCATCAATCCGGGAAGCAAGCACCCCTATCATGTGGTGGGCACTTCTGTGTATGGATGGCCGCTGTTCTGCTGGCGGCCCTTATCCTGACGGTGGTCACCAACATCATCACCCAGGTTCTCAAAAAGCTCACCTGGGAAAAGATACCCACCAACATTCTGGCCTTTCTTGTGGCGATGGCTGTGACCCTTCTGGCGTTCTTCGCAGCCTGTCAGATCATGGCGTGGGCCGTCACCTGGTACATGGTGGCCGGAGCAGTAGCCCTGGGCTTGTTCGTCGCCTACGCCGCTATGTTTGGATATGACAAACTGCGAGAGGCGCTGGAGCAGATTATTAACTGGGAAAAGAGAAAAACAGAGTAAAGATGTCCCCCGGCTATCACACTTACAGGTGCGGTAGCCGGGGGATTTTTCATTATACACGCAACAGTGAAAATAACTATTGCGGAGCGGGGAAATATTGGGTATCATAAGGGTGTAAAATGCGACAAAACAAGACAAGCGGAACGGAACCGGGAAACCGGAAACCGCCCGCCGGGATGCACGGGAGGAGGTATTACAGTGCAGGCCAAGGAACGCACATTTAAGCACCTGACAAAGAACGACAGGCTGAGAATGGAACGGTGGCTGAACAAAGGGATGAAGCCGAGAGAGATCGCGGATAAGCTGCGCGTCCACATCTCCACCGTCTACCGGGAATTGAAGCGGGGAGAATATGAGCGGCTGGATGGGGACACCTGGGAGATGGTGACGGCGTACAGCCCGGACATCGCAGAGGAGCGGTATCAAAATCACTTACGGGAAAAAGGGCCAGACTTGAAGATTGGAGCAGATCACGAATTGGCCCGATACATCGAGGAGACGATCATCGCCAACGATTGCAGCCCTGCCGCTGTACTGGGGTATGCAAAGATGGAGGGCCGGACATTCAAGACCTCTGTTTCCGTAGCAACCATTTACAGCTATATCAAAAAGGGATCTTCCTGCGTATCACACAGGTGGATTTGCCGCGGCGCGGGAAGAAAAAGCAGGGGTACAAAAAGGTAAAGACAAGGAAAGACCAGGCCAGGGCATCTGCCGGTGAGAGCATCGAACGCAGACCGGAGAGAGTAAAGAACCGGGAGGAGTTTGGGCACTGGGAAATGGATACGGTGTACAATAAAAAGGATAGTACCAGCAAGGCGCTTCTGGTACTGACCGAGAGAAAGACCCGGCGGGAGATCATCATACTGATACCGAACCGCAAAGCGGAGACCATTGTTAAAGCATTGGACGCGCTGGAGCGGAAAATCGGAGCAGTGAATTTCAGGAAGATTTTTAGCACGATTACGGTTGATAACGGCTCTGAGTTCTCGGCGGCGGAGGAGATGGAGCGCAGCGCTGTCAACAAGACCATCCCCCGGACAAAGGTTTATTTCTGCCACCCCTATTCATCGTGGGAGCGCGGGAGCAACGAAAACGCCAACATTATGATTAGGCGGAAACACCCCAAGGGAACCGACTTTGAAAAGGTGAGCGCAAGACAGATCGCAGAGACCGAACAATGGATAAACAACTACCCCGGAA
>VOFI01003549.1_pt1 | contig 42985 bp, 59 predicted proteins | sample 5384131 | NCBI WGS metagenome assembly VOFI01 (sample SAMN12384728, study PRJNA508395) | human gut metagenome | isolation source: healthy gut H | host: Homo sapiens | reverse complement strand
GGGTATCTTCAATATAGGATTGAGGTGATACCCGTGGACGTGGAGAGGCAGTTAGGGCAAAATCTTAGAATTATGCCGTGAGCGCAATTTATCTATCAATAAGTTGTGCCTTTTGAGCGGTGTCACGCAGTCCACGGTGAATAATATTGTCAGCAGGCGCAATCACAGCACCACAGTTACAACTATAAAAAGTTATGTGATGCCTTGGAATCTCAATAAGAATTTTCAGTTCGGAAAACTGGATCAAGAAGTGAAGTAGTTTTTGTTCGCAAAATGCATTGATAGACACTTGTCCGTTTAACTTTCTTTCTAATACGTCCCTAATCGGCTCTTGCCAAAGTCGCATATCTTGTCCAAACGTCATATTGAAAAATACCGTAACACACCTAAGCCCCGAAAGGTCATCCTGATCTTTGCGGGGCTTTCGTGCGTCGAAGCACCAACAGTCTCAATCCGCAGGAAAGCTCTCGTTTGGGGGCAATTCTGCGGTTTTTTTTTTCAAATCAGTGTCAGGGGATATTACTCCCTTGATGCTATTTTTTTCTGCTGCGGCAACTCGCCACCCCATTGTCGTAGTCCTCCACGTTCTGAATTTTCAAAAATTCAGAACGAATGGAGGAAAAAACAATGGATGGCAGTCATCCAAAAAACATTGACCCTCGTCCCAAGCGCCGGAGGGATGAAGAAAACCCTTATGAAATATACACCACTGGTATCAATACTACCCACCCACGCTACTTTTTGGCATTTACGGACAGCAACAAGGTAAAACGCTGGATGGAGATCGACAAGACCCTATTCGATGCGTTCAACGAGTTTGAACTGGACGATCTTTCTTTTTTCAACGAAGTGGACAGGCACTATGAGCGATCCGAAATGACAGAGGCCACTCTGAGCAGACGGGCCGCAAAACCACAGGAAAGCGTGGAAGAAATCGTTTCTCAGCAGATGGAGGGGACAAGCTACACCGAGCAATCGCCCAACTGCCTGAAAAAAACAGCGTCGCCGTCTGGTGCTGTACTATTTTGGGGAGTTTACATACGAACAAATTGCAGATATGGAGGGGTGTAAGCACCCCGCTGTGATGAAGTCAATTTCTTCTGCATTGAAGAAACTCAAAAATTTTCTGTCCGGGGAGGTTACAATTTAGCGTTTGAGTGAGGAAACAGGTGAAGGGCAATGGAAAGCTCTTCGCCTGTTCCTCGTTTATGCGATGAATGGGTTTGACCTTGACAATTTCATACCCATTCATCAAACACATTCCTATTGCCGCAAGCCATTTTATCGTTGCGCCAGGATATGTCCGGACAGAACAACGGGATGCCACACTATCATTTCGTCCACGGTTTGCCGTCCAGCATGGAGCGAGAATCAGCGGTTATGAAATGCCGGGTGGCTCCCGGTACGGCCAAGACCGGCAATAGGGACAATGATACTCCTGTTCAGTCACAGTCCGAGCGTGATAGCGTTTTCCAACGCAAAGCCGTCGCAGGCAATGAGAGCAGCCGACAGAGAACCTGCCGGGGGTGAAATTCCCGTGGAGCTGGTCGCCACCAGCCGTTTGATGACTTCCCTCAGCGGGCCGGGGTGTCGCGGACAAATAGGCTTGCTTTGATATAAGCCGGACAGCGGGATAGGCTTATGAAAACGGGAGCGTTTATGCCCCGCCAACCTTAATATGTCACGCTGTCCGGCCCCTACATAGGCGGCGCAGGCCGTCTAATTTTTTATAGGGAGGTCAAATACCATGAGCAAGACATATTTACGCGGTGATCTATATTACGCCGACCTTGGCCACGGAATCGGCTCGGAACAGAAGGGCACCCGGCCCGTTGTTATCATTCAGAACAACGTGGGCAACAAACATAGTCCCACGGTTATCATCGCCGCCGTCACCAGCAAGGCCAACGTCAAAGCCAAGTTGCCCACCCACTACTACCTGGACGCCGGGAATGGACTGGTACAGCCGTCCCTCGTTTTATTGGAGCAAATTCGTACTGTGGACAAGCGGCGGTTGTCTGGCTACATCGGCAGACTGGACGAGGAACATATCCGGGGCATCAACCACGCTTTGGCGATCAGTATCGGCCTGATCGAACCCGTCCCCCCGAAACTAACTCTCTGCTTATGCGACGCTTGTGCTGACGCTTTTCGCAGCACAGGCGCTTTTGTTTTGCGGGAGGCCGCGCAGGGACAGGCTGAAGAGAAGGTTTGCGTCTACTGCGGTCAGTATCCTGGCATAGAGTATGTGGTCACACCGAAAGGAGGGGCGGGCGTATGAGCTATTCCGATGTGCCTATTTGGGAGAAGTACACGCTGACCATTGAGGAGGCAGCCAAGTATTTCCGTATTGGGGAAAAGAAGTTGCGAAAACTGGTGGAAGAAAACTCAGACGCCAGCTGGCTGATAATGAATGGCAACCGCGTCCAGATTAAACGCAGGCAGTTTGAAAAAGTCATTGACTCCCTGGATGTGATCTAATCGCAGATTTGTATTGAGCCAGAAATATGATACACTATATTCAAGTCGTATCAAGGCTCGTTCCAGTTTTGGAAAGGAGTTTTACCAATGGCGGAAAAACGACGTGATAACAAAGGCCGCATTTTGAGAACTGGAGAGAGTCAGCGAAAAGACGGGAGATACGCATATAAGTACACGGACAGCACCGGCAAGCCCCAATTCGTCTATGCCTGGAAGCTGGTAGCAACGGACAAGACCCCCCGACGGGCAAGCGGGATGATATTTCTCTGCGTGAGAAGGAAGCGGAGATCAACCGGGATATTGCGGACGGCATCGACGCTGTGGGCAAAAAAATGACTGTCTGCCAGCTCTACGCCAAGCAGAACAGTCAGCGGGCGGATGTGAAGCGGGCCACCAAGAAACAGCGGGAGTACCTGATGGGACTCTTGCGGGATGACCCTCTCGGCAGGAAAAGCATCGATGCGGTGAAGCCATCCGATGCCAAAGAGTGGGCTATCCGCATGAAGGAAAAGGGGTTTAGTTTCCAGTCTATCAGCAACTACAAGCGTTCCCTCCGGGCCGCTTTCTTTATCGCCATCGAGGACGATTGTGTTCGCAAGAACCCCTTCAGCTTTGCCCTAAACAAAGTCTTAGAGGACAACAGAGGTGAAAAAAACGTGCTGACACCGGAACAGGAGGTGAGTCTGATCGACTTTGTGCAAAATGACAAAGTATATCGGAAGTACGTTGATGAGCTTATCATCCTGCTGGGAACCGGGCTTCGTATTTCTGAGTTCTGTGGGCTGACCACGAACCTTGACTTTAAGAATCGCCTGATCCGGGTGGATCACCAGCTTTTGCGGGACCCTAAGAGCGGCTACTACATCGAAACACCTAAGACCAAGAGCGGCTACGGGAAATTCCCATGAGTGAGCCAGTCTATCAAGCGTTGAAGCGAGTGGTGAAGAACCGTGGAAAGAAAACCACCATTATGATAGACGGGTACACAAACTTTCTGTTCCTCAAAAGGGATGGAACGCCGAAAGTGGGCATGGACTATAACAATATGATAAGGAACCTTTTGAAGAAGTATAACAAGCAGCACAAGGAGCCATTGCCCAATATCACCCCACACTCCTTCCGGCACACGTTCTGTACCCGTATGGCAAACGCCGGTATGAACCCCAAGGCTTTACAGTACATCATGGGCCATGCCAACATCACCATGACGCTGGACTATTACACCCATGTTGATGCCTGTTCCGTAAGGGCGGAGATGGAGCGGCTGGCCGCGTAGTAAAAAAAAGGAAGCGAAAGGCCAGGTTTACTACTTCCGTACTACGTTTCACTGCAAAGTCACTCCAAGATACGCCGAGATATGCGAAACACTCTCCCCAAACGGCAAATAGCGGAGTGGCTATTTTTGAAGGGACGGTTAAAATCGATATTTTCTCGTTTCAGGGAAAAGCCCCTATAGTGTGGTACACCGACCGCGCTCCCAGTGTAAATGGGTCGCGGTTGGAAAGTAGCCGCAACGTTTTTGTTTTGAGGAAAGGCTACACTAATATACTAAAAAAGATAAAAGCACCTATGCATATTGGAGTTTCACATTATAAACTCACTATATGGTACCACATTATCAGCACCAAATACATTGCGCAAATACGTTTCGAATTGTGCGTTAATCTCTACAGTAACTAAAATAGCGAGTCTCTTCCTCGGCCTGGAACAACACACGTAAAACAAGTTTCAATTCCTAATGTATGTTGCAAGTTCTTTGCCTTGCAGGGATTTTTCGTCTTTATATAATGAATCTTCAAACTTGCAGAGATTCCATCCTCTGCCCATCACAAAAAGAACATTTTCGTACTCCTCACCTTTTACTCCATGGTCTGTGGAGTACACGGCATCCGGCTTGAAGAAATTAATAGCATTGATGACTTCACCATATTTAATTTCATAAAACTGTTTTAGGGTCGTCTGCTCATAGGCAGAATCATCACCAGAATTATATTCTTCCATATAATTTTCAATATCTGGAGGAATAGGAATCAACCTACTATCAGCAGCTGTCCTTAAAATGTCATAGATAGTTCCTTGTCTTGCGACACATAAATCACCTGTAAGCTCTCCACTGCTTCTTCTGCCTCTTAGTCTCTATTGGCTGACGCGTTGTTCCGAGAATCTCATACCTTCGTTTCCTCTATTTGATTTTTTATCTCAGTATTTTTAAGTTGACCTGCCCAGTATTTTTCAAGTGCCTCATAAAGCTGTTTCCGACATTCAAGAGGATAGTCGTTAAACGATAAATTCTTCTTTTCGTTAATGATTGATTGAAGCAGATGGGCAACTGATGTCTTACCAGTATTATTTTTACCAACTATCAGCGTTAAAGATTTGTCTAAAACGATATCTACATTCTTTAATAGTCTAAAATTTTCAATGTGTATCTTCTGTATGTACATATGCCTTTCTCCTCACCAGTATTAAATAAACTAAGTTTTCTAATCGGGTTTTCGGAATGGACTAATCCTTGATGCTTAATGCATTTTACAGTATCTTACTTTGGAAAAATTGCATCTTTGGAAATGAATACTGGTTTCTGTACAATGGTATTCTACACCAGAAACTTCAAAAGTTGGAGAAGAAGATCGAGATTTTTCAAAGGGTCAACTGCACGGTTTTAGCGCCGCTTCAGGAAAAGCTGCAAGAGCTTGCCAAACTGCATGGTCAGTACAGTGTCCATGCCTTATGCGAGGCACTTTGTGTATCCCGCGGTACCTTCTACAACCATATCTTCCGGCGGAAAGATGTAACAGCCTATGATAAACGAAGAGCCGAGATGAAAGAGCATATCCAAACAGCTTTCGATGAGAGCCAGCAGCGGTTTGGCGCAAACAAAATCGCTGCTGTGTTAGCAGATCGAGGCGTTCGTACTTCGCCCAAGTATGTGGCTGAACTGATGAGAGAAATGGGATTACAAAGTGTATCTATCTACTCCAAACGCGATTATCAGAAAAGTGAGCGGCTGGTAAAAAAGCAGAACATGTTACAGCGTCAGTTCAAAGTGGATGAACCGAACTGTGTTTGGGTCAGCGACATCACTTGCTTTAAAGTCAATGGCAAGTATCTCTATATCTGCGTAATCCTCGACCTTTTCTCACGTAAAGTAGTGGCCCACAGAGTATCGCCAAAGAATAGCACCTATCTGGTCACCTCTACCTTTCGTCAGGCATATCGGAACAGAAACGAGCCCCAGCAGCTGATGTTTCACAGCGACCAGGGCCCACAATATACATCCAACACATTCCGGAAACTGCTTCGTATGAACAAGGTTGTCCAGTCTTTCTCGAAGTCCGGCCGCCCTCATGACAATGCTGTGGCCGAGTCCTTCTTTGCCTCCATGAAGCGGGAGGAGATTTATCGGACACAATATTGCTCTGAGCACCAGTTCATGAAAAGCGTTGATACTTACATAGAATTTTACAACACGAAACGCCCTCACAGCACGCTCAACTATAAGACACCGGATGGGTTTGAATTGCTCCATGCGCAAAGGAGAGAGCGGACAGGCTGATCTGGGCAAAGGGTTCAAAACTGGGTATTTTTCGTTTTTCAACCACCAAGCTTGCGACTTTTATCTTTGCGATATGAATTACCGAGCTGTGCAAGAGAAAAGAAAACACCTGAAATACCAAGGCTTTCTCCCATGGAATAAGGGTAGGAGTATTGGACAGTCTAAGAAAACTGTTCAATACTCCTACCCTTGTCCATATGGTTGCGGGGGATGGATTTGAACCACCGACCTCCGGGTTATGAGCTGCTACCGGCAGTTCAATCCTTTGATTTCAAGTGCTTTCCGACCCTTTTCGTTCCAGAAAACTGCCAAATCCCGGAGGTCGTATGCTGCCTGCTCCGCTGGGATTTTTCCCGTTCTGGGTCAAGTCATGGGTCAAAGTAGCAACACGTTATCAGAAATTCGTCACTATAAGACAAAACACCCCAACGGAGGCGCAAGGTCAAAAGAACAATGGCCTGCTGGTCATAAATTACATTCAAAACGACTGATTCATTGAAGCACACTCCAATAAACTCCTCGCTTTTTCATCAGTTCATCATATGTGCCGGACTCCACGATCCCCCGCTCCCCCACCACAAAGATGCGGTCGGCCCGGCGGATGGTGGAGGGACGGTGGGCGATCAGGAAGCAGGTGCGGCCCTCCAGCAGGCGGAGGGTGGCCTGCTGGAGCCGCTGCTCCGTGGTAGTATCCACACTGCTGGTGGCCTCGTCCAGGATGAGGATAGGCGCCCGGCTCACCAGGGCCCGGGCCATGGCCAAAAGCTGGTACTGCCCCTGGCTGAATTCCCCCGGCCGCCCCCGACATGAGGGTTTGGTACCCCTGGGGCAGGCGCTGGATGAAACCGTGGGCATGGGCCAGTTTTGCCGCATGGACAACCTCCGCCTCCGTGGCCTCCGGGCGGGCATAGCGCAGATTGTCCAGCACCGTGCCGCGGAAAAAGACGGTCTCCTGGAGCACCACGGAGAAGCACCGGCTCAGTCCTTCCCGGCTGTACCGACCGAGGGGCACGCCGTCCAGCCGGATCTCCCCCGCCGTCGGCTCATAGGCCCGGATCAGCAGGTTGACCAGGGTGGTCTTGCCCGCGCCGGTCTCCCCCACAAATGCGGCCACCTCCCCTGCCCTGACGCGGAAGCTCACATGCTCCAGCACCGGCCTGTCCGGCTCATAGGAGAAGGACACATCCGCAAAGGACACCTCTCCCCGCACCGTCCGGGGTGAGACTGCACCCGGGACATCGGGGGCAGCTCCGGCTCGTCCAAAATCTCAAAGAGCCGCTCGGCCCCAGCGACGGCCTGCTGAATGCTGGAAAAGAGGGCGGCAATGCTGTTCAGGGGCCGCCCCAACTGCCGGGAGTAGCCCAGGAAGCTGACCACCAGCCCAACGCTCACCGCGCCGCGGAGGGCCAGCACGCCCCCGGCGCAGGCGATCAGGGCAAAGCCCAGGTTGTTGACCATGTTCACCAGCGGGCTGAGCAGGCCGGCGCAGATCTGCGCCTTCACCGATGTGGCGCACAGCGCCCCGTTCATCTGGTCAAACCGCGCCAACAGCTCTTCCTGCTGGTGGTAGAGCTTCACCGTGCGGCTGTTGGAGAGGGACTCCTGCACCAGGCCGCTCAGGCGGCCCAGCTCATCGGCCTGCCGGCGGTAGAGCGTCCTGCTCCGCCGGGAGATCAGGCGGGTGCACAGGGCGATCACCGGCACAGTTGCCAGGGCCGTCAGGGTGAGCAGCGGGCTGAGGGCCGCCATGATGGCCAACGCCCCCGCCACCATCAGCAGGCTGGACAGGAGCTGAGTCACCGTCTCAGCCGCCACGGTGCTGACGTTGTCGGCATCGCTGACCAGGCGGTTCATGGTATCCCCATGGGGGTGGCGGTCAAAGTAGGACAGGGGCAGCCGCCCCAGCTTGGCAAAAGCACTCCCTCCGGATGCGGGCCACCATCCGCTGGGAGAGGATCTCCATCCAGCGGCGTCGGCCCCAGTTGCCGAGCCACTGTGCCGCCGCGGCCCCTGCCAGAGTGGGCAGCAGCACTGACAGAGCGGCACGCTCCACGCCGCCCCAAGGCAGAAAGCAGTCCACCGCCCGTCCCAGCAGATAGGGTACCGCCAGGGCCGCCCCGGTGGAGAGCAGGGTAAGGCACACCACCAGCAGCAGCCCCTGCCCCAGCGGGCGTGGGCCAGGAGCCGCCGCACGGTGCCCCGCCCGTCCCTGGCCCTGGCGTGGGGGGCCGAAGCGCTGCTGGAGGCTCCGCCGCTGGGGAGGCAGCACAGGGCCGCCGGACGCTTCACCGTGTGCCATCTTCTCCCTCCTCTTCCGGGGCCTGAGGGCCCAGATTTCCCGGTAGGTGGGGCAGGTGTCCAGCAGGCTCCGGTGAGTGCCCAGACCCACCTGCCGCCCCTCCTCCAGCACCAGGATCCGATCTGCCGTGCGGGCCGCGCGCACCTTCTGAGTGATGTGGAGCACCGCCTGCCCCGGCCGCCGCTCCAATCCATGCACCCTCCGCTCAGTGGCCGGGTCCAGGGCGCTGGTACAGTCATCCAGCACCAGCACCGCGCCTCCCCGCACTAGAGCCCGGGCCAGAGAGCCGCTGCCGCTGTCCCCCGGAGAGGTTGACGCCCCCTGAACTAGCACGGCGTCCAGGCCGCCGGCCTCCGCCACGAAGTCGGCGGCCTGAGCAGTCTCCAGGGCGGCACAGAGCTGTGCCTCCCCGCGCCCCGGTCACCCATGGACAGATTTTCCCGGATGCAGCACAATCCAGCTCAGCCCCATGTCCAGCCCCATGGCATCGACCACGCTGCCCACGCACAGGGCGGGGGCCTTGACACCAATGCGCAGGGCGGAGTTCACCGATCTGGAGAGCTGGTCACAGTCGCTGGACATCCGCGTGACCAGGGCGCCGCTCCCGAGCTGATCCACGCCCCCCTCGGTCAGGCGGAGGCATTTGGCAAACAGCGTCCGGCGGAGCTCGGCCCCAAACCGCTGGGAGGCCGTGCCGGAGCAGAAGTTGCGCACCAGCACGCACAGGATGCCCGCCAGGGCCGCCACCGCCATCCAGCCCCCCAGCTCCAGGACGCGGCCCAGTTCCCCCGTGCGCACCCCCTCGTCGATCATCCGCGCCATCAGGGTGGGCAGCAGCAGTTCACAGTTGGCCTCCAGCAGGACAAACAGGAGGGCCGTCAGACAGTACCAGCGATAGCGCCTGAGGCAGCGCCAGACGAGGGACACACCCCTCCCCCCTTTCCGGCCGCCAGGCGGGCGGCCTCGTCCATCAGGGCCCGGACGGTGTCAAATGGCCGGGCGGCCTCCAGGCTCTCCAGCCGCTCCCTCCGCAGGGTGAGCACCGGCACCCCCGCCCCGGCCGCCGCCCGCAGCAGCTCCAGATTCTCCCGGTTGTAGGGGCCGATGGCGGCCCCGCTGTCCACCACACAGGCGGACGAACAGGCCGCCGCCACCGCGGCGCGCAGGGTGTCCGGCGCGGGAGGGGAAAAGCTCTCCGCCTCATACCGGCGGGCGGCCAGGGTCTCCGCCACCGCCCAGTCCACGTCACACCGCTGGAGGATCCCGGCGGCAAAGGGGAGCCCCTCTTTTGCAGGGCCCGGAAGCAGGGGGCCCCTCTGCCTTCTCCGGGCACCACGAATACCCGCGGCTCCCCTGCCGCGCCGCACAGCTCCACGCTGCCCAGCAGCAGGTTGAAGCTGCCGTCGTGGATATCGTAGAGCTGGCGGATGGTGTCGTCATCCAGTACGTCCTCCGGCGCGCCGCAGCGGAAGATGGCGTTGTCCTTTACCAGCACCACCACGTCGGCCAGCTTGGTGGCCAGATCCACCTCGTGGAGGGAGAGCACCACGGACAGCCCCCGGCTGGCGGTCATCTCCCGGAGGATGTCCAGCAGCTCGATCTTGTGGCGGATGTCCAGATAGCTGGTGGGCTCGTCCAGGACGATCACCTCCGGCTGCTGGCACAGGGCCCGGGCCAGCAGCACCCGCTGCTTCTGGCCGTCGCTGAGTTCGGTAAACCGCTGCTCCCGCAGCTCCAGAGCGTTGACCCGGGCCATGGAGTCCTCCACGATGCGCTGATCCTCCCTGGAGAGCTTTCCGAAGTGGTTTGTGTAGGGGTAGCGCCCGGCGGCCACCACCTCCCAGCAGGTCATGAGCTCCGGCTCGATGCGGTCGGTGAGCACCACCGACACGTGGCGGGCCAGCTCCTTGTCGCTCATGCCGTCCAAATCCCGGCCGCCGATGGCCACCACGCCGCCCAGCTTTGTCAGATGGCGGGTGATGCTGCGCAGGATGGTGGATTTGCCGGAGCCATTGGGGCCGATCAGGCAGAGAATGCCCCCCTGCCAGATGCCGATATCGATGTCCTCGATGAGGGGCCGGCGATGGTAGCCCACCGACAGCTTCTGGGTCTCAAAATACATCAGCCATTCCTCCTGCGCTTGATCATCAGCCAGATCACCACGGGGGCGCCCAGCACTGAGGTGACGGTGCTGATGGTGAGCTCCGTGGGGGAAAAGGCCGTGCGGGCGATGAGGTCGCAGGCCAGGCAGAACACGCTTCCCGTGAGGAAGGTGGCCGGTATGAGCACCATGGGCCGGGAGGTGCGGAAGATCAGGCGGGTGATGTGGGGCACGGCGATGCCCAAAAAGGAGATGGGGCCGGCAAAGGCGGTGACGCAGGCCGACAGGATGCTGGACAGGAGGATCAGGGCCACACGGAAGCCCTTGACGTTGACCCCCATGCTCTTGGCGCATGCCGGAGAAGCTGCCCATCGTCCAGATGGTGAAATTCTGGAGCTGGCTGCTCTCGGCGAAGGTGATCATGAAGTCGGTGCCCGCGTCGCAGATGTAGCCGATCATCATGCCGATGACCAGCAGCATGGCTAGGTTCTGCACCCGGCTGGACACGGCCAGCACCAGAGCCATGGCCGCCAGTGCCCCGGCGAAGGCCGCCAGGAAGATGACGTAGGGGGAGAAGCCCCCGTCACAATGGGGGTGGCCGCCAGGAGGAAGAAGCCCACAAACAGGCGGGAGCCGGAGGAGATGCCCAGCACAAAGGGGCCGGCGATGGGGTTTTGAAAAAGGTCTGGAGCAGGAAGCCCGCGATGGACAGCGCCCCGCCCAGCAGGGCAGCCCCAGCAGGCGGGACAGGCGGATTTTCCAGAGAATATTGCCCTCCGTGGTGCCGTCGTTGCCCCAGCGGAGGAGGGTGAGCATGCGCTCCAGGCTCAGATGCACCGAGCCGGTATTGATGTTCCAGTAAAACAGGGCGGCCATCAGTATTGCCAGCACAACAAATCCCACGGCGTTTCTCGTGTGTTGTCTCATAGGCCTCTCTCCTTTTCCGTGCGTTCCCCTGCCGGGCTCCGCGGCTTATTCGGCGGGCAGCTTATAGAAGTAGTGGAGCTGATCCGCGTCCTCGGGGTGGTAGATAATGGTGGCAATGTCCTCGATCATGGTGGCCACGTCGTCGGCAGACTGCCAGTAGTTCTTCTGGATGCCCCAGACGTTGCCCTCCTGGATGGCCTTCATATCCGCCAGATAGTCCCCGTTGGCCAGAATGTCTGCCACGGTGGACACGCTGACGTCGCTGGTGTTGTCATAGATCAAGATCTCGGCGTCCACCGCCCCCTGATAGAACTTCTCCACGGTCATCTTGGTGTTGCCGCCCTGGCCGGGCTCCAGCTCCGCAAAGGGATATGTGCCGCCGGCCAGCTCCAGCATCTTGTTGACATAGTCGCCGCCGTTGCGCACGTAGACGGTACCCTTTGAAGATATAGGTCTGGAGGATGGTGGGGTGCTCACTCTCCCCGGCCACGCTCTCGGCCACGGCATTCACCCGCTGCACCTCTTCGTCGAAGTAGGCGTCGGCCTCCTCCTCCATGTCCAGCAGGGCGCCCACCAGCTTGACCCACTCCACGCGGCCCAGGGGGTGGTTCTCCAGGTGCTGGCTGTCGGCGATGTAGGGGATGCCCAGCTCGTCCAGCTTGGCCAGCACCTCGTCGCTGCCGTGCATGGTGTTGGCGGAGATCAGGATGATCTGGGGCGCGGCGGCGCTGATGAGCTCATAGTCGGGGGCGGAGTTCTTGCCCACATAGGTGGTGGTGCCGTCCTCAATCTGCTGGGCAACCTGCTCGATATGCCATTTATCCTTGTCGGTGGTCACCAGACTCACCTTGTCCAGCGCCCCGATGGCGTGAAACAGGGTGGCGTGGGTGGTGGAGAAGCAGCCCAGCTTGGTCAGCGGGGCCTGGAGAACGGTCATGTCCCCCGTGTCGTCCGGCGCCTCTCCCCCCCTCGGGCACCCACAGGAACTTCTGTCCCGCGCCGTCGGTGATGATCTTACAGCCGTTGGCACAGTAGTCCACCGCGAAGTTGTTGGCATACTGGAGCTCCATGCTGCGCACCACGGTCAGGTCGTTCTTGTCTGCCGCAGCGGTCTCCACCACGGGGGACGGGCTGGGACTCTCCGGCACAGTCTGCTGGCCGCAGCCCGCCGCTGTGAGCAGCAGGGCGGCGGTCAGGCACAGCCCGGCCGCCCGATTCAGATGGTGTATCATTGCGATTCCTCCTTGTCATCTGGTTCTTCTCTATCTGGAAACGCGGTTTTCCACGTATTCCACCACTCCAATTTCCCCTCCAGCCGGCAGGCGTGCTCCAGCATCCTCCGGTGCATCTGGCAGTCCAGGGGAGGGCCCGGCCCGCCGGGCGGCAGGACAGCCCCCGCCGCACAGGCCGAAGGCGGGACAGCGGGCGCATTCCTCCGGCGGTTCCAGCCCGGGGCAGGGACTCTGCGGCAGGGCCGTCCCCGCGCCCAGCGTCCCCAGGAGGCACCCCTCCGCCCCGGCCAGGGCGGAGCAGGGCCACAGACGGCCGTCCGGCGTCACCGCCAGGGAGCGCCCGGTCTGGGCGTTGCAGTAGCAGTCCCGTCTGCAGCCCGTGCGCAGCAGCAGGCGCAGGCGCTCCAGCTCCTTGAGCCGCACCGGGCGGCCCAGCCGGGCCAGCTGATCGTGACGGGCCAGCAGGCGGTTCAAACCCTCGGCCAGCGCCTGGGGGGAGGGGGACAGCCCCGCCCCCGCGCCCCGGCCCTGGGGCCGCACCAGATCCAGGCCCACACCGTGGACGTTGCCGCACCACAGGGCAAAGTCCAGCAGACGGTCCAGGCCGCGCACACTGCCCGCCGACACCACCGCGGTCAGGTTGGCCGCCATGCCGGCCGCCGCCAGGGTCTGGAGCCCGCGGGCCGTCGCCTGGAAGGAGGGCTCCCCCTCCGGGGTGCGGCGGGCGGCGTTGTCCGGGCCCACCCCGTCCAGGCTCACCCCCACGGCCACCCGCCGGGCCCTCAGCTCCCGGCAGAGCGCCGGTGTGAGCAGCGTGCCGTTGGTCTGGATGGCGGCGTGGAACCTCCGTCCGGAGGCCCGGCCGAAGTCCAGCACCTTCGCCGCCGTGTCCCAGCGCAGCAGGGGCTCCCCGCCGGTGAACTGGATGCGCAGGGCTCCCCCCGGCGGGCAGGCCAGAGCCACGGCCTCTGCCGCCCGATCGGGGAGAGATCCTCACCCGCCGGCCCGCTCCCGGCGTAGCAGTAGCCGCAGGCCAGATTACAGCGGTTGGTGAGGCGCAGCACCAGGGTGTCCAGCCCGCCCTTCATGTCCTCCATCACGCCCTCCATGTCCATGTAGATGCGCCGGATGGCCCGCAGCTCCTCCTCACCCGCCTGCCACATCCCCCGCTGGTGGGCCTCCAGGAAGCGTTCACTCATCTGGAGCACCGCCGCGTCGTTGACCTGCTCCATCCACCGGCGGGTCTCCTCGTCCAGGAGGAACTGCCGCGCCATGGCGTCGTACATCCAGTTGGAGGCCACCTCCGCCGCCGCGTCCCAGCCAAAAAAGGTGTCAAAGGTGGTGGACAGCTCCTGGGCGCCCTTGTAGCCGTGGCGCTTCAGGCCCTCCAGCCACTTGGGATTGAGGATGCGGCTGCGCATGACCCGGGCCAGCTCGGTCTCCACACGGGCGGTCTCCGGTCGGGCGGGGTCGGCGGTGAGGCCCGCCACGGAGACGGGCTTCTGCCCGCTGCAGTCCCGGACGCAGGCGATCAGGCCGCCATGATAGCTGTAAAAATCGTCGCTGTCCAGCATGTCGATCTCCACCGACGACTCGTTCTTGATGGTCATCCCCACGGAGGACAGCTGGCTGCGGAACAGCTCCGGCATGGCCTGGCCGTGGAAGCGGCTGCTGTACCCGTGGGCGCTCCAGAGGGTGTAGACCTGGCTCAGATCCCTCCAGCTCTCCCAGTTCTGGCTGTGGATGGCCTTGCTCACCCCTGCGCCGTAGGTGCCGGGTGGGCAGCCGAACACCCGCAGGGATGCTTGCTCCAACGCCTCATTTTCGCTCAGGCCCTCGGCCACCAGCCGCTTCCGCTCCTGGTCGGTGTGCTTTTTGACAAAGTTCTGCTCCGGGGGCTCATCCAGGCCGGCCACGGCCAGCACCGCCCGCTCCACCAGCTCCACCACGTTGGGGAAGGTGTCCCGGAACAGGCCGCTGATGCGCAGCACCGCGTCGATGCGGGGGCGGCCCAGCTCCGCCAGGGGGATGGGCTCCACCCCCACCACCTTGTCCGTCTGGCCCAGATAGCGGGGGCGCACCCCATCAGGGCGAACACCTCTGCGATGTCCTCTCCGTTGGTTTTTCATGCACTCGTCGGAGTAGACCACGATCGCCACACTCTCCGGCCAGGGTTCCCCCCTCTGGGCCCGGTAGGCGTCGACCGCCTGCTCCGCCAGCGCCTGTCCCACCGTCCATGCCGCCCGGCTGGGTACGGCGGCGGGGTCGATGGCGTAAAAGTTCCGGCCCGTGGGCAGGATGTGGGCATTCCCCCGGGAGGGACTGCCTCCGGGCAAGGGCGGGACAAAGCGCCCCTCCACCCCCGCCAGCAGCAGATCCAGCTCGTCCGTGGTTTGGCGCAGCCGGGGCGCCGCCTGGGTGCAGACAAAGTCCAGCACCCGCGCCAGCGGGGTGGTGTCTCCCGGAAAGCCCTCCTCCGCCAGGAGCTCCGCCGCAGCCTCCGGCCGGTAGCCCTCCGCCGACAGGCGGGCAACGAGCCGCCGGGCCGTCGCAATCGCCCCGTCCACAATGCGCAGGGCGGTGCCCGTCGGGGTAGAGCCGCTCCGGCGCGGCCCGCAGCTCCTCGGGCGCCCACCCCTGGGCCAGCAGTATGCTGTCCTCCAGGGCGGGCACGGCGCCGTTTGGTACCCGCACCAGGGCTCGGGCCAGGTGGTCGAAGCGCTCCCCCTCCGGGGGCTGGCCGTAGATGTGCAGGCCGTCCCGCACCAGGGAGGTCTTGATGCGGCTCACCCAGCGGTGGAGGCGGGCCACCCCCTCCTCCGGCTCGGCCTCCAGATCCGCCCGCTCCAGCTGGAGATCGGTAGTCACCTCCAGCTCCTCCGCCAGGGTGAAGATCCGCTCCAGCAGTGCGGGCACCTGGGCAGGCCGGGCCTGGCGGGCGTGATAGTAGCCGTCGATGGCCTCGTCCAGATCGGTGAGGCCGCCGTAGGTGTCCGCGTCGTCCATGGAGGGATCAGGTGGTCGAGTATGCAGGCGTAGGAGCGGCGCTTGGCCTGCATCCCCTCCCCCAGGATGCTGATGTTGTATATGTAGAGGTGGGGCACCCCGCCGATGCAGATGTCGCCGAAGCAGCCGGAGGACAGGCCGATCTCCTTGCCCGGTAGCCACTCCAGGGTGCCGTGGGTGCCCACGTGGAGCACCACGTCCGCCCCGAACACCTCGTCCACCCAGCGGTAAAAGGCCAGGTAGGAGTGGGGCGGGGTGCTGTCGGTGCTGTGGTAGAGCTCCTCCGCCCGCTCCGGCGCCGAGCGCATGGGCTGCACCCCCACAAAGAGGCTGCCGTTTCGATACCGGGGATGACGATCTGGCTGCCGGACACCATCACGGTGCCCGGGGCGGGGCCCCAGCTCTCCTCCATCTGGGCCCGGGTCTCGGGGTTAAGACGGTCGAACCACCCCCGATACTGCTCCGCCGGCACCGTGGCCTCCGCCCGCTCCAGCGCGGCCTCCGGGGAGAGCCAGCGGTTGTCGTTGGTCACCGCCGCCCGGATGCGGGCAATGATCTCCGCCCCGCTGGAAAAGGAGTGGCTGTGCGCAGGCCCTGGTTCTCCAGGGCCCGCACCACCCGGAATACCGTCTCCGGCGTGTCCAGGCCGTGGGCGCTGCCGATGGTGTCGCTGCGGGGCGGCATGTTGTGAAAGATGACGGCCACCTTTTTCTCCGGCATGGGCTTGCGGGCCAGTTCCGCCCAGCGGCAGGCCAGCTCCGCCACCCTCGTCACCCGGTCGGGCAGGGGGAGGCACACCTTCCGCCCGTCCGCCGTCCGCTCCGTCACCGCGTAGGGCACGGAAATGAGCTGCCCGTCAAACTCCGGCTGGTAGACGCACACGGGCAGGGAGACCAGATCCAGGCCCCGGATATCCCGCCGGTACTCGTCAGCACTGAAGTAGGTGGTGAGTCCCTGGATCACCGGCAGGCCCCAGTTCTCAAACACGCTGGCGGGCACCTGGCCCGCCCGGGCCTCCCGCCCGGCCAGGGTGGTCAGGCTGAAGCCGTAGGACACCACCAGCGCCCCCGGAATGGGGGTGCCGTCCGCCCTGCGGTAGAACCGCTCCATCCGGTAGAGGATGCCCTGCTCCGTCCCGTGGTCGGCGGCGAAGGAGTCGGACAGGGCGTATGGGACGCCCCCCCGGGCCTGAATGGCCCGCAGCAGGGCGTCCACATGCTCCAGATTGCCGGTTCTGGCGTAGTGGTCATGGATCAGCACACCGATGACCGGCCGGGTCTCGGCGGCCATCCGTGCCCGGTACCCCGCCTCCCTCTCCGGCGGCAGGAAGCCCTCCAGGGTGTACACCCCTGCCCCCGGGGCGGGCTCGGAGGGCTGAGGGGATAATCCCCGCCGAAGCGGCCGTTGAGGGCGCAGAGCACCAGCCCCTCCAGATCCGCCGGGCTCCCCGCCTGGTAATAGCTGTCCAGCGCGGCGTAGAGGGCCGGCTCCAGCCCCAGCCTGGGGAGCAGCTCGGCCAGCTCGTCCCCCATGGTGGAGGTAAAATAGACCGGCCGCCCCTCCAGCGCCTCCCACAGCCGGGAAAAGCAGTACAGGTTCTGAATCGAGCCATGGGAGGCCAGAAAGGCCATGTCCGCCGCCGCGCCGTCGGCCAGAAGGGCCCGCTCCAGCCCGGCGTCGGCATTTATCTCCCGCACGGAGTAGACCCTGCCCTCCACCGCGCCGGGGTACCGGCGCTCCAGGGCGGCCAGGGCCTGAGGCAGGGCCCAGAGCCGGTATTCATTCATGAGCACGAAAAGCAGCTTTACCATAGACGCCTCCTTAACCCGCCGCCTGGCTGTGGCCGCGCACCAGCTGGGCCAGCGGCCTGGCCCGCAGCTCCTCCACCCGGTAGCAGGGCGCACCCATCACCTGGGCCACCTGAGCCGCCAGCCCCAGAGAGACAAACTGCCGCTCGGTGTCGATCACCACCGCTGGGATGTGGGCCTCCGCCACCCGCCGGGCGGCCCGCAGGGCCTCCTCCACCGGGTCGCCGCCCCGGCTGAAATTGGCCCGGCCGTCGGTGATGAGCACCAGCAGGGGCAGGGAATCCCGCACCCGGCGGCGCTGCCGCTCCAGCATGCGGCGGGCCTCCTCCAGCCCAGCGGCCAGCGGGGTCCGCCCGCCGGTGGGGAGGGCCTGGAGCTCCCGCTGGGCCAGCTCCACGCTGCGGGTGAGCTCCAGCACGGCGGCGGCCTCCCCGCCCCGGAAGGCCACCAGCCCCACCTGATCCCGCTTCTGGTAGGAGTCCATCAGCATGGAGAGCACCGCCTCCTTGACCTCCTTCATCCGCCTGGCCGCACCCATGGAGCCGCTGGCGTCCACGGCGAACACGATGTCCGCACCCACGCGGCTTTCCCGCACCTTCACCCGCAGGTCGGGGGGCAGGATGACCAGGCCGGACTGCCCGCCGCCCCGGCTCCACTGATAGGGGCGGCGGCCCGCAGCGTGGCGCCCACCGCCAGATCTTCCGCCTTCCCCCGGGGGATACGGTCGCCCACGGCCCGCCCCCGCCGGGTGGCGGAGCGGGTCTGCTGCGCCGCCCGCTGCCCCGGCGGGCCAGGCGGTCGGCCCGGGTGGTGAGCAGGGCTCTCACCTCGTAGAGGTCCTCCCCCTGCTCCAACCGCTCTCGGGACGGCCCCTGCTCCGTGGGTGGCGCGGGGGCCTGAACCCCCTCCTGCGGCGGCCCGTCGGCGGGGTGGGACTCGTCCGCCGGTCCATCCCCGCCCCCGGCCTGTCCGTCCGCTCCAGATCCCCGAGGGGGCTCCTCCCCTCTCTCCTGTCGCGGGGGGCGGGCCTTCGCTTCCCTCCCGCCTACGGTGGGGCAGGGCCAGCTCCGCCGCCGTGTGGAGATCCTCCAAGTTGATGTAAGTGCGCCCGGCCAAGGCAGCCAGGGCGCGGGCGGTGTGCAGGATGGCCAGCTCCGCCCGGTGCCCGGCGGCGTTGGCCTGCCGGGCCAACAGGCAGGCGGCCTGCTCCTCCGCCTCCCCCACGTCCACCTGGGGCAGCAGGGCGCGGGCGGCGGCCAGCTGCCCGGCCAGCGCTCCTCCCGCCGGGCCCACTGGGCGCGAAAGGCGGCGGGGTTTCCTCAAAGGCCAAGCGGCGGCGCACCACCTCTTTCCGGGCCTCCGGCTCCCGCTCCCCCGTTACCGCCACATAGAGGCCGAAGCGGTCCAGCAGCTGGGGGCGGAGCGTCCCCTCCTCCGGATTCATGGTGCCCACCAGGGCGAAGCGGGCGGGGCAGGTGTGGGAGATGCCGTCCCGCTCCATCCGGCACACTCCGGTCTCCAGCGTGTCCAGCAGGGCGGCGGTCAGGGCGGAGGGGAGCAGATTTACCTCGTCGGCATAGAGTACCGCCCCGTCGGCCCGGGCCAGCAAACCGGGCTGGAAGGTTCTGCGGCCGGTGCGCACCGCCGTCTCCAGCTCCACACCGCCCAGCAGCATGTCCTCCGTGGCGCTTACCGGCAGCTCCAGCAGGCGCACTCCCTCCAGGCCGCCCAGGGCCCGCACCAGAGTGGACTTGGCCGTCCCCTTTTCCCCGCACAGCAGCACCCCGCCGATGCGGGGCTCCACCGCCAGGCAGAGGAGGGCCTGCTTTGCCCGCTCCTGCCCCACCACGGCGGTGAAAGGATACAGGGGCCTATCCATAGAACAGCGCCTCCCAGTCGATGCCGGCATCTCCAGCCTGCTCAAACGGGGCCCGGCGCAGGCGGTGGGGCAGGGCCAGTTCCGCCGCCCGCCGCAGCTCCTCCATTCCGGCCTCCGTCCGGCCCTCCAGAGCCGCCAGAGCCCGTGCCGTCTTGAGCATGGTGATGTCCGCCCGGTGGCCGTCCACCTGGAGGGCGGTGCACACCCGGGCCACGGTATCGAACAGGGGCTCGGGCAGGGACACCTGGGGCAGCAGGGCCTGGGCCGACCCGATCCGACGCCGGAGGGCCTCCTGCTCCGGCGCCCAGCGGGCGCAGAAGGCGGCGGGGTTTTCCTCAAAGGCCAGGCGGCGGCGCACCACCTCCTTGCGGGCCTCCGCCTCCTGTTCGCCGTGCACCTCCACCATCAGGCCGAAGCGATCCAGCAGCTGGGGCCGCAGATCCCCCTCCTCCGGGTTCATGGTGCCCACCAGGATGAAGCGGGCCGGATGGCTGTAGGAGATCCCTCCCGCTCCACGGTGTTGACCCCCATGGCGGCGGAGTCCAGCAGCACGTCCACAATGTGATCCTCCAGCAGGTTGATCTCGTCCACGTAGAGGATATTTCCATTGGCCTGGGCCAGCAGGCCGGGCTCAAAGGCGCGGACGCCCTCCTTCAGCGCCCGCTCCAGATCCAGGGTGCCCACCACCCGGTCCTCGGTGGCGCTTACGGGGAGCTCCACCACTCGGCGGCGGTAGGGGAACGGCGCGGCGGGCCGGGCTGGACCGGCACTCGTCGCACAGCGCCTCACCATCCATCCGGCAGTGGAAGGGGCACCCCTCCGCCACCTCCACCTCGTCCATCAGCTCTGCCAAACCGGAGCAGCAGCGCGGTTTTCAGCTTTTCCTGCCCCCACCAGGGCTGAGAAGGGGTATTCGTATCGTTCCATTTGCGCATGACCGCCTTTCTGTATCGGGAAGATGAACGCAAAAAACCGGGGTCGGAGCGTGCTCCGATCCCGGTTTTCCTGCAAACAGTTCATCCCCCGCCTACGGGGGATATTCCTCTGCCGCACACTGGCTCCTGAGATCCGAAGAGCATGTCCTGTGCACGCAGCAGGCAGGTTTTCTGACTCATGCGTCTCCGTCCACGCCAGCCTTCCCGGCATTACCTGCCAGTGGCATTTTTGGCGGGACTCCGCAATTACAGCAGCGGCCCTGTGCGGGAGTTTCACCCGGCTTCCCTTTTCCGTCTCCACCCGGAGGGGAGACGCACCTGTGCGTTCGCTATTTTATTTGTAGCAACTTGATTGTATTCCCCATTTTATTCGTTGTCAATCGTTAATTTCCTTTCGGAGAGATTTTGCCCATTCTGAGGTGGAGGCGAACTGCCGTAAGTGCCTGCCAAACGCCTTTTGCGGGCGGAAACCCGCACCCACTTCTCGGGAGAAGCGCACAGCGTGCGGCAAAGTGCAGAGAGGGACAAGCCAGGGAGCGACCGCCGTCACGGCCGTGTCACCCCTGTGTGCCGGTTTCGGGGCAGGGGTGGGGCAGGGCCCCTGAAACGGGATTTTGGCGGCGTTGGGCCGCGTGTGGGCAAGTGGTTCCTGGGCGGGAGTGTCACGGAAAATCTGCCCTCCCAGAGTAGCATGAATTCCAGAGAGAAAAGGCCTCCGGGGGCCCGATTCTGGGTTCTCCGGAGGCGTTCGATTTTAGTACTAGGATAAAGGACCGACGTCGGTAAACCGCCGCCGGCCCGGTTACAACGCCCCGCAGTGCGGGGCGTGTCAAGGGGTTGCGGGATTTCGGCTCAGACCAAGCTTAGGTGGTCGCTGAAGGCGGAGTTCGAAGTTTTAGGTGGTCGGTAGTATTGAGAAAGGCAGTGTTACCAGCTGGTTCCAGCCTTTTTGACCGCCGCTGTGGGGGCGTTTGGGCTGGGGACATCCTTCCACGCCGGGGTACGCAAATCCTGCGCCACATAAAACAAAGATAGGGTCTTTTGCGCTGGACGGGAAATGATACGTTGTAACAAAGAAAAGGCAAATGATAATGTTCTGTTAACTCTGCGTCGTTGGCCTAGCTATTTCTCCTCTTCTGCGGTATGTTGTGTTGCTGCAAAGGAGGTAATAAGCCATGGCAAAACGTAGAGCCAACGGGGAGGGAAACCTCCGCAAGCGCAAGGACGGTCGCTGGGAGGGCCGGTACACCGCCGGCCGCGACCCGGAGACGGGCAGGGCCATCTACAAGAACGTCCTGGGAAAAACCCAGGCAGAGGCCAAGGCCAAGCTGAAACAAGCAATCGAGGAAGCGAAAGGACTGGACACGGCCAAGGTTGGCCGGTACACGGTGGGGCAGTGGATGGAGGTGTGGTTTGAGCACTACGCCAAGATAAAAGTACGGCCATCCTCCCACCAGACCTACCGGGGCTACATCGACAACCACATCAAACCCAACATTGGCAAGGTCCCCCTGGAAAAACTCACTCCTCTGGAATTGCAGAAGTTCTACAAGAAGCTGCTGGAGCAGGGAAGGGCAGGCCGGTCTGGAGTCCAGGCACCAGGCCAAGGGGCTGAGCCCCAAGACCGTGCGGAACATCCACCAGATCATCTCCTCTGCGATGAACTTAGCCAGGGAGCAGAAACTGATCACCGCAAATCCTGCGGAGGGCTGTGCCCTGCCCCGGCTGGAGCACAGGAGATGAAAACCCTGCTGGTGGAGCAGCTCCAGTCCTTCCTGAGAGAGTCCAAGGACAGCGGCGTGTTTGAGCTCTACTATCTGGAATTGGCTACTGGGCTCCGCCGGGGAGAACTTCTGGGCCCGAAGTGGGGGGACATTGATTTGGAGCGGGGTGACCTCCGGGTTCGGCGGCAGATCGCCCGGATCAACGGCGAGGTCGTGGAGGCACCGCTGAAAACGAAAAACGCCTACCGCACCCTGCCGCTGGCAGAGGATACGATAGGCGTTCTGAAAGCACAGAAACAGAAAACAGGAGACAGCCCGTGGGTGTTCCCTAGCCCCACCGGCAGGCCGATTTCACCGGACAGCGTCCTGCATATGCTCCACCGGGTGCTGAGGCGGGCGGGGCTGCCTCGGGTCAGGTTCCACGATTTGCGGCACACATTCGCAACGCTGGCCCTCCAGAACGGGGTGGACATCAAGACGGTATCCGGAATGCTGGGGCACTTCTCGGCGGGGTTTACCCTGGACACCTACGCCCATGTGACCACGGCCTCCCAGCGCCAGGCGGCCAAAACGATGGGCAGTATCCTCTCCGGCAGTCTCCAGCCCTGAACGCTCCGAGATCCCGTATGGGTCACGGTTTTGGGTCAGATAAAAACGGCAAAAATAATCATCCAGAATCCATGGATTCTGACGGGTTTATGGTTGCGGGGATGGATTTGAACCACCGGGGTTATGATGGAGGTTCAATCCGAACCACCGACCTCCGCCGGAATTTTTCCTGCTCTGGGTCAAATTTTGGGTCAAGGTGGTAAACCTGCCTCAAAAAGCTGCGCCGCTATAATCAGTAAAGTGGCCTGGATCCTATGGGGAAATTCAAAGGAGAACAAGAGACAGGCCCTATTCCAATCCAGAATTTTCCTCTGGGAGCGGGGCCTGATGGCACGGAATTACCCACCTTTTAGCGCATTTGCGGGCACTTCCCACACCTGTCTCAAGGTGGAGACGGGTAAACACAAAATTAACAGTTGGATAACTGAACAGAGGACTGCCTGTGCCTGTAAGGGGCAAAAACAAAATAAGAGAGCAGAAGAGATTCTCCTTCTTAGCACATAAAGACCAGAAAGTGAAACCAGTCATCACGGGAGGTCACATCTCGAAAACTCCATTTTTCATCAATTCCCAATCCGGCCAGAACTGTATTCACAAGTTTCGAGTTACCACACAACAACTTAACGAATGAAGCCCTGTGCCATATCCTTCATGAGCAAGAGTATAACACAGGACATGGCATATCGGCAATCCCTAATGCAGTATGCAGCCAAATATGGCGTGAGCCGTGCAAGCCGGAAATACAACAAGAGCCGGTCGTATATCTACTTCTGGAGGGCACGCTGGGATGGCAGAGCAGAATCCCTGGTTTGCCGGTCCCGGCGGCCCCATAGCCATCCCAATCAGCACACAGAGGCGGAGCTGAAGCTGATCCGGGACATGCGCCGCCGCAATCCAAACCTGGGTATGGTGGAGCTGTGGCACCGGCTGCGGCAGCGGGGCTATACCCGCCGTCTGGAGAGCCTGTTCCGGGTGATGCGCAAGCTGGGGCTGTTCCCACCCAAAGAGAAGAAACCGGCCTGCAAGCCAAAGCCCTACCAGCAAATGACCTACCCCGGCCAGCGTGTCCAGGTAGACGTGAAGGTGGTCCCCCGCCGCTGCATCGCTGACCCGGAGCTGCGCCTATACCAGTACACAGCCATTGACGAGTTCACACGCCTGCGCTTCCTGGCTGCCTACCCGGAGCAGTCCACCTATTCCTCTGCGGATTTTCTGAAAAAAGTTGTTCAATGGTATGCACGCCGTGGTATCCGCGTGGAATGCGTCCAGACGGATAACGGCTTTGAATTTACCAATCGTTTCTCCAACAGCAAGCGGGATCTCCCTACTCTGTTTGAGACCACCGCCGCCCAGCTGGGTATCCGGCATAAGCTCATCCGACCCTACACGCCTCGCCACAACGGTAAAGTGGAGCGTAGTCACCGCGAGGATCAGAAACGCTTTCTATTCCTGCCGCAGCTTTTACTCCCTGGATGACTTCGCCAAGCAGCTCGCTGCCCACAACCGCCGCTCCAACAACTTCCCCATGAGACCGCTTAGTTGGCTTTCTCCGAACAAATTCACTGTCCAATATGTTTGACAAACCTACATTATTCCACGGAGGCTGTATGAAGCCCCCTGCCTGATGGGATAAGCAGGTTTTAATTGCAATTTCGAAGCAAATAAGGTAGTATTACAATAATGAAAAAGAATGGGAGCGAATGAGCATGGACGACGTAAAACTCTCGGATATAATTCAGGATCTAAACCAGAAAGTGGATGCGGTCTACCGCCATGGCACGTTGCAGGAACGCTATTCCGCGATTGCCCGGGATTACGGAGAGGGCTTTGTGCTCACGGGGTCGGAGGCGCATACCTTGGGGTATGTCTGCGAGATGGGAGAGGCTACTGTCACCGATTTGGCTGACTATAGTTTTCGAACCAAGGGCACCATATCCAAGATGCTGCGCAAGCTGGAGGACAAAGGCCTGGTCGAAAAATTTCAACGGGAGGGCAACCGGAAGTGTATCTATGTACAGCCAACTGAGCGGGGAAAGCGGGCAAACGACATCCATCGGGCATACGATCGGGCCGCCACCAGCGTTATGCTGGCAGATCTTCTAAAGACTTGTACAATTGAGGAGGTGGAGAGCTTTTTCAAGGTAACCCAGGCCAGAATCAAATATCTCTCCAAAGAGCAGGCCTCTTCAGAACAATAATTTTATAGTTTCATATGCAACAAAATCGGCTCTAAATTTTGTGCTATTCCACAAAATTTAGAGCTGATTTATAGTTTGCGCCTCAAAATGGTTGACACATTTGTGATAAAAAGTGTATGATACGCGCATAGATGGTTTCACATGAAACCATTATTGAGCGGCCGCTCATGCACTTCGTCACTCGTTTTGGGAAGGAGAAGAGATCCATGAAAAAGCTCAACGGCAAAGACCTGTTCTTTATGGCCTGGGGCTCCTGCATCGGTGCTGGCATTATCACCAACACCGGTGTGGCTATTGGTATGGCAGGCAGCGGCGTCATCCTCGCTTACCTGCTGGCATTCTTTGTCATGTTCATAGCCAATCTCCCCCACAATGCTGTTTGCCACGGTTCATCGGTTACGAGCCCTCAATATGTCATGACCTCCTGGGCCAGCAAAAAGGTGGCCGGCTTCTGCTCTACTGCCAGGTGTTCGCCGCATTTGCACAGGCCTACATGGGCGTGGCTTTCGGCACCTATGTAAACAGCATTATTCCTGCCATCAGTGTACAGGCGGCCGCCTGTTTTATTGTCACCCTGTTTTTCCTGCTGAACCTTCTGGATCTGAAGAGCTCGGCAATGGTACAGAATGTGACCACGGCCATTCTTCTGTGCGTGCTGCTGTCCTTCATCCTTCTTGGCCTGCCAAAATGCGATCTTGGGCGGATGTTCAGCGGCGAAAGTCTGTTCTATGGCGGAGCTCGCGGAATTTTTGACGCCTGTGCCAACGTGTTGTTCGGGGTGGGCGGCTGCACCATTCTTATGAATTTCGGCCCTCAGATGGAGAATCCGAAGCGCAATATTCCCCGCATGACGATTATCACCTTTATCTGCGCCTTTCTGGCCTTTTGGACTGGTCGCCTTTGTGGGATCCGGCGTGGCTCCCATTGAAGAGGTTGCCGGTCAGCCCATGACCTATCAGGCCCAGCTGATCTACCCCGGCAATACCTACGTAATTTTTGTCGTGGGCGGCGCGCTGCTGGCGATTATTACCACCATCAACTCCAACTATCAGCGCTATTGGAGTTCCATTATCCGCGGCGTGGACGAGGGATGGCTCCCCGCTTTCATGGGCAAACGGAACAAGCGCGGCACCCCTTGGGTTCTGATGGTGCTCTTCTGGCTGATGGCCCTGATTCCCCAACCTGTTTAACCTGAACATCGGCCAGCTGGTCAGCCTGGCCTCCGCAGTTACCCTGATCCCCATGCTGATTCCCATCTGGGGTTTCCTGAAGCTGCCCGAGGGAGATCCCAGAGGGCTGGAAGGCCTCCCGGATGTCCAAATATTTCTCTTCTACCGCCAGCAGGGGGTGGTTTTGTGCACCATCTGCACCCTGATGATCGGTGTGTTTGTGGTGCTGAACGTTCTGCAGTTTACCCCCGTTGTCACCATCTTTATTATTGTCTACTTTGCCGTGGCACTGATTATCAGCTTTGCCTTTGGCGACAAGCTCATGGCTGCCGGTGCAAAGCGGGCTGCAGCTCTCCGTGCCGACGAGTAAAGGCAGGATTTCCTCTCCAAGGTTCCGCCGGCAGGCTGGGCTTCCAATAAGCCTATACGACAAACAAGGTCAGAAAGGGAGATTTATTATGGTCAACAAAGCTGGAAAAATGTCTGCACCCCATGCTCGCCAAACGAGATCAGAAGTGGTTCTGCCATAAAATTCAGGCCGAAATGCAGAAGCAGGGCCTGGGCTACCTGATTCTGCAGGCTCCCTACAATGTGTTCTATGCCACCGGATACACCTCTGGTGGGAAGCAGTGCGGCAGTGATTCCCGCCGAGGGGGATGTCCACCTCCTGATCAGCACCCTGGAGAGCGCCGACGCCTACGCATCCACGCAGGATGGGACGTGCGGGAATTTATGTCCTGGGTATTCATTGACAACGGTACTGAGGAGTCCCGCCGGGATAAGGGGGACGTGATGGATCCTGACGCCATCATTCACATCTGCCTGGATCTCATCAAAAAATACCCCCATGGATGGCAAGGTGGGCATCGAGATGGGCAGTGTCACGCACCATTTCTACACCGCCCTCACAGAGGCCTTGCCGGAGGATGGTGGTGGATGGCTCCCACCGTCACCAGAAACTGCCGAGTGGTCAAATGCCAGTGGGAGATTGACATGCTCCGACTGGCTGCTCAGGAGGCTGATAAGGCATGGCGTGCCATGATTGAGAGGTCAAGCCCGGTATGCCTGCCTGGAAGCTGGACGCCATGTTCTCCTACTATGCGTCCAAGCTGAATCTGAACACGGGACTGCCTCAAGAGGACACAACTTCATCCCGCGGCCGGGCCCTATTACGGCATGCCCCGGGCTATATCCTCCAGGCTGGTGATATCATCAAATTTGATGTAGGATATCAGTATCTGGGCTACTGGAGTGATATCGCCCGCACCTTTGCCGTGGGAGGCACCCGCTCCCGACGAGGCCCTGAGCTCTATGACACCCTCTATCGCGCCAATCGCCTGGGTGTCAGTATGCTCAAGCCCGGTGGTAGGCCATGGGACATCTACAGTGCCATCCGGGAAGAGGTGGAGAAGAGCCGCCTGGTTCCCAAGTATCCCAGAGGCCACATGGGGCACCCATCGGCTGCGGCGTCGGCCCGGAGGAGTATCCCACAATCGCCCCGGAACCGACTACGTGCTGGAGCCCAACATGGTCGTCTGCCTGAGACCCCCTACTCCGGCACGGGCGGCGCACCCGTACACGGCGGCTTCAATCTGGAGGACACCCATCTGATCACGGCCAATGGGCACGATTCCTTTACGACAATGCCCGACAATATCTTCTGAAGTAAGCCAACCCGGTGCCGTGTGCGTTTATAGACGACAGTACACCGGATGAAATGGAGAAGTGTTAGTACAATGAGGTACGATTTTGAGACAGTAATCCGAAGAGAGAATGCCGGGAGCGGCAAATGGGATGAAATCAAGAGGACTCTTGGCTGCTTCCCGAAGGATGTAATCCCCTTCTCTGTGGCGGATATGGAATTTGATATGGTGCCTGAGGTGGAGGGACTGAAGGCGTTCCTCGACCGCAGCGTAATGGGCTATGCGGCCATGACGGAGGAATACAGACAGACAGTGGTTTCCTGGGAGGCGCGCCGTCATGGCTGGCAGATCCAGCCGGAGTGGATCCGGATACGCCGGGTGTCATCAATGCCTTTTTCACGGCGGTTAAGGCGTTTACAAAACCCGGCGAGGGTGTGATGCTCATGACGCCGGTGTACTATCCCATGTATGCCGCCGCCACCCGTCATGACCGGGTTCTGGTGGACAACCCCCTGGTTCAGGAGGGGGATACCTACCGGATTGATTTCGAGGACTTTGCACAAAAGGCGGCAGAACCGAATACAAAGCTGCTGATTCTGTGCTCTCCTCACAATCCCAGTGGACGGGTATGGACGCGGGAGGAGCTGGAGCGTATCGGCCGCATCTGTATTGACAATCATGTCTTGGTGGTCTCCGATGAAATCCACTGCGACCTTCTGATGCCCGGCTATAAGCATATCCCATTCGGCTCGATCAGCGAGGAGTTTGCCATGAACTCCATTATCTGTACCGCGCCCAGCAAGACTTTCAACCTGGCAGGGCTGCAGACTTCCAATACCATCATTGCCAACGAGGAACTCCGCAGCGATTTTACGTGGAGCAGCAAAAGGACGACGGAAACCCCAAGTGCAATATCCTGGGTCTGGAGGGCTGCCGCCTGGCCTATGCCTACGGAGATGCATGGCTGGATGAATGCCTTCAGGTCATTGACACCAACCGAAAGGTGATCACCGACTATCTGGCCCGGGAGTTTCCCCAGGTTCGGGTCACAAGGCTGGAGGGCACCTACCTGCTTTGGATCGATTTCCGCGGCCTGGGAATTGAGTGCCACGAGCTGGCCAGGATTCTGAAAGAAGAGGCCCATATCTTCCTGGATGAGGGCTTTATCTTCGGAGAGGCCGGGGAGGGCTTCGAGCGCTGGAATCTGGCTGCGCCAACATCCTATATTCAAGCCGCGCTGTCCCGGCTGGAGTGCCTGAAAAGCATCTGTCCGGAATGAAAAGAGAGATGCTCTGAAGCGCCGAATTCCGCTTGAAACGAGGTGTTTTTATGCTGAGTGATAAGGAGAAGGCTCTCCTGAAAAAGCTGGAGTTGCCCTACCCCTGTGTGGCGGTGAAATATCGCTTTGAAAAACCGGACGCGCCCCATTACGACGGGGGAAAACTGGCCTATTGCCAGTATGTCAAATATGCCCAGGAAACCGGTAATCACTTCTATATTACTGCAGAAGATGATGCCTGCTACGGCAAGATGCCGCTGGGAATGATTGGGAAGCCGCCGGTAACTGCGAGTGGTCAAGCCGATACGATTTCGGAATTTACAAGTCTCCTGTTGGAGCCCAGCAACTCTATCAGAAACTGCCGGTACTGGAACCAAATACTATTCGCTATGTGGAATTCTGCCCCGCTGAAGGATGCGATTTTGACCCAGATCTTCTCTTCTTTGTTTCGGATTTCCCGCAGGCGGATATCATCATGCGTGCAACCAGCTATATCTCCGGTGACTTGTGGGAATCCAAATCCTCGCCGGTTATCAGTTGTGCGTGGATGTACGCATATCCCGTCATCTCCGGAAAGGTCAATCATATTACGACTGGCTTTTACCATGGCCTCAAACGCCGCAAGGCCTATCCGGCTGGGCTGCGGATGATCTCCATTCCCTATCAGAAGCTGCCGGAATTCTTTGCGGCGCTGGGGGAAATGGACTGGACAACGATCGCCTTCCGCGAGGACGCGGAAAGCAAGAGGGAACTTCAGCGCCGAATGGAGCATTGGCAGGAAATGGCCAGGGCCTCCGGAACTGAAGTGGATCTGCATTAGACGCATGTCCCGGCCGGGCGAGGCGGTCGCCGTACACGGCCGGGACATTTTTATCCCGGAATTGATACGCCGAAGATAAGGAGATACCATGAAGTACCAAGAATTGTTTACCCCTGTCAAGGTGGGGAGCATTACGATCAAGAATCGCTTCGCCATGGCGCCTATGGGGCCGCTCGGCCTGGCTGATGCCAACGGCGGCTGGAACCAGCGCGGAATTGACTACTATGTGGAGCGGGCCAAGGGCGGGACCGGACTGATCATCACGGGCGTAACCTTTTTCGACCAGGTGGTGGAGAAGCAGGATCCATCTACTGTGCCCAATCCGCTCTATAAGCCCGTCAGCTTTGTCAAGACCAGCTGTGAAATGACCGAGCGGGTACACGCCTACGGCAGCAAAATTTTTCTCCAGCTCAGCGGCGGCTTTGGACGTGTGACGATCCCCACCAATGTGGGGAGATATTCCGCCGATTGCCCCTCTCCAATTCCACACCGCTGGCTGGATAAGACCTGCCGCGAGATTAGCAGAGAGGAGATTCAGGCGATTGTACGGCAGTTCGGCGAGGCGGCCTACCACGCCAAGCGGGCCGGTTTTGACGGCGTCCAGATCCACGCTGTTCACGAGGGATACCTGATGGATCAATTCGCCATTTCCATGTTCAATCAGCGGACTGATGAGTATGGAGGCCCTCTGGAGAACCGGCCCGCTTCGCCAGAGAGACAGTGGAGGAGATCAAAAAGCGCTGCGGCGAGGACTTCCCTGTTACCCTGCGCTTCAGCGTCAAGAGCATGATCAAGGACTGGCGTGGGGGGCCCTCCCGGTGAGGACTTCGAAGAAAAGGGCCGGGACGTGGCGGAGGGGCTGGAGGCGGCCCGGCTGCTGGAGTCATACGGTTACGACGCGCTGGATACTGACGTGGGAACCTATGATGCCTGTGGTGGAACCACCCGCCCATGTATCAGGAGAAGGGACTGTACCGGAAATACTGCAAAATGGTGAAAGAAGTGGTCTCCATTCCTGTATTCTGCGCCGGACGAACGGATGACCCCGATATGGCGCTGGAAGCCATCCGAAGTGGTGTCTGCGATATCATCGACCTAGGCCGGCCTCTGCTGGCTGACCCGGACTATTGTAACAAGCTGAGGGCCGGACGGTGCCGGGAGATCCGCCCCTGCATTTCCTGTCAGGAGGGGTGCATGGGCCGGGTGGCGGAGTACTCCCTGATCAATTGCGCAGTCAATCCCCAGGCGGCCCGGGAGCGGGTCACAGCCTATGCGCCGGTGCTCCGCCAGAAAAAGGTGCTGATTGTGGGCGGTGGTGTCGCCGGGTGCGAGGCCGCTAGGGTTCTGGCGATCCGTGGGCACTTGCCAGTCCTTTACGAGAAGGGCTCTCGGCTGGGCGGCAATCTTCTGCCAGGGCGGCGCACCAGAGTTCAAGGAAGATGATCTGGCCCCTGGCGCGCTGGTATGCCGATGAACTGGCGCGACTTCGGGTGCCGGTCTACCTGAACACAGTGCTTACCCGGTCTCAGATTCTGGAGCAGGATTTTGACGCCCTGATCATCGCCACCGGCTCCACCCCAAAGGTATTCTCCTGGGCGATGATGACAGGGTATATACCGCCGCCCAGGTTCTGCTGGGGGAGAAGGACTGCGGCAGAGAGACCGTCGTGGTGGGCGGCGGCCTGGTCGGGTGTGAGACCGCGCTATGGCTGGCGCAGCATGGAAAGAAAGTTACTATCGTGGAGACGCTGGACGGTCTTATGGCAGCCAACGGACCGCTCTGCCATGCTAACCGGGATATGCTGGAGGCCCTATTGCCGTTCCAAGGAGTGACGGTTGTCACAGGTGCAGAAGTCAAGTGCTATCGAAACGGCGTCCTGTCACTGGCTGCGGCCGGTCGCGGGCGGGAGATCCCCTGCGACAGCGTGATCCTGGCGGTGGGCTACCGAGAGGAAGATTCGCTCTACCGGGAGTTGGAGTTCGACGTACCAGAGCTCTATCTACTGGGCGATGCTCGTAAGGTCTCCAATATCATGTATGCGATCTGGGACGCGTTTGAAGTAGCAAACCATATCTGATTTTTGGCATTGGTGCTATATATTGCGGAGGCTGTCCGACCATAAAGCGGGCAGCCTCCGCTGTATGTTTCAGTATGCTTCATCACCGGCTGTTTGAACCAAAAATAAACGGCAGTATGGAGCATTTGTGGGCATGGCTCACACCCACTGCGCAGAAGAACTGAACACCCACAGGAAGGCCACCGTCGCGGCCGTGTGGGCTCTGTGTGCCGGCTTGAGGGCAGGGGTGGAGGCGGTGCACCTGTCAAGGGCATTTCGGCGGCATTGGGCCGCGTGTGGGGCGGTGGCTGTCTGGGATAGTCATGACGCGGCGACCCTGGCCATCCAGAACATTCAATCCCAGGAGCCCCGTTTCCGGGCCCTTTTGGGGCGTTCGATTTTAGTACTAGGATAAAGGAAGGTGGTCGCAGCGCCCACCTCCCGGCCCAAAGCCCCGCAGTGCGGGGGCTTTTCCGGCTTTTGAGGGAGGTGCACCTTTTCGCCACAGTCGATGGTTTTAGGTGGTCGTCAATTTGAGAAGTCCAGTGTTCCCAGGCGGTTCCGGCCTTTTTAGCGACGCTGTGGCCTGAAGGATGCAAAATTTGCGTCGCAAAACAAAAGAAAAAAGCCCTTTTCCGAAGTACAACTGCGATGGTGTTGACAATGAGAAAGCTTTTCCATAGAGGCCAGTTCGCAAATGTGAATTGTTTGATAACTCTGCGCCGTTGACCTAGCTACTTTGTGCCTTTTGCGATATGTTGTGTTGCTGCGAAGGAGGGATCAAGGTTATGGCAAAGCGCAGAGCTGGGAAGGGCCGGGGAGGGCCGGTACACCGCCGGCCGCGACCCAGAGACGGGTAAGGGCCATTTACAAGAACGTCCTGGGCAAGACCCAGGCGGAGGCCAAGGCCAAACTGAAGCAGGCAATCGAGAAAGCGAAGGGGCTGGATGCGGCCAAGGTTGGCCGGTACACCGTGGGCCAGTGGATGGAGGTATGGTTTGAAAACTACGCAAAGGTAAAAGTTCGACCGTCCTCCCACCAGACCTATCGGGGATATATTGATAACCACATCAAGCCAAACATCGGCAAAAAATCGCTGGAAAAGCTCACTTCTCTGGAATTGCAGAAGTTCTACAAGAAGCTGTTGACCAGGCAGGAGAGGATCGACTGGAGAGCAAACACCAGGCAAAGGGCCTCAGCCCAAGACGGTGCGGAACATCCACCAGATCATCGCCTCGGCCATGAAACTGGCGAAGGAGCAGAAAATGATCTCTACCAACCCGGCGGATGGCTGCGCCCTGCCAAGGTTGGAACATCGGGAGATGCAAAACTACCGGTGGAGCAACTCCAGTCCTTCCTGAGAGAGGCAAGGGACAGTGGTGTGTTTGAACTCTATTACCTGGAGCTGGCCACCGGGCTCCGCCGGGGTGAACTTCTCGGTCTGAAGTGGGAGGACATTGATTTGGAGCGGGGCGACCTCCGGGTTCGGCGGCAGATTGCCCGAATCAACGGCGAGGTGGTGGAGGCGCCACTAAAAACGAAAAATGCCTACCGCACCTTGCCGCTTGCAGAGGATACGATAGGCGTTCTGGAAGCAGCAGAGGAAAAAACGGGGGCAGCAGCCAGTGGGTATTCCCCCAGCACCACGGGCGGGCCGATCTCCCCGGACAGCGTCCTTCACATGCTCCACCGGGTGCTGAAACGGGCGGGACTGCCCAAGGTCAGGTTCCACGATCTCCGGCATACATTCGCCACCCTGGCCCTTCAGAACGGAGGTGGACATCAAGACGGTGTCCGGGATGCTGGGACACTTCAGCGTGGGGTTCACCCTGGACACCTACGCCCACGTGACTACGGCCTCCCAGCGTCAGGCCGCCAAAACGATGGGCGGTCCTCCGGCTGGTAGTCTCCCAGCCCTGACCGCTCCGAGATCCCGTATGGGTCACGGTTTGCCTCCGTCAAATAAAAACGGCAAAAAAACGAATTGGCCCGGAAAACGGATTCTGACGGGGACGTGGTTGCAAAAAGGATTTGAACCCGTCAGAAATCCGACGAGCGCTTTCCAAGCTTCTGACGGCGGTGATTTTGTGGTTGCGGGGGCTGGACTTTGAACCAACGACCTCCGGGTTATGAGCCCGACGAGCTACCAACTCCGGCGTGGAGGGCCCAGCGTTGGATATAATATGAGGGCTATTTTATGGAAATGAGTGTGGTTTTACATGCTTCAGTTTGATGAATACAAGGTAAAAGCTCAACAATCTGCGCCCGGAGCTGGACGAGCTGGACCAGGCCTTGGGCCTGGGACGGCCATCCGGGAGGTGGAGATGCTGGAGTCGGAGAGCGCTTCCGACGGCTTTGGGACAACCTGGAGAAGGCCCAGAAGGTGCAACAGCGGGTCAAGCAGCTACAGGACAAGATTGAGGGGCCAGCAAAAAGCGCAAGACCCAGTGGGACGACCTGATGGCCCTGTGCGAGATGGGCAACGAGTTTGAGGACGAGTCTCTGGTCCCCGAAGGGAGGAGGGCTTCGCCAAGCTGGAGGCCGAGATAGAGGAGGCCAAGCTGTCCCACTCTGCTCACCGGCGAGGCGACGGCTCCAATGCCATCCTCACCTTTCACGCCGGCGCGGGCGGCACCGAGGCCCAGGACTGGGCGCAGATGCTCTTCCGCATGTACACCCGCTGGGCGGAGCGCCACGGCTACGTGTGCAAGACGCTGGACTACCTGGACGGCGACGAGGCCGGCCTCAAGAGCGCCACCATTTCCATCGAGGGTGAGAATGCCTACGGCCATTCAAAAGTGAGCACGGCGTGCACCGTCTGGTCCGGGTTTCCCCGTTTGACGCCAACGCCCGGCGTCAGACCTCCTTCGCCGCGGTGGAGGTCATGCCGGAGAATTCCCGACGATGATGACATCCGCCCCGGAGGATGTCGAGATGCAGGTGTTCCGCTCCTCCGGCGCCGGGTGGCCAGCACATCAACAAGACCTCTTCCGCTGTCCGCCTGATCCACAAGCCCAATCGGGCATTGTGGTTTCCTGTCAGACCGAGCGCAGCCAGTTTCAGAACCGGGACACCTGTATGCGGATGCTGCGCTCCAAGCTGGTGGAGCTTCAGATGCAGGCCCACGCGGAGAAGATCTCCGACATCAAGGGTGTACAGCTCAAGATCGAGTGGGGCAGCCAGATCCGTTCTTACGTGTTTATGCCCTACCAGTTGGTAAAGGACAACCGTACCGGCTATGAGACCAGCAACATCAACGCCGTGATGGACGGCGAGCTGGACGGCTTCATCAACGCCTATCTGAGGCGGAGGCCACCGGCAACTGGGCTGAAAAATAAATTATTTCCTACACGAATCTTTTGAGCAGCGGGCTCAAAGATTCGTGTGCTTTTTGCACACTTTTTTTCTCCGCCACCTTGTATTTTTTGTTTCCAGTTTGTTACCATTAGATGCCCCAAAAACGCCTTTCATAGGGAAAGGCAATGAGGAAAAGGTGGAATGTTTTCTATGAGAAAAACCCGCAAGCAAATTCTGTCCCTGTTCCTCGTGCTGGCTATGGTGTGCCCCTGTTCGGGGGCCGCCTTTGCCGCAGAGGGAAGAAACCGCAACCCCCTATGTCATTCCCCGATGTCGATGGTAAGGTTGTTATTCTCCATACCAACGACACCCACGGCGCGGATCTGGACGAGGAGGGCACTTCCTTCGGCATGGCCGGTGTGGCCCAGCTGAAGAAGGACTTCGAGGCCGCTGGCGCCGATGTGCTGCTGGTCTCTGCCGGCGACTCCATCATGGGCAAGCCCCTGGTGAGCGCCGACCAGGGCAAGAGCGCCATCGAGTTCATGAACGCCGCCGGTTATGATGCCATGACCGTGGGCAACCATGAGCTGGACTTCGGCATCGACAACCTCAAGGCCCTGGCCAAGGATGCCGACTTCCCATCCTGTGCGCCGACATGACCACTGAGGCCGACGGCAAGGCTGTCTTCGGCTCCAACAAGATCTTTGAGATCGGCGGCGTGAAGGTGGGCGTGTTCGGCCTGGCCACCCCCGAGACCCTGACCAAGGCCGACGCCTCCAAGATGCCCGGCATCACCTTCCCCCCAGACCGACCGCCAGTACGCCGTCGCCCAGGCTCAGGTCGATGAGCTGAACAAGGCCGGCGCCGATCTGATTGTCTGCCTGGGCCACCTGGGCATCGATGACGAGAGCATCGGCAACCGCTCCATCGACGTGTGCGAGCACGTGGATGGCATTGACCTGTTCATCCGACGGCCACAGCCACTCCACCACTGCCGATATCCATTGCCAAGGTAGGCGATACCAACGTGGTCAACGGCATGAAGATCGTCTCCACCGGCACCGCCTGGCCAACGTAGGCGTGGTGATCTACGATCGGGGAGACCGGCACCCTGACCGACAGCTGGTTCCCGCCGCCTCCTACACCAGACCGACGCCGAAATGGCGGGCTGCTGCGGACGACCGCAACACCGCCGTTGATAAAGTCACGGCGAGAAGATCGCCACCACCGAGGTGGATCTGAACGGCTCCCGCTCGGCGGCGCGGCCACCGATCCTGTTACAAGGCCGAGATGACCTTCCCGAGGGCGCGAGGGCGTCCGCACCACTGAGACCAACCTGGGCGACTTTGCCGCCGACGCCATCCTGTGGCAGGCCCGCCAGACTCTGGGCGAGAGGAGAACGTGGACGCCGCGCTGACCACCCGGCGGCGGCATCCGCGAGGCTCTGGCCAAGGGCCAAAGAAGAGCCTGCTGGCCGTTTCCAACACCGAATCGACGCCTGCCCTGAGGCCGTCTTCGGCCCTTCCCCAGGTGTCCGGTAAGTCACCCCTAACACCGGCCTGTGAACGGCACCTCAATACGCCAACTTCGGCCTACTACGCTCCTGCCAATCCCGGCAGCCGCGTCACCATGGACGGTGAACGGCGAGGCTTGATCCCGCCATCGGCCACCTTGACACCATTCCCTATGTGAACGGCACTCAACGAACTCTACCTACCGCTCCTGCCAATCCCGGCGGCGACCATCTCCACGGTGAACGGCGTGTTCAAGACCGCCGGCGGCTGGAAGGATGGGGCGTGTCCCCGAGGACGCCCTGATCAACTACACCGCTGAGGAGCTGGACGGCACCATCACCGCCGAGAAGCAGTACGGCGAGCCCGCCGGCCGCATCACCATTGTGGACGAGCCGCCAACTATCCCGCCGATCTGGAGACCGGCTCCTGGTACTACAACGCCGCCGTGTATGCCTTGGACAATGGCATCATGAACGGCACCAACAAGGGCTTTGAGCCCACCGGCACCGTCACCCGCGCCACCGTGTACCAGACCCTCTATAACATGGAGGGTAAGCCCGCGGTTGAAAAGACCACTGTGACCGGCACCGAGGGCGAGTGGGTACGCCAACGCCATTAACTGGGCCGCCTCCGCCGGCCTGTTTGAGGGCACTGAGTACGGCACCGACACTGCAATCACCCGTTCCGGTATCGCCACTATTATCGCCGATTACGCCTCCTACAAGGGTATTACCGTGGACACCTCCGGCATGGCTATGAAGGAGGCTCCCGACTACGACTCCATCCCCGCCGCCGATCTGGAGGCATGACCTTCTGCTATTATGGCAAGGTGATGACCGGTGACCAGAAGGGCAATCTGAACCCCAACGGCCAGCTCACCCGCGCTGAGTTTGCCCAGGTGCTCAAGAACTTCAGCGTCCTCAAGCCCACCTATGTGGAGACCGTGGTTTCCATCCCTGTAGCCGCCCAGGACGGGATCCCTGCCCATGAGATTCCCGCCACCCTGACCCTGCCCGTCTCCGCCTCCAAGGACGCAGCTACGAGGATTACAACTACACCTCCGCCGTCATTGACGCCAAAGGCCGCCGCGGACTACCTGGCCGGCCTGAGACTGTGGACGGCGGGAACCTGGGCGTCATGGGCTGGAGCCAGGGCGGAACCGACGCCCCTGCTGGCCGCAGAGGCCCACCCCGACACCTTCCAGGCTGTTGTCACCTGGTCCGCGCCCTGGAGCTGAACGGCGCCAACATTCTGAAGGTAACTGCTGACATCAAGGCCCCCATTCACCAGCCATCAACGGCAAGGACGATACTACCGTCACCCCGATAACGCCGAGGAAATTCAGCGAAGGCCGCCGCTAACCATAGGCGACCAGTTGCTGCTGGTGGATAACTGCGACCACACCTACAACGTGTTCTCCTGGCGATTTCACGCCCCTCTATCAGACGGTGGACGCCCACCGCCTCTTCAGGCGCAGTTGATCCCGCTGCCGCCCCAGCCGCGCCTGATTGATCTCCCCCCACACCAGGCACCCCCGCCCATATCGGGGGCCGCGGGGCGGCGGAGCGGCGGGCTGGCCATCGGCCACCAGGGACTCGGTGGTCAGCAGGATGGAGGCGACGGAGGCGGCGTTCTCCAGGGCGGAACGAGGACCTTTGGTGGGATCTACGATACCGGCGGGGATCATATCGCACATAGGTCTCCCTTCAGGGGGCGTTGAAGCCGTAGCCCACCTTGTTGCCGGGACGTTCTTGACCTCTCCAGCACCACGGAGCCCTCGATGCCAGCGTTGGCAGCGATCTGGCGCGGGGCTCGGTCCAGAGCCTTTTGCCACGATCTGAACACCGGTCTTCTCGTCGCCCTCGGATCAGCTTGAGCAGCATCTCCACGGCGGGAATGGCGCTGATCAGGGCCGCCGCCGCCACGATGCCCCCCTTCCACCGCAGCGCGGGTGGCGTTCAGGGCGTCCTCGATGCGCAGCTTCTTCTCTTTCATCTCACCTCTCGGTCGCGGCGCCGACCTTGATGACCGCCACGCCGCCGGCCAGCTTCGCCAGCCGCTCCTGCAGCTTCTCCCGGTCGAAATCGGAGGTGGTGGTCTCGATCTGGGCGCGGATCTGCGCGACGCGGTTCTTGATCGCTCGCTGTCGCCCATGCCGTCCACGATAATGGTGTTTTCCTTGGACCTTCACCTGGCGGGCGCGGCCCAGCATATCCATGGTGGTCTCCTTCAGCTCATAGCCCATGTCGGAGGTGATGACGGTGCCGCCGGTGAGGATAGCGATATCCTGCCAGCATTTCCCTTGCGGCGGTCACCGAAGCCGGGGGCCTTGACCGCACACGCAGACGTGAAGGTGCCGCGCAGCTTGTTGACGATCAGGGTGGACAGCGCCGTCGCCCTCCATAATCCTCGGCCCATGATGACCAGCTTCTTGCCAGACTGGACCATCTGCTCCAGCATGGGCAGGATATCCCTGGATGATCTTGTCGGTGATGAGAATGGCAGCGTCATCCAGCACAGCCTCCATCTTCTCGGTGTCGGTCACCATGTATGGGGGGCGATGGCCTGGGCCGCGGTCGAACTGCATGCCTTCCACCACTTTCGGTGTAGGTTTCCGCGGTCTTGGATTCCTCGACGAGTGATGCCCACGCCGTCAGCGGGACACCTTCTCCATGGCCTCCGCGATCAGCTTTGCCGATGAAAGCGTCACCGGCGGAAATGGTCGCGGACGGAGGCGATATCCTCGGAGCCGCTGACCTTCTTGATTCTCTTGACCTCTTCGGCGGCGGTGGTGGCCTGGAATGCCCTTCTTCCCCATGGGGTTGGCGCCGGCCGGACATCTTCAGGCCCTCCCGGATCCCCAGCGGGTGGATGGCGCCGTCGCCGGCCAACAGGGGTCCCGGTGGACGTGCCGTCGCCGGCCGATCGTTGGCGCTTGAGGTGGACACTTCTCAAAGGGGGCGCCCATGTTCAAACGCGTCCTCGAGCTCGATTTCCTTGGCGATGGTCACGCCGTCGTTGGTGATGAGCGGAGCGCCGAATTTCTTATCCAGCACGACGTTGCGGCCACGCGGCCCCAAGGTGATTTTAACGGTATCGGCCAGCTGGTCGACACCCGACTGGAGGGCCTTGCGGGCGTCCTCTAATTTGTTTAGCGAATTCCCTCAAAAAGTTAGTTTCAAAGATGCGGGCCGAGTTACCTCCTACATTCTCGATTACTCTACGATAGCCAGGATATCGCTCTGCCGGACGATGGTGTATTCCACACCGTCCATCTTGACCTCGGTGCCGGAGTACTTGCTGGTAATGACCTGTATCTGTTCGGTCCATTTTCCTTTACATCCACCATGCCGTTCAGTCCACCTTTTCGACTTCGACGTCTGGCTTCTCCTTGGCGGACCCGGTCTCCGAATTCAATCTTGGTCACCTGGGGCTTCTCCATCTTTATTTTGACACGGCCAAAGGGTAATGCCGCTGGGTTCGTCTCTTCGGCTTCCACCATTCTGTACTACCCTGTCTCAGGGGGCTTCATCATCAAAACATAGATCCTCCTTCGAGAGTATGATAATTACCCCTCCGCCAAAAATCAACCCCCAATTTTCAATTTCAGGGGCTGATTTTGTAAAATCACTTTTTGTTCAAAGACGGCTTTTTGAGATTTCATAATTTTTACAATTCAGGTTCATTTGGATGGGCTCATCCCGTTGGGACAACCCAACCGGAACGCTCCCCTGCGGTTTCTCCCAGGCGCGCCCCCGGAAGCGCAGGACAAAGCAGATCCCGGCAGACCTGATAAAGGGACAGGGCCCATACCCCGGCGGAGAGGGCTGAAAGTCCCGCTCCCCGGACTCCATACCTCCGGTATGCGCTGTAAAATTCCGATGGCAATCAGCCAGTTTTTCATGCGGTGAAACGCACGTCGCTGGCAGCCCGGGCGCGTTCAAAAACGGTTTCCACAACGACGCCTCGTTGACGTTTTTGCATGGAACAGAGCCGCTGCCCGGGTGGATAAAGCGCGGGACGGCCGCCAGCACCTGTATGGTTTATGCGGGAACGGCGTAAAGCCTGAAAGGAGCGCTGCAAGGCCGGGCCCATCGGGAAGACCATTGAGCACACCGGCGACCAGGTAAGGCTGCCGCCAGGGGTTTGGTATAGGTGCCTCACCGGTTCCCCCGCCCCATGCCCTTGGCCTACCACCTGTAAATGGCATCGCCAGGCCCATGGCCACATCGGGGACAGATGGCCCAGGGCTCCGCAAATTGTTGCGCTCCCCCTCCGGCCAGGTTCGCCGGCTGTCCATCTGCGGGTTCCCCTTGGCCGAAGGTGGTGATGGCCTCCGCCCCCTCATCCGCTGCGGATCACAATCTGGAACAGGCTGTTTTCCAGCCCATTCCGGTGATAGGCTGGAGGTGAAGTTCCGGATGTGGCCTTTGGCCCTCCAGACTGGTGGCCAGCAAAGATCTCCCGCCGCCTCCCGGTCGGGTGAGGCACAACCCGTCCGTAATCCCGCTCGGTAAAGTCCCCCTTTTGAATCAGGCCGCTGGCCACCCCATATGAAAACCAGTCCCAGGACCGCGTTGCCCACGATCGGAAAGGCGGGCATCCCCGCCGGACGGATCATCGTGGTCCGGGAATCCCCATCGAGCGGAACAGCGCGGAACCACAGTCTCTACCCGTTCTGTGTAAGATGAGCACCTCCAGCCGAATCATGGCTTTCCGGACGCCAGGGCATAGACGCATAAAGGTGAGTCCTCGACCCGCCCGTCACCAGGGAAGGGGGTATACTTGACCACGCCCCAGCCGCCCCCAGCAGGGCCATATAGAGCCCATAGTCAAAGTCCAGAAGGGTGTCGTACTCCGGCTGGATGAGATACCGTCCCATCCTGCCGGATCACCCCCGAGCTTGCCGTTGAGGTTGACCGCCGCGGTGCCGAGCCGCCATCAAAATGATCTGGTACGGATAGGGATGACCAATTCCGGCCAGCGTCGCCTGCCCCGCCGACCGTTTTTCCTCCCGGCCATGCCGATCCCTCCTGGTAGCCATTGATAATAATGGCTCCGGCAGCATCAGGGGTCAGGTCTTTTCTCGCCAAAAAGGAGAAGCCTGGCCGGTAATCCCCTTTTCTGGTCTCAAACCCCCCGCCGTTTCCGGCGCGTAGAGAACAGGTGGCATTTGAGCATGCCGTTATACAGCTTGCGCGTTTGTCCGCCTTCTTCCCAAAGGTGCGCTCAAACTCCTAATGGGAGGACCCAGGAGGGCATAGCTCCACCCTCCGGAACTTGGCCCACGCCTTTTTCCATGATCCGGTAGAGCTCCTCCGCCTCCTTCTTTCATGATCCGCTCCCCGTAGAGGGATTGGTGACGATCTTCCCCGTACATCCGCTCCCGGTGGAAAGTGCCGGGCGTCCGGCTGTCAAAGCGGACCACATCCTCCACCCCGCCTTCTCCGCGTTGGCCCGGGCATTAGCCACCGCCTTGGGGTCGATGTCCCCGCCCCAGATGTCGTATGCCCCGTCATACTCGCCGTCCATGGCCTCGCCGGCGGCCTGGAGCCACAGCCGCTGTCCAGCCAGGCCACTTCTGGGCGGAAAAGGCCCGGTTGAGGCCCGGGGCCCGGTTTTTTAGCGATGGGGGCGGCCTCGATAGGGATGGTTGCCCGAGCCGCAGAAGGGGTCGCACAAGGGGTCCCAAACCCCGGTATTTGGAGAGGGCACCATGGCGGCGGCCAGGGTCTCCCCAGGGCGGCCACCCCTACCGCCCGGTAGCCCGCTTATAGAGGCCGGGCCGGTGGTGTCAGCATCAGGGTGACCTCGTCCCGCATGACCCCAGCCGGGCAGCGGCCGCCTTTTTTCAGCACGGCCTGGCAGGCGGGCACCGCGTGGAGCTGGGAGTTGAGGGAGTGCCCCTTCACCGGGAAGGCCTCCTCCCGGGGATAAATTCCTCCCAGGGCAGGCGCGGCAGCCCTCAAACAGCGCCTCAAAGTCGGCGGCCCAGTAGCGGCCCACCACCAGCAGCACCCGCTCGCCGGTGCGCAGGTTCACAGCCCCTCCAGCCCGAACAGGGTGGGGACCAGCAATTCCAGCTCTCTCATGTCCATCGCCTCGCTCCGTTCTCGTTCTCAGACAGCAGTATGCCTTATTTTTTCTCTGCTTGGCCGTCTGGAAAGCAGATTTGCTTCCCTTTTTTCTCCGAGTTGTGCTAGGATAGCAGTAGTATTTCGAAAGGAGGATTGCCCATGCCACATACAAACATCTGCTGGCTCACCGCCCTCGTCGCCCTTCTGGCGCTGGGAAGGCCGCCACGGGTAGGGCTGGTTTTTGTACTTCTTTCGTTGTTGTAGTAATTTATGTAGGTGTCAACAGCCTTAGCAAACGTTTCAAAAGAGGAATACTCTTTTTTCATGCCCGTAGAACATCTCGTTTTTCATCCGTCCAAAGAAGGTCTCCATGAT
>VOFI01003887.1_pt1 | contig 43088 bp, 31 predicted proteins | sample 5384131 | NCBI WGS metagenome assembly VOFI01 (sample SAMN12384728, study PRJNA508395) | human gut metagenome | isolation source: healthy gut H | host: Homo sapiens | reverse complement strand
AGCAGCATTTGTTTAATCAGCTGTTACTGCTTTTTTTTGAATTATGCAAGGTATAAACGCGGAGACGCTTACGACTTTTTTTATGAGGAAATGAGATGGAAGGTGAGTAGGTTATTTCCTAACTACCAGATACTCAGTACCAAATCTTGTTCTTCGGTTCTTCAAACCTTCAATATTCTGAAGCTCTCTGCCCAATTTCTGTATGCTCGAAACCTGGAGAGAAGAGCCAAATTTCTGCTTCAAAATGTCGAAAATAGCGACTGCCATCAGGTATTCGCCATTTTCTGGGGTACTTGCAGGCTCGAAAACCTGCAGAAAACATTGCTTAATTGGCGAAATCTGCTCAAATTGTCTGTTATATTGCATGATGATGGCGGTTTCCTTGGCGTCGAAATAGGATTTTTCGCCACGCTCCAGAGCTTGCATCGCCTGCGCATAAAGCTGCTTATAGTTCAGTCTGCCACTCACATCGATAGGTCCCGTCAGTTCTACTCCCAGGAAACGGCGGTTGCCGGATGGGTCGGAAAGAATATCGGTCATGTTGCTCGTGGCGATGAAGGAGGCTAGACGAGGGAATTCCTGTACATGACTTCCGTATGGCGGCTTGATTTTCACCGTAGGCAACTGCAGCAGATTCTTCAGAAATCCCTGCTGCACCTGTGGTGAAATCTGATTGAACTCATCGAGATTGATGAGCAGAAATTGTGACATCGCCTGCAGAACCTGACGCTTTTCTGACAGGATCATGTTGTCGCTGAAGCCCCACGATAATTCGGTAGGGATGAGACGGCGGCAGAAGGTGCTCTTGTTGTAACCTTGCTTGGAAATGAGCAGCGGCATGGTACTGTTGCCATATTGACGGCGATACATGCCGCGCCACTGGTCAACCATTCCCAGAAACCAGGTGTAAAACCAGTCTTCCCAATGAGGATTGTTGGTGGGTACGGTTCGTGCCAGGGCACGGATGCGGTCCTTGCCGTCCCATTTTCCCAGACAGTCATAGAGATAGGACTCTATCGGGCTGTAGTTTCTGATGCGGTCTGACTCTAGAAAATTCCTTACATCCTTGATGCTTACGTGGATGTCGGCTATCTGAACATCCAGCGTCATGCTTTTCTGCACACGGGCATCCACCGGTCTGAAATCGCCAACCCATGAATTGTTCGGGCGGTATTCGGTATATTTCATCACGGTATTGTAACGGAACTGGTACCGGCTCTCCAGGTATCTGATCATCTGCAGAATGTTGGCACGGCCCTTTCTGCCTGAGGCTGATTTCTCCGTCTTCCTGTCTTTGGGAATGGGTATCGTAAGCGGTGCCCACTATCTGGCGGAGTTTCTCTTCTGTCACATGTCCCCAGTTGTTGCAGCGGATATGGATGAAAGCTTCTTCTTCGCTGAGGCCCATGTTGCAGAGCTTGATTGCGATGGCTGAGAAACCGGCAAGGAACCGGTCTTCATCGTTCTGCCATGAGATGTTGGCTTTTTTCATCTCTTCCTTCGTCTCTTCTGCTGCCTTGCGGTAGAGAAATTCATAGTCATCGTATGTCTTTAAATCGTCTACATTTTTAGGGGCTGAGGCTACCCTCTTCATATTTTGTGAGATGCGCATCGCCACTGCCTTGCTGTTACAATAAGGAGAGTCATCAAGCGTAAGCATGAAGTTGGATGCCAATGATGGCTTTTCGGGTTTGATGGCTGCCTGTACCTGCGACTGGTAGAGCGTTTTTACCTGTTCGTAGGCAGACTGGTAGAGTAAGTCGGCGTCGGCTTCTTTTGTCGGGATTTTTCCTTCTTCGTTGCAGATGCTTACGAGCACAATGAGGCTTCTGCCGTCGGCTCCTTCGAAGGCAGCGAAGGTCATCGGCAGCAGACTGACCGTCTTCTTGACGGCATCTTTTTCCTGGTCCGACATGAGGTTGATGAAGTGGAGCATCACCAGTCCGTTTGATTTCTGGAAGACGAGATTGCCGCTTTCATCCTTGTTGAATTCTGCGGCTGGATAAACGTGCTGCCATTCCTTGATGCCTTTGTAGTACTGGTAGTCGGCCTCCATGAGCGGCACACTCATTCTGAAATTGGTGACACTCAGCTTGGCATCATCTTTAGCGATGCGCTCCAGAAACCGTTCTACGGTTTTCGAACTGACCATCAGCTTGTTCTGTTTGTTGATTCTTGTAATAGTAAACTTCATATTTCTGCTAATTTGTTGATAGGGTGATACTTAGGGTTGTCGATGACTTTGCCCAGCTTTGCCCGAAGCGTTGGGCAAATGTGCCCGGCTACGCCGGTCATTCGTGACCTTCGTGTCGGTCATCCGTGCTCAATTGAAGCAATAGTTCCATGAGTTGTAAACATCTCCTTTAGCGAAGTAGAGTCTGATTAAATCTGCTTGTGTCATAGGTTTTTGGAATTAAAATTATATAAAAAGTGGTTTCACAGGAGTCGTAAGCTTCTAGGTGGAATCGGCAGGAATTTTTCCTGTTGGTTGCAAAAATACAAAAAAATGTTCGAAACCGCAAGCCTTTTTCTCCACTTTTTTAATGTTTTTCTGCGAAAACAATCAGTATTCCTCTGCTTTTTCGCTGAGAATCCCCCCGTTTTTCGCCCGAGTGTGGCAATAGGTGGCAATAGGTGATAATAGAAAATGCCCTTGTTGCAATGCTTAAATAGTTAAAAACCAATTGACTAACTTGGAGTGTGGCAATAGTGGCAATAGTTTTAGAAAAACTTTCTCATACATAGGCTTTCCTCTTTTACTAATAAATGTTATATTCCCACCATTCCTTTTCCAAATCATTTGTTTTCTCCCGAATTTACAGTACTTTTGCAGAAAGTATCTAATTAAAGATTAAAAGTGCGATTTAAAATAATGTATAGATTATGCAATACAAGAATATCATATTCGATTTAGGTAATGTTCTGGTAAAGCTCAATCCGGAAGGATGCATCGGGGCTTTCAAGGCGATAGGAATGGGAGAACTGGCTAATCCGAATCCCCAGAGTGAAGGGATGAAGCTGATGAGCAAACTGGGTGTGGGAATGATTACCACCGAAGCATTCTGCGATGCAGCCCGTGAGTTGACAGGAGCTGATGTGACGAATGAAGAGATCATCGATGCTGCCAACAAGATGCTGGTGGAGATTCCTGATGAGAAAAAGAAGCGACTCCTGCAGTTGAAGAAGGCTGGTTACCGCCTCTTCCTCTTGAGCAATACCATTGATATACACTGGGATTATTGCGTGGAGCATCTCTTCCCTTATCAGAACCATGGGGTAGAGGATTATTTCGAGCACTGTTTCCTCTCTCAGCGAATGCATTTGGCTAAGCCTGATGCCCGTATCTATGAAGAGGTAGTCAAGCAGGCGAACATCCATCCCGATGAAACCCTCTTCATCGATGATCTGAAGGAAAACTGCGAGGCTGCCGAGAAGCTGGGCATCCATACCTTTCAGAACGTGAAGTTCGATGATTGGCTTTCACTTCGATTCTGACGGATATGTCAGAATCGAAGTGATTCGAAAAAAATATGAATTTCTTTGCTTTTTCCAATAAAATGTTATACCTTTGCCAACTCATAATAACTAACATAACATTATCAAAATGAATTTTTACAAGACATTAGGATTGAAAAACAGCCGTATTGATGTGGCTGATGCCTTGCGAGGATTGGCCGTAGCAGGTATTATTCTCTATCACTCCGTGGAGCATTTCAATATGTACGATGGAAGTATAGCACATGTTTATACGCTGGGGTGTGATGATTGGATGGCAGATGTGCTGGCATTGCTGCTGTCGGGAAAGATGTATGGCATCTTTGCCCTGCTCTTCGGATTAAGCTTCTTTATCATGAATGATAATCAGCAGCAGCGTGGAAATTGCTTTTCGGGTAGATTCGCCTGGCGAATGTTCCTCCTGGCAATGCTCGGTATCGTGAACACCGCCTTCTTTGATGGCGACATCCTCTTCTCCTATGCCATCTATGGACTGGTTCTCATCCCATTGAGTTATCTTCCTACCAAATGGCTCTGGTGGGTGGTTGCCTTCCTCTTTATCCAACCGGTAGAAATCTACTCCCTCATTTCGGGATGGCAGGTGGATGCATCGGCATTGAGAGAAGTGTATGGAAATATGTATAATGGTCATCAGCACGGCAGTTTCCTGGAGAATGCTTATGGCAACCTGCGATACGGACAGGTGGCTACTTATTACTGGTGTATGATGAAGGGAAGACATACGCAGACTATCTGCCTCTTCATACTCGGAATGCTGGTGGGTAGAAAGCGTTGGTTCTACAATGAGAACAACAACCTGGCTTTGTGGAAGAAGGTGCTGGCGGTTTCCATCCTGGTATTGATTGTGGGAGGCATAGCTGATGTGCGCCACATGGAAACATGGAACAATTGGCTTTATCCTATCTACAACTTCTTCATCCTCTCGTTTGTAGTATCAGGATTCGTATTGTTGTGGTACGGAAAGGAATGGTTCAGAAAGGGATTGTCGTTCCTGCGCCAGTTTGGCAAGATGAGTTTGACCAACTACTTTCTCCAGTCTATCATCGGTTGTGGACTGTTTGCTTATTATGGCTTCAATCTCCAGACGAAACTCGGCATCACCTATGCCTTCTTTGTGGGTATTGCCATGGTGGTAGTGCAATGCCTCTTCTCCAACCTCTGGCTCAAGTATCACTCCCATGGTCCTTTCGAGGGAATTTGGAAGAAGCTGACCTGGATTAAGTTCTAAATTTTCAAGTTTACTGTAAAACTGGAGACTCCAGTTTTACAGTCTTATCCCATATTTCCAGTTGCCTTCATTCATCATCTGCGCTGGCATAAATTCTTTCATGCTGTTGATGATGGTGTTAAGCATCCGTTCTTTGATATAGTCTTCCCTAATGTATAGGGAGATGTGTCTCTGGGAAAGATAATCTCCTTCTATCTTTCTTACATTCTTGCGTTGTGCCTCATTTAGGAATTCGAGGTGCATCTCTGGAATGATGGTGAACCCGCCGTTCTCATCCACGATGCGAATTAAAGTTTCTATGCTGCCTGACTCATAGATGTGGTGCCCTTTGCTCCTTGCTTTACAGAAGGAGAAGGCACTATCGCGAAGGCATTGTGCTTCTTTCATAATCCACATGTTCTCATGTTCCAGATTCTCTGGCTTGAACACGGGCAGCTTGCGCCAGCAGTCTTCCGATAAATATACATAAAAGCGTTCTGTGTAAAGCGGAATCTCAAGTATTCCTTTACGAGGTAGGTCTGAAATAGCAATGCTAGCATCTATTTCTCCATCTTGCAAAACATGAAACATTTCTTCTGATTTCATCTCTTGAATAGAGAGGTTTACTTCAGGATAATCTTTTCTGTAATGCTTGATGAATTTGGGAAGAATGTAAGGAGCAATGGAGGGACCTACGGAGAGAGACAGAGATTTGCCAATCTGGTTCTTTTCTTCTGCCACGAGTTCTGTGATTTTCTCTAGCTCCAAAAGTGTCTTTTTAGCTTGAAGGATGATTTTCTCTCCTGCACTCGTTGGTGTTACCTGTTTGTTGGTGCGGTCGAAGATGCGCACATCGAGTTCTTCTTCTAACTTCAGCAGCATGGCGCTGAGTGTGGGTTGGGAAATATTGCACGAGTCTGCCGCCTTCGCAAAGTTGCGAAAGCGGTTGATTGCTACGATATATTTGAGTTGTTGCAGATTCATTTTGCTTTGAGTTATCTTGCTTGAAATTATCTTGCTTTGAGTTTACATATCAGCTGTGTCATGTTGCCCATAGGACAGAACACGCACCAGGTTCTTGGACGATAGATAATGGTGAGCAGAACGCCCACAATCAGCGAGGTGAGCATGATGCCGTAGAGACCGAAGGCAAACTGCGCCTTCCATGGCTCAATCTCTACCGGGTAAGCCCAATGCCATGGCACGTTGAAGGTCCATAGCAGGTGGATGGTCTGATGGAGATCTTCTGTGCCCTTTGCCACCATTGTGGTGAGGATGATCATCTGTATGAAGAAGAACATGAAGAACAGGAGGAAGCCATGGCGGAACCATTTAGACGAGAACCATCTTGGTGCCGCCTTCTTGCGCGACCATCCCAGGGTGTTTCCTATTTGCAGGAAGAGTTGTCCTCGTCCACAATAGTTGTTGCAATATCCCTTTCCACCTCCGAATATGGCCATGAGCAGCGGAATCAGAAAACAGATGACTCCGAGCCATGCGAACACGATATTGAAGAATCCGAGGATGAAATAGGTGGCAGATATGAGCCACAGGTAATCACTCCATTTCTTATTTTTCTGTTTTGCCATGCGAATCAATTTGATGAAATTAAACGGGTTGTCTTAAAACTTTATGGATTACTCCTGCCGGACAGTTTTTCTCGCAGATGCCGCAGCCTATGCACTTCTCCTCATCTATCTGGGCATAGCATCCCTTGTAAATGCTGATGGCATCCTTAGGACATACTTTCACGCAAACACCACATGCCACGCAGCGGTTTTGCTCGTTAATTGCTTTATACTTAGCCATATTGTACTTACTTCTGAATACCTTCCTTTTCCAGTATCTCTTCCAGAAATTCAGATGCATCAGCCACGCAGAGCGGACACTCGCGAAGCACCTTGCCTGTGCCCACACCTTTCAGCAGTTTGCATTGTGTGACACCATTGCGTTGCTTAAACTTATCCATTATCATTCTCATGCCCTTGATAGACTTCGCCTTGTCTTGTGTTGCGAGTCCAAGTACGATGCCAGCGCCAACGAGGGCTCCGCAGGTTCCCTCCATGTTACCCATACCTGCAGCAAAGGTATTGCCGGCGTTCTTGATGGTTTCCTCGTCCATACCGGTGAAGTCGTGGTAGGTGCAGAGCACAGCCTGTGTGCAATTATGTGAGCCACAACGTTTCTTTTCTGCTGCTATTTCTTTTCTTGTTTCCATTGTCATTTTTCTCTTTGTTTTTTTATTTTCTTATTTGTAATTTTGATTTCGGCTGCAAAGATAATACTTTTATTATAGATAAACGAAAGATTCTGGCTATAAGTTGATAGATGGTATCTATTGAGGCTTTTTGAAAAAAAGGTGTGTCATGGACTTATGACACACCTCTTTATTTTTTATTTATCCTTTCTGAATATCTTATCCACGACTATAGCAATGGCGCCATCGCCGGTTACATTGCAGGCGGTGCCGAAACTGTCCATCGCAATATAGAGGGCTATCATAAGTGCTTGCATATCAGCATTGAAACCTAAAACTGAGGCTAGCGGACCTAGCGCTGCCATGACGGCTCCTCCCGGAACTCCCGGAGCTGCTACCATGCAGATGGCAAGCACGAAGATGAAGTTGAGGAAGAGGGGGAGATTGCACGGCATACCATTGATGAGACAGATGGTGAGCGCACAACAGGTAATCTTCATCATTGATCCCGAGAGATGGATGGTGGCACAGAGCGGAATGGTGAATCCGGCAATGCCATCGGTGACGCCGTTTTTCAAGGTCTGCTTCAGAGTTACAGGAATGGTGGCTGCCGATGATGATGTGCCAAGTGCCGTGAAGTAGGCTGGCAACATGTTGAACAACAGCTTAAAAGGATTCTTGTGGGACAAGCCGCCAGCCAACAGATATTCGTAAAGTAAGATGACGATATGAAGTACGAGAATCACGAGGATAATCTGTGCGAAGACCAGCAGAATGTGGTAGGCTTCGCCGGAGAAAGTCATGCCCAGGAAGATGCCGAAGATATAAAGGGGCAGTAGGGGAATGATGACTTTGGCGATGACACCTGATACGATTTCCTTGAATTCCTGAAAAACGTTCTGCATGGTGCGGCTGCCTTTGTGGGCAATGCCCAGTCCGGCAATGAACGAGAAAACGAGGGCGCTCATCACATCTACCATGGCAGGTATCTTGATTTCGAAGAAGGGTTTGAATTCTTCAGCCTTATCTACTGCCACATGGGCAGAATTGGCAATCATGTGTGGAAAGAGAGCCGAACCTGTGCCATAGGCTAGCAGACCCGCCAGGATGGTGTCGGCAAAGGCGATGCCCACAGTGGCAAGGAGGAGTTTTCCGGCTCCATGACCGATGTCGGCAATGGCTGGTGTAACGAGACCGATGATGATGAGCGGTATCATGAAGCCAAGGAATTGGCTGAAGATGCCGTTGAAGGTGAGAAACGCTCTGACGGCCGCTTCATTGAAGAATTTGCCGAAGATTACACCCAACAGGATGGCAATGATGATTCTTGCCAAGAGTGGCATTTTGATTCTTTTCATATTCGTAAAATTGCTTTTTGTCTGCAAAGGTACGATATTTCTAACTTTTTTCCAAGTATTTTGCTGTTTTTTTAGAATCTGTCATGCTTACTGTACAACTTTCATGATGTTCGAAGGTGGGCGCTGCGCCATGAGTTCCTGCTTCATGTAATCCATGTAGGGCGCTACATGCTGATAATAATGGTAATAACCCGGACAGAGATAGTTGAGACCGGAATCGCCATACTTATCTTTCATGAAGCGGTTCTTTGGGCATTCTCCATGACAGGCAAACTCCATGTCACACTCCTTGCACTGGCGGGGAAGAGAACTGTGTTTCAGACGGCTGAACTCCTGTTGCTGCTCACCATAAAGCATGTCGATGAGCGAATGGTCACGGATATTGCCCAACTTATACTCCGGAAAAACAAAGTGGTCGCAGGAATAAACATCGCCATTGTGCTCCATCACTCCCGCATGACCGCATTCCTTGGAATAAGCACAGATGCCGGGAGAAACACCCATCCAGTTTGCCAGTGTGCAGTCGAAAATCTCAACGAAGATTTTGCCCACATCCTTCCGTACCCACTCATCGAAAATCGCACAGAGAAAGTTGCCCCACTGCTCCGGCGCAACCGATGCCTCGCTCAGAGAAATCTCATCCTTGTCGGCAAGACTTGCCAGGGTACGGCCATCCTCATGTCGGGTCAGTCGCTCAACGATAGGTGTGAACTGCAGAAACTGACAGCCGTTTTCCTTGAAGAAGCGGTAGAACTCCAGCGGATGATTGGCATTATAGGCATTCACCACCGCCATCGCATTCCATTCTACCCCGTGTTTCTTCAGCAGTTTGATGCCTTGCATCACCTTCTTCCACGATGGTTTTCCCGCAGCCGTCAGCCGGTAATGGTCATGATCAGGCTGCGGACCATCGATAGAGATGCCTACCAGCCAATGGTTCTGGGCGAAAAACTCGCACCATTCATCGGTCAGCAACATGCCGTTGGTCTGAATTACGTTGTCGATGCGCCTGCCTCCAGCATACTTTTGCTGTAGGGATAAAGCCTTGCGGTAGAAGTCGATGGAGCGCAGCAGAGGCTCGCCACCATGCCAGGTGAAGAGCACTTGGTTCATGGTTTGCGCCTCAATATATTCTCGGGTAAACTGTTCCAGCATCTCATCGCTCATCAGATGTCGCTGAGCAGTGGGATAGAGCTTGTTCTTCTCCAGATAATAACAGTATTTGCATGCCAGGTTGCAATGGGCACCCGCAGGCTTCAGCATTACATACAGTGGCTTGGCAAAGGGATTTGCTATGTTGTCGTTCATCATTTTTTCTTGAATCTAGTTGTAATCTCTATCTCTCTGTAACCGGGAGAGAAAATCAGAACTTTGGCAGCGTAATTTCGAAATCCTTGCTGTCTCGATGCTCCTTTCTGATGGCAGCCAGGAGTTCGGCAAGAATCTCCGGATGTTCTGCCGCCACATTATGGTCTTCGTGGATATCGGAAGCCAGATTATAGAGCCGCGGTTCGCCTTTTACTACCACCAGTTTCCAGTCGCCCTTTCTCACGCCAATCTGGTCGGTTTCGTGAAATTCCCAGTACAGGTAATCGTGATGTTTCTGCTCTGCATCCTTGCCCAGAAGGGTAGGAGCGATAGAGATTCCGTCGAAACCATCACCAGCCAACTTTCTGTTGGTATAACGCTTGGCAAAGTTTCTGATGCCAGCCAAATCGCAGAAAGTAGGCAGCAGATCGTAAAAGGCAAACTGGGTATCGTTCACCGATCCTGCCTTGATATGCTCAGGCCACCAGGCGATAAATGGTATGCGGATGCCGCCTTCGTAGCACTGGCGCTTCAGACCTTTTAACTTACCGTCGCGACCGAAGAACTCTGGATCAGCACCACCTTCTTCATGCGGCCCGTTATCTGAAGTAAAGATGACAACGGTATTCCTGTCGAGTCCCTTCTCCTTCAGCTTGGCGAAGATTTCGCCTACATACTGGTCCAGTCGGGTAATCATTCCGGCAAACTGTGCATGGGTATGAACCGCAGCGTTGTATCTCGAATCTTCCCATCCGCCCCAGGTTTTATCGGTAAAGAACTGTTTCTGGTAATTCTCTAGAATAGAGTCTTCCGGCTGGGTCAGTTCGGCATGCGGCAGGGTATAGGTAAGGAATCCTACGAAAGGATGTTCCTTATCCTGTCTGTCAATCCATTCCAGTGCCTTGTCGTGGATGATGCGGGCAGAATACTGTTTGCGCTTGAAATAATCCTTGCCGAACATCGGATGTTGGATGTTCTGTTCCATTACCTCTCTTACCACTGCTGTATCTCCCATTACACGACTGTAGCGATTCAGGAAGTTAGGATAATAGAGATGAGCCTGAAACTGGCAGATATAGCCATAGAATTCGTCCACGCCACGCTTGTCGGGAGTAGAAGCCGAACCTTCATATCCGCCAGCCCATTTCCCGAATACGCCGGTTCTATATCCTTCGTCCTTCATGATTTCGGGCAGAATCTTATGCTGCGGGTCGTAAGGTTCCTGTCCTACGACAGAATACTCCTCGTTGTTGCCATATTTTACCATTGGCACACCTCTCCAGTATTCCTTGTTTCCACGCACATGTGTATGTCCCGTATGCTGACCAGTCATGAGGGTAGCTCTCGACGGAGCCGAGACGGGAGAACCGGCATAAGCCTGGGTGAATCTCATTCCCTCCTGTGCCATCCGGTCTATATTAGGCGTGTGGATATAAGGTTGGCCGTAGCAAGCCAGATCGCCATATCCCATGTCGTCACACAGTATGAAGAGAATGTTGGGTGGGGTGTTTTGTTTTGCACAGAGCAGGGTAGGAAGACACGCCAAACCTACCCCTGTAAACCATATTGTCTTGTTCATATCAATGTTATTTTGTTCGGTTCTTTTACTCATCTACCTTCAGATTCCTGCGATAGGTAGCGAGGAGCTTCTTCATTTCCTTTTCTACCTTCTGCATGCCAGGCTTGCCGTAGAGGTTGTGCAGCTCGTTCGGATCAACCTGGATATCATACAACTCGTAGTAGTCAATATCGGCATCATCGGTGATGTAGTTGATGGATTTGAGATATTCGAAACACCAGTTTTCTGAAGTTCCCGGTTGGCACTGATACTTGTTTTCTGGAACGGCTCTTTCACCACCCTTGCCGTAGAAATGAATCAGTTTGTAGCGCTCGGTTCTCACACCATCGTGCTTGCGTACCAGATGATAATTAGGGTAGTCATAATAATGGTAATACAGACTCTTACGCCATTTTCTTACAGGCTGTCCGGCAAACAATGGTTGGAGCGAAGTGCCCGGCATATAGGCAGGCTTCTTCAAGCCCGCCAGGTCGAGGAAGGTAGGAGCAAAGTCGATGTTCTGTACCATCTGGTTGCACTCGCTCTTAGGCTGGATATGCTTAGGATAGCTGATGATGAGCGGTGTATGGAATGATTCCTCATACATGAAACGCTTGTCAAACCAGCCGTGTTCGCCCATGTAGAATCCCTGGTCGGAGGTGTATACGATGATGGTATTATCCGTGAGATGATGCTCATCGAGATAAGTCAGGAGTCGGCCTACACTCTCATCCACCGAAGCAATCACTGCCATATAGTCGCGGATATAGTTCTGGTATTTCCATTCTACCAGTTCCTTACCCGTGAGATTCTTGCTCAGGAATTCTCTGTTTCTCGGCATGTAATAGGCATCAATAGCCTCGCGCTGCTGCGGTGTCATGCGGTTCATCTCTCCCATGAGTCCGGCATACGAGTCTCTGCCTTCCGGTGTAGAAGGGTCGTACATTTCGGGCACTTTCAGGTCGCGTACCATTTCCATATATTCATCGATAGTCATCTTCTGGGTGGATGCAGCCGAGCCTCGGGTCGCATAGTCGTCCCAGAAGGTTTCAGGTAGCGGGAAGTTTACTTTGCCGTATTTCCCAACATACTTGGTGCTAGGCATCCACAGACGGTGGGGTGCCTTATGATGAACCAGCAGACAGAATGGCTTGTTTCTGTCTCTTTGGTCGAGGTATTCGATGGCATGGTCTGTGATGAGGTCGGTGGCATATCCCATTTCCTGCTTGTATTCTCCGTAATGGTCTGTTGATGCGAAGGTCGGGTTGTAATATTGTCCCTGATCGTTGAGGATGTGATAGAAATCGAAACCTTTAGGGCGGCATGACATGTGCCATTTTCCCACTACTGCCGTCTCATAGCCTGCCTTCTGCAGCATTTCAGAGAAGAAGGTTTTGGTGGAATCGATGCCCTCTGCCAGCATGCGCTGTCCGTTCTGATGACTGTAGAGACCGGTCATCAGACAGGCACGGCTTGGTGTAGAAAGCGAGTTTTCAACGAAAGCCTCGTTGAATTTCATTCCCCTTTCTGCAAGTCGGTCAATATTTGGGGTAGGCGCCAGTTGGGAGATGGCACTGCCGTAGGCGCTGATAGCCTGTATGGCGTGGTCATCGCACATGATATACAGGATGTTTGGTTTTTCGCCTGTATTCTGGGCGAAGAGAGATAGCGGCAAGGCTTGAAGGGCAGCCATCGCCAGCAAAGATCGGTTGAAAGGTTGATAATTATTAGCCATAATGTTTTGTATTAAGTTATATCTTGCAAAGGTACGCTGAATATTCGTAATTACCAAAAAAATCGGGATATTGGGTGTGTCATAAGTCTGGATAATAGTTGGTGTATAACAGTTGACTACCGCATGCACAACAGGTGTTGTGCATGCGCATATCAGCTGTTATGCAAGTGCACAACAGCTGTTGTGCGACCGAAGATACTGACTGTCTCAACAACATATCCTATCTCTTCCAACAACTTATTCTATCTCTTCCAACAACATATCCTATCTCTTCCAACAACATATCCTATCTCTTTCAGCGTCATATCCTATCTCTTTCAACAAATAGAAGAGGGTGAATCATAAACTCCTGGAGAGCACGAGCCTTGCTGTGACCGTTGCAGAGAATCATTACTTCTCTGGCAGCCATCACGGTACCAACACCTACTGTGAGGGCTGTAGCCGGAACCTTGTTCATATCGCCATCGAAGAAACGTGAATTGGCGATGCGGGTGTCTGTAGTCAATGACTTGACACGGGTGCGGGAAGTGAGTGATGAGAAAGGCTCATTGAAGGCAATGTGACCATCAGGACCGATACCGCCGATAAAGAGGTCAATGCCGCCAGCTTCCTCAATCATCTGCTCGTAGTGAGCGCACTCAGCCGCCAGATTCTCTGCATTACCGTTCAGAATTTGGATATTCTCCTTAGGGCAGTCGATATGGTCGAAGAGGTTGCGGGCCATGAATGAATGATAGCTCTCAGGATGAGACTCTGGCAAGCCTACATATTCGTCCATGTTGAAAGTGAGTACGTGCTTGAAAGAGATTTCGCCAGCCTTCACAGCCTTTACGATTTCTGCATACATGCCCATAGGTGAAGAACCGGTAGGCAAACCTAATACGAATGGCTTTTCTGCAGTAGGCTGGAAAGCCTTGATTGTTTCAACAACGTGACGCGCTGCCCAGCGAGACAGTTCGTCATAGTTTTTTTCTATAATTACGCGCATAGTTATAAAATAATGTTTAAAATATTTATCAAAACAGCAAAAAGAGGGGTGCCAACTCACTTGGCACTCCCTCTTGATGTTTTTACATGAGTCATACTACCTGGAAAGTAGACAAGTCATGTGACTAGCTTATGAATTGATTACTTAAAAAGTTTACCTCTTCAAGTTTGGGTTCTTCTCAACCTCAGTTGTTGGATAAGGGCAGTAAATACTATTCTCACCCTGCCAAGTGCTGTTCTTAACAGACACACTTTCCTTAACCTTAACTTCATTGCCCTTAGCATCCTTTGCAACAACGATAGGAGCATTAGCAACGCGGTAGTCGAAGTTCTTCTTGAGTTCGTCCATACGGAGCTCGTCTGCACGGCGGGTAACCATCTGTGTCCACTGACCGGCAACCTCCCAACCATGCTCAATGTAGCAAGCATCAGCAAGCTGATCTGCACTCATAGCGTCAATCTTAACAGTTGTATCATCGCTAAGAGTTACGTTCTCGTAGTCTGTAACGGCACGTTTACGAACCTGCTTTAAGTACTTCTTTGCATCTGTCAAGTCCATACCTGCACGGGCTGCACTCTCAGCATACCAAAGTAAAACCTCAGAATAGCGGATCAGACGGTGACGGCGTCCGTTAGTCATGTTGGTATAGTTAGGCTTCGTATAGTCGTAAGGCTGCTTGAGCTCTACATTAGAATCAGAAGGGTCGCAATTGGTCGTGTAGATAGAGAACATAGGGTGGTTAGCTTCTACGAAAGGCTTGCCCTTGAAGAATTTATGGCTTTCGTAAATACCATTATCCTTTCTGATAGTTCTGTCACCTTCCTTCATGTCACCGGCAGCTATCTTGCCAGACTCTTCCTTGATTGTTGCATCAAGTTTCTTAATCTGTTCTTCTAATTTCTTGGAATCTTTTTCCATTTCGATAGCTTCCCAAACATCTTCTGGAGAAATCTCCCACCAATAAACCGACTTGTAAATCTCAGTACCTTTTTGGAAAGTTACCTTTGGTGCATAGATAGCGTCTTTACGAGGACCTTCAGGGAATTTTGTCCAGAATTTGACTTCACCCCAAGAGTCACCCCAGCCGCCATCGCCGAGACCTTCGAAACGGTTGCATGATGTCAACTCAGAATCATGATCCCAAGAACCGTTTGCCCAGTTGTTGTCGATACCAACAAGAGTTTCCTTGTTGTAGTTGTGAGCAATAGAATATACGTGGCTCCAGTTATCATCGAGATAGAAACCATATGTGCTGTTGTTATCAATCACAGCCTTAGCTTTTTGTGCTGCAAGTTGGTAATAGGCCTTACCTTTATTGAGAGGGTAACCTGCCATTGCCATATATACAGCAGAAAGGGTAGCTTGTGTGTAGCCTGCTTCGTAACCCATGCATCAATACCATCGTGATTACGAGGTGCTGATTCGTATTTGATAGGTAGCAACTTTTCTGCTTCCTCCAAATCCTTTACAATCTGATCATATACTTGTTCTACGCTTGATAATCCGCAGTCCTGAACAGAAAGACTAGTGGATGTAATCAATGGTAAAGGACCAAAGACACGAACGAGATAGAAGTAGCCGTAAGCACGCCAATAAAGCGCATTACCACGAGCGATGTTCTTCTCTACTTCAGATGTAGGGGTTTTGTCTGCACCTTCAAGAACGAAGTTGCAAGCCTTGATAAGACCATAGTGCTGATTCCAGGCATCTGTAACACCCTTGTTGGCACCATCAGAACTGAAACCATCGAGGGCTGCTACAGCCTGTTTGTTTGAACCAGGATTGGCGGTCATATCGTCACCCTGCCACTGTGGGTACATAGGGTTGGTCCAACTCTGTGTCTGGTTCAGTTTCTCGTATATGGTGTTGATACTATTGTCAAGGTCAGCCTGGCAGGTGAAGTAGTTGTCTGGAGCCATCTTTCCTTTAGGATCTTCATCAAGAAATCCGCTGCATGAAGTGGTTGCAGCAAGCAATGACGCTGCAAGAAAACAGCCTAAATATATCTTTGTTTTCATATTTTATTCAATATTTTAGTTATTAGAATACTTTATTTTATCATACAAGCTCCGATTAGAAGTTCATACGAACACCAAAGGTGAAAGTACGTGGGTTAGGATAAACACCCATATCAATACCATTGTTGTTGTCGACGTTCTTGTCGCTGAATGAAGCTCCTGCTGGATCCATTCCCTTATAGCTTGTGATGGTGAAGAGGTTCTGGCAAGAAAGTGTCAGACGAAGGTCTGCAAACTTAAGCACTGAACGTGGGAAAGTATAACCAATGCTGATATTCTCGCAGCGGAAATAGTCTGCATTTTCAAGCCACTTGTCTGAATTACCATAGGTCTTGTTCTCTGCACCGATTGTTGGCATTGTAATACCTACATTATCGAAGTAATCCTTATCTGTAACGAACATAGAAGCACCAACCTCGGCGTTCATTACGTAGCGAACGATATTCAGGCGCTTTGCACCAAAGGCTGCGTTACAGAACATGTTGAAGTCCCAGTTCTTGTAGGTTACGGTATTGTTCCAACCGAATGTGAAGTCTGGATTTGAGTGACCGAGGATGAAACGGTCGGTACTTGCATCAGGATCAGTTGTTATTGTACCATTGCTCTTGTAATAGGTATCTACCCACTGGCCCTTGTCGTTCTTCTGCAAACCTGCCCACTTGAAACCGTAGAATGTACCAATAGCTTCACCTTCCTGGATGATAGTACAAGGGTCAACGGTACCTAGAGCTGGTTTCTCACCATAGAGGCGTGGAGTCTGTGCAGACAACTTTGTTACCTCATTCTTCAGGTAACTGGCATTGAGGCTAGAACTCCACTGCAAGTCCTTGGTCTGGATAATCTGGGCATTAACATTAATATCAAAACCCTTGTTGCTTACTTCACCTGCGTTGGTCCAGTATGTAACTCCACCAAGGTATCCTGTAGAAGACTGCTGGAGGAGAGCATCTGTAGTCTTCTTTGAGAAGTAGTCGATACCTACGCTCAAACGGTTGCCGAGGAATCCGAGATCAATACCGAAATCAAGCTGTTTAACCTTCTCCCATGTTAAGTCTGGGGTAGCAATGCCGCCTGCCCAGTAACCAGTATAGTTGGTGTTAGTACCATAGTTGAAAGAAGTTGCATTAAGACTTGCCAATGTTGAGTAAGGAGTAATGTTCTGATTACCGATAATACCCCAGCTTGCACGGATCTTCATATATTCTACTGCATTTCTGATAGGTTCCCAGAACTTTTCGTTAGATACGGTCCAAGCACCTGCAACTGATGGGAAGTAACCCCACTTCTTGTTGGTGAAACGGCTGGAACCATCGGCACGGAATGTACCGGTCAGCATGTAGCGGTCGGCATAGTTGTACATGACGCGGGCTACACCAGAGAGCATGGTCCACTTGCTGTAGCCATTGTCTGCATCACGGTTTGATGCATTCTTTACATTCCAGTAACCAAGGACTTCCTGTGCTACATTCTTACCTTCAATATTCATGGTGCGGGTTTCGTTACGAGTAGCCTCCCAAACTCCCGTTGCTGTCAGATTGTGCTCGCCCCATTTGCCCATGTAGGTCAAATTGTTGGTACTTTGGAGAGCTATCACCTGTGCATTATTGTTGCTCATGTTGGTGCTACCTAATACCTTGGCTGATGACATATCATACCATTTGTAGTCGTTATAATCGACACCATTTGTAGTGGTGAATGTCAAACCTGGAAGAATGTTGAATTTCAAATCAACGTGTCCTGTAACCATATTGCGCTGGCGGTCGTTCTGATTCTGGTGAATCACACCATATGGGTTCTCCTGGATACAGTTGTATGGGTCCTTATTGTAGTTACCTGCTGCAGTATACATTTCCATGGTAGGAGAGTAATTCAAACTTATCCAAATAGGGTTAGACTGATTCTGACCGAAACCTACACCGCTATTCTCTGTGCGAGCTAAGTTGGCATCAGCTGTTAACTCCAACCAATCGAAAAGTTTATTATGAATGTTCAGTTTTACTGCGTAACGTCTTGACTTGGTATCTCTTACAACACCTTCCTGATCCATATAGTTGGCAGAGAAGTAGGTCTGAGTCTGTTCGTTACCCTTAGAAACAGCTATCTTATAGTTCTGAGTAATACCGGTATGGAGCAACTGGTCCATCCAGTCGATACCAGGATTAGCACCACTGATATAGTCTGCAAGTGCATCAGAGTCTGCACCCTTATATTGAACCAAAGCATTTGCATAGTCCTTGGTGCTCATCACTTCTGGTACATTATATGCATTAGAGAAACCGAAACTTGCATCGAATGTTACCTGTGTTGCGCCTGCCTTACCTGTCTTGGTCTGTACCATGACAACACCATTGGCACCGCGGGCACCATAGATGGCGGTAGAAGATGCGTCCTTCAATACCTGGATGCTTTGGATATCTTCAGGGCTGATACCTTCAAGACCTGTCTCGCGAACGATACCGTCTACTACGTAGAGGGGGTCGTTGCTCTTGTTTACGGAACTGGCACCACGTACACGGATTTTCATGGCTCCACCAGGAACACCACTCGACATTACCTGCACACCAGACATACGTCCGTTGAGGGCATCCTCAACACGTGCAACAGGCTGGTCCTTGAAATTCTTGCTGTCCAAAACTGCCACAGAACCTGCCAAGTCGGCCTTCTTTACTGTACCGTAACCGATGACTACGGTCTCTTCAAGCATGTTGGCATCATCTTGCAAAGTGATGTTGAGCGGACTACCGCTCCATGTGAGGGTCTGTGATTTGTAACCCACATAAGTGATGGTAAGTTTGGCACCCTTTTCGATGTTGCTGAGGGTGAAGTTACCATCCAGGTCAGTTACGGTTCCACCGGTCTTACCTTCGATTCTGATGGTAGCGCCGATGATAGGTTCTCCGGTAGCGTCTTTAACATGAGTTTTGCTGCTGGGTAGCTGTAGCAATGGTAGAATTGCTTTGAGCAGCCAATGCAGAAACAGTGCAAAGAGGTGACATCGCACCTAAAAGCGCTGCAAAATACAAATTTGCTCTTTTGTTCATAGGGCTATTATTTATTGTTAGTTATAAAATTTTTCGTACTTCTTTCTAGTTATTAGAATGCTGAAACAGAGTTTATACAAGGGCATCCCTTTGCATCGTCGATTACGATGCGGATGCCACTTGTAGTAATCTTATCGAAGCGAAGTATTCGCTTGTAGCCGATAGTGGTAGTCTCTTCCTTAGGGTCGAGCCTTACCCAGTTTTTGCCTTGTTGGTAATAGATTGAGAAGGCTTTTACGCGCTGCCCCAGAGGTATGTATTCCTGGAGCATGAGGCGTGTGATAGATTTTGGCTTTCCGAGTTGAAACTCGATATAGGCATCTTTTTTCTTTTTAGAAGCCCAGAAGGTGTCATACTGGCCGTCTGTGATATTCTTGCCAATGTGCTTGCCTTGCTGGCTGTCTACTTTAGGTGTGATGCCTTTCAGTAGGTTGACAGATAATTCTTGTCGGATTTTCCTGTGGAAGTTTACTGCATTTGCAGAGTCGATAGGGTGGATGAGTCCATCCTTGTCTACCGGGAAGTTGAGTAACATGGTAGCGTTGTGTCCTACACTCTTGTAGTAGAGATCGCACAGGTCTTCAACGGTTTTTACCTTACTGTCTTCTTTCTCATGGTAGAACCAACCCGGACGGATAGAAACATCGCACTCAGCTGGTGTCCACTGGTCGCCGTCTTCCCATCCAAACTGCAACTGTTTGTAGTCTTTGAAGCCTGGATAGACGGTGTTGGATGGTATTGTAGACCAGCAGGTCTCGCCTGCAAATCCATTTTCATTTCCTACCCATCGGCATCCCGGTCCACCATCACCGAAAAGAGTGGCATTGGGTTGTAAACTGTCAACAATTTCGAAAATCCTAGGAAAATTGTAGTAGTTCCTTCTGTCGATGGTTCTGCTTTCTTCGGCACCTCCGTACCAGCCGTCTCCTCCGTTGGCTCCGTCAAACCATACTTCGAAAAGTTCGCCGTAGTTGCTCAGAAGTTCCTTGAGCTGGCGCTGGTAGAGTTTCAGGTAGTAGGGAGAACCGTAGCTTGCCTGGTGTCTGTCCCAAGGCGAGAGGTAAACTCCGAATTTCAAACCGTATTTCTTGCATGCTTGGGAGAGTTCTCCTACCACATCACCTTCACCATTCTTATAAGGTGTGTTGCGGATGCAGTAATCTGTGGTGCGTGTAGGCCAGAGGCAGAAGCCGTCGTGATGTTTGGCTGTAATGATGACTCCTTTCATGCCCGCAGCAACCAGGGTTCTTGCCCATTGTTCGCAATCCAGTTTCTTAGGATTGAAGGTCTTTACATCCGAATTTCCGTATCCCCATTCCTTATCATTGAAGGTGTTGAGGCCGAAATGGATAAAAGCATAGGTTCCCAGTTTCTGCCATGCCATCTGCTTGGCGGTTGGCACAGGTTGGATGGGGGCTACCTGGCTGTAGTTGCGCTGGGCGGCAGCTGTTATGGCTGCCAGCCCCAGGCATAGTGCAACAAGAAGAGACTTCTTCATACTTAAAATAGGTTTTGTATTGGTTGTTTAAATTCCTTATTTGTCGATGTTCTCATTCAGAAGCCGGTATCTTGCCATCAGACAGGCTCCCGTGATTCCTGCAAGACCTTTCAGACTTGAGGTAACGATTTTAGAATCCTCATTCATGATGTTGAGAGAGAATTTCTTGATACCCATCTTTACCGGTAGCGTGAGGTAGTCGCCTGTAACCGACATTTCACCTCCGATGACCAGCATTTCTGGGTTGAAGATGTTGATGACTCCTGCCAGCTGTTTGCCAAGTTCATCTGCTATGCGTTGCAGTGTGGCAAGGCTCAGTACATCTTCCTTTGCTATGGCGTCCAGGATATCCTGGAGTGATAGGTCTTCATTCTTTTTCAGAACTCTTTCAGAGAGGATGGAAGTCTTTCCTTCCTTTATCTTCTCGATGAGTTTCCTTTTGAGTGCTCTGCCCGAAACTTCTGTTTCTATGCAACCAATCTTGCCGCAGTGGCAGATGATGTTGTTGTTGTAGGCAGTCATGTGACCGAATTCGCCAGAATATCCCGACTTGCCGTAATAGAGATTGCCGTCGATGATGATTCCGATTCCGATGCCCCAGCATACGTTCACGAAGATGGCGTCTTTCAGGCCTTTGCACTGTCCCTTAATCAACTCAGCGAAAGCCATGCTCCGGGTATCGTTCTCGATACATACAGGTAGCTGTATGAGTTGAGCCAGCTTGTCGGTCAATGATTCTTTCAGGAAGGTGAACATGTTGTAGGCATTTCCCTGTACAGGATTCACGCGCTCAGCCACGTTCACGCAAACTTGAAGTATTTCTTCTCTTGAAACAGGAAGGTTTTCGATGAACTCATTGATGATTCTGCTTATCTCTTCCAGGTTTTCAGGAGAGTTCTCATATACGTAAGGCACTCTTGTTTTTTCGGTAATCAGATTGCCTGCGAAGTCGCTTGCTGCAAGTGCCAGGCAGTTCATCTCAGGATTGACGCCGATGAAGTAGCCTGCTGTTGGAACGAGGTCGTAAACCATCGGGATGCGTCCCGAAGAATTGTCTTTCTTTCCAATCTCTCTGGCGAGTCCTTCTTTTATCAACTCGTTGAGGGCACTTGTTGTTGTCGGTAAGCTAACTCCGATAGCCTTCGACATCTCTGGGATGGTGGAGGCTCCGTGAGAGATAAACTGCTCCAGGAGCTTGCCCTGAACTGAGGGCTTTTTGTTTATCTTTCTAAGATATTTTATTAAGTCAGCTTTCATAACTAATATTTTTTTAGTTGCAAAGATAAAGTTTTTCTGTATAGGTGCAACATTTTTTGCTGTTAATAAAACTTAAATGGTGAAAAATAGTATACTTTTCGTCGTTTTCGGACATCCTGTTTTCTTCTATACCTTATTATATATAGAGAGAGGTTGGATACGTAAGTGCACAAAAGGGGCAATTAAAACTACACTTAATAGCTCTTTTGATATTGGGTAAAGTTACACTGAATCGGTGTCAGATGCGAACAAAGTACAGGTATTTCAGCCATAAGGAGACTTAAAGTATAAAAAATGTTTCTGTTTTAGAAATATTAACGCTATTTTCATTGCTGTATTTGATAAAACTAGTAACTTTGCAAAATAAAATATTTTAGTAACAAACTGAGCGTTAATAAAGAATTTAATAAATGAAAGTTTATATCGCTCCTCGTTATTTTTCGATTTTAACCTATTAATTAAAAGAAGTATGGAATACGATGTAAAGTCTTTAGTGATTGGCTTGGATTTGGGTGGAACCAATTCCGTTTTCGGCATCGTTGATGGGGACGGAGAAATAATAGCTACAACCTCAATCAAGACCCAGACATTCCAACGCGTGGAACAATACGTAGAGGAATCGGTAAAAGCTGTGATGCAGATAGTAGAACAGGTAGGTGGTATGGAGAAAATTCGTGCCTTGGGCATCGGTGCGCCTTGTGGTAACTATTACAAGGGGACCATTGAAAATGCAGCAAATCTGGTATGGGCTAAGGGTATTGTACCGCTGGCTGACATGTTTGCAGAGAAACTGGGCATTCCGGTTGCTATTACCAATGATGCAAATGCGGCTGCTATGGGAGAAATGAAATATGGTGCTGCAGTTGGTATGAAAAATTTCGTAGAACTCACTCTCGGAACAGGCGTAGGATCGGGTATCGTGGCTAACGGGCAGCTGATTTATGGTTGCGACGGTTTCGCCGGTGAGTTGGGACACATGGTAGTGGAGCCTGACGGTAGACCATGCGGCTGTGGCAGAAAGGGCTGCCTGGAGACCTACTGCTCGGCTACAGGCGTGGTCCGTACTACCTTGGCCATGCTCGAAGCATCAACCGTGGCAACTGAGCTGAGAAATATTCCAAGGGAAGAAATTACATCTTATGTGGTTTATAAGGCAGCCATGGCAGGAGATACACTGGCACGGGAAGTGTTCAGACAAACCGGTACAAGAATCGGCAAGGCCTGTGCAGAGATAGCTACCTTTCTGAGCCCGGAGGCTTTTATCTTCTTCGGAGGATTGGCACAGGCTGGCGATCTGCTCTTCCGGCCTATTGAAGAAGCATATAACGAGCATGTGCTCTCATTATATAAAGGTAAGGCTAAGTTCCTGATGAGCGGACTTGATGGTGCCAAGGCGGCCATCCTGGGTGCTGCAGCAATGGCGTCTGAACTCTAATCCGTCATTTTAAAAAAAGAAAACATAACATAACCTATTTATTTAAATACAGATAAAGATATGAGACTCAATCTTAGTTCACAAATCGTACTCAATAAAGTACCTGTAGAGTTCTACAAGCCAAAGACGACTGTAGAATATTCTGAAATCTCCAGAATGGAGAAGATTCATACAGATATCTTTGCCTCTATGGCAGAAGGTGCCAGTCATGTAGCTGATAAAATAGAAGCTGGCATCAAGGCTGCACAGCAGGAAGGCAAATTCTATGTGATGGCGCTGGGTGCCGGTTCTTCTCTCTATTCTGTATACGATGAACTCGTTCGCCGTTACAACGAGAAGGCCCTGAGCTTCCGCAATGTTGTTGTATTCAATGCATACGAATATTATCCGCTCCAGAAGGACAGCTCTCTCCGTACCATCAACCAGTTGAAGGATCGTTTCCTCAATCATGTGGATGTGGCTGAGCAGAACATCTTTACACTGGATGGTTTTGTGGCACAGGATGCCGTACAGGACAGTTGCCGTCTTTATGAGCAGCGTATCAAGACCTTTGGCGGTCTCGATGTAGCCCTCCTAGGTGTAGGCCGTTCGGGTAATATTGCTGCCAACGAGCCAGGTTCGGGCATCCAGTCGATGACCCGTATCATCCTCATCGGCAATACCTCTCGCGAAGAGATGGAGAACAGCGAGCAGACCAAGGAAAACATTCCTCCATGTTCGCTCACCATGGGTATCGCTACCTTACTCTCAGCCAAGAGCATCTATCTGACAGCCTGGGGCGAAGAGAAGGCAGAGATTATGCAGAAGGTGGTGGAGAACTCTATCACAGATACCCTGCCGGCATCATTCCTTCAGACTCATCCGAATGCTCATGTTGTCATCGACCTGGGTGCAGCTCACCATCTGACGCGCATCGAGCATCCATGGCTCGTAACTTCATGCCAGTGGAGTGACAAACTGGTGCGTTCGGCACTGGTATGGCTCTGCCAGAAACTCGGTAAGCCTATCCTGAAGTTGACCAATAAGGATTATAATGAAAACGGACTGAGTGAACTTCTGGCTCTCTATGGTTCTGCCTACAATGCCAATATCAAGATTTTCAATGATTTGCAGCATACCATTACCGGATGGCCAGGTGGTAAGCCGAATGCCGATGATACCTATCGCCCAGAGCGTGCAACACCATTCCCTAAGAAGGTTATCGTATTCTCTCCACACCCAGACGATGATGTTATCTCAATGGGAGGAACTATCCGCCGACTGGTACAGCAGAACCACGATGTACATGTAGCTTACGAAACTTCAGGAAACATTGCTGTGGGTGATGAGGAAGTAACAAGATTCATGCACTTTATCAATGGTTTCAACCAGCTTTTTGCAGACTCAAAAGACAGCATCATCTCTAATAAATATAAGGAAATCAAGACCTTCTTTGCCAAGAAGAAGGAGAGTGACTTCGATACAAGAGATATCCTGACCATCAAGGGATTGATTCGCCGTGGTGAGGCTCGTACCGCTTGTACCTATAATGATATTCCGCTTGACCATGTCCACTTCCTCGACCTGCCATTCTATGAGAGCGGCAAGATAGAGAAGTTGCCTATGACCGAGAAGGATGTAGAGATAGTGAGAGCTCTGTTGCAGAAGGTGCAGCCGCATCAGATTTATGTAGCCGGCGACCTTGCTGACCCTCATGGAACCCACAAGAAGTGTACCGATGCCGTTCTGGCAGCTATCGACGAAGAGAAGAAAGCGGGTGCAGAATGGTTGAAGGACTGTCGCATCTGGATGTATCGTGGTGCCTGGGCAGAATGGGAGATTGAGAATATCGAAATGTGTGTTCCATTGAGCCCTGAGGAGTTGCGGGCAAAGCGTAACTCTATCCTCAAGCATCAGTCGCAGATGGAGAGTGCTCCTTTCTTGGGTAATGATGAGCGCCTGTTCTGGCAGAGAGCCGAAGACCGTAACCGTGCTACTGCATCGCTCTACGACCAGTTGGGTCTGGCATGCTATGAGGCCATGGAGGCTTTCGTGGAGTACAAACCATTGTAATACCTTATTAATATATTTAATGTTATGGCAAAGTTCAATCGTTTATTAGGCTCGTTTGTAGCCTGTGCAGCGATGCTGGGTGGTATCTCCACTCCGGCATCTGCTGCCGATATTAATATTATCCCGATACCGGTGAAGACTCAGGTACAGAAAGGGGAGTTCGTATTGCCACAGAAGGTGGTAATCGCTTACCAGACGGCTGAAGGCAGAAATATCGCCCAGTACATGGCAGACAAACTGAAGGCTTCTACAGGTTATGAGGTAACGGTAGGTGGAAAGAAGGGGAATATCTCTATACAGATTTCTCCTTCGCTGAAAATTGCCGAGGAAGGTTATCGCCTTACCGTAACCGCCAAGGGGGTTGTTATCAAGGCGAAGACCGCCAAGGGCGCCTTCTACGGTATGCAGAGTTTCATGCAGTTACTCCCTGCCCAGATAGAGAGCGCAACCCGGGTGGATGGAGTGAAATGGGTAGCACAATGCTGTGATATCCAAGATGCTCCACGCTTCGGCTACCGTGGATTCCATCTCGATCCATGCCGCCATTTCATTTCTGTCGAGAATGTGAAGAAGCAACTGGACCTGATGTCTATGTTCAAGGTGAACACCATGCACTTCCATCTGACGGAAGACCAGGGCTGGCGTATCGAAATCAAGAAATATCCTAAACTTACTTCTGTGGGCAGTATCCGTACCGAGGGCGATGGCTCTTTTTATGGCGGTTTCTATACCCAGGAGCAGATTAAGGAAATAGTGGATTATGCTGCCAAGCGCTATATTACCGTGATTCCGGAAATCGACCTTCCTGGTCACATGATGGCAGCTATCTCTGCTTATCCTTATCTTTCATGCAAAGGTGAGCAGTGGTCGTTGAGAACAGTTTGGGGTGTAGAGGATATCGTGATGTGCCCGGGCAAGGAAGATATGTTCCGCTTCCTGGATGACATCTTTAGTGAGATTGTTCCTCTCTTCCCAGGTAAGTACTTCCATATCGGTGGCGACGAGTGTCCGAAGACCAGTTGGAAAAACTGCCCTGCCTGTCAGAAGCGTATTCAGACAGAGGGCTTGCAGGCTGAAGGAAAGCATTCGGCTGAGGAAAGACTGCAGAGCTACGTTATCAAGCGCATAGAGAAAATGCTGGAGAAGCGTGGCAGAAAGATTATCGGATGGGACGAGATTCTGGAAGGCGGATTGAGTGAGAATGCTACCGTGATGTCATGGCGTGGAACGGAAGGAGGTATCGAGGCTGCCATGCAGAAGCATGATGTCATCATGACGCCGGGCAGCGACGGTATGTATCTCGACTGGTATCAGGGTGACAGCAAGGTGGAGCCTGTAACCATTCCTAGTCCTCCTAGATATCTGGCTTCAACCTATAATTATAATCCGGTACCTGATACCATCAAGGCGTTGGGACTGGCTCATCATATCCTGGGCGTTCAGTGTAACAACTGGTCGGAATATATGTATTCCAATGCCAAGATGGAGTATATGATGTATCCTCGTGCCATTGCTCTCTCTGAGATTGCATGGTCGCCAGTGAGCAGGAAAAACTTCAAGGATTTCTGCCGCCGACTGGATGCAAACTGTGTCCGTCTGGACGAGCGCCATATCCATTATCATATCCCATTGCCTGAGCAGCCTTTAGGTTCTTGCGATAAGGTGGTCATTACTGGGGATACTGCGGTAACCTTTACCACCTCGCGTTCTATGAAGATGGTTTATACATTGGATGGAAGTACACCAACTCCTTCTTCTTCGGCTTATGCAGAGCCTATCAGGGTGAGTGGAAACACCATCATCAAGATAGCAACCATATTGCCTTCAGGCAAGATGAGCCGTATCAGAACCGTTGATGTTGAGAAGCAGACTTATGCTCCAGCTGTTAAGGTGGAGGGCGCAAAACCTGGGTTGCAGATGAAGCGCATTAAGGGCAACTATCTGAAGGTTGACCAGCTGGAATGGGCTGATGCTGCCTGGGAGTGTGCAAACATCGAGGGCTTGGAGCAGATGAAGATTCAGCAGAAGGATGATGCTGCTACCTTGCGCGGTGCCAATAATTATGCTGCCATCGCTGAGGGCTACATCAATATTCCGGAGGATGGTGTCTATTATCTCTCTTCCCGTCTGGAGCAGGTTTGGATTGATAACAAACTCATGATTAGCAATGAGGGGGATGTGAAGGCTGGTACCAATCATGATACTTCTGTAGCATTGGCTAAGGGATTGCATCCTTTCAAGGTGGTTTTCCTCAGCAATATCGTTGGCGGCTGGCCTTCATGGTGGAGCAGTCTCGGCATTGAAATGCGCAAGGACAGCGAACAGAAGTTTACACCAGTAGATAACTCTATGTTTTTCAGAAAATAATAAAACAGATATGAGCATCAGAAATATAGCAAATGTATCGCTTTGCCTCGCCTTGCTGTCTGTCGGCAATGGCGTAGCGGCTCAGAACGAGTCGCGTTGGCATAATGTGGATATCAACCAGCAGAACCGCGAACCTCGCCGTGCTGCTTTCTTTGCATACGAGACCCTTGACAAAGCACAGAGTTTTGACAAGAGGAAGTCGGCCAACTATCTTTCGATGGAAGGCATGTGGAAGTTTAACTTCGTGAAGGATCATAACAAGCGTCCTGCCAACTTCTTTGCAGCCAACTATGACGATTCGGAGTGGAAGGATTTCCCTGTACCGGGGCTATTCGAACTGAACGGTTATGGAGATGCTACTTATAAGAATGTCGGTTATGCCTGGGCTACCCAGTTTGACCCAAATCCTCCTTATATCAGCGAACTCAACAACTATACGGGTTCTTATCGTCGTACCTTCGAACTTCCTAAGGACTGGAAGGGCAAGGATGTCTATTTCCATGTAGGTTCGGCTACCAGCAACCTGACCCTTTGGGTGAACGGCAAGTATGTGGGATATAGTGAAGACAGCAAGGTGGCTGCCGAGTTTAATATCTCCAAGTATCTGAAGCCGGGCAAAAACCTGATAGCTATGCAGGTGATGCGCTGGTGCGATGGTTCTTATTTCGAGGATCAGGACTTCTGGCGCTTTACTGGTATAGCCCGTGAGGTTTATCTCTATGCACGTCCGAAACTTCATGCTGCCGATATCCGTCTTGATGCCGGTTTGATGAATAATTATCGGGATGGTATCCTGAACTATCAGATAGCGCTGAAGGGCGGCAAGACTGATGTGACTGTTGCCTTGTGTGATAAGGATGGCAAGCAAATAGCATCGGCTACCGGAGCTCAGGGTGTAATCAAAGTACCGAAGGTGAAGGCTTGGACTGCTGAGACACCTTATTTATATAAGGTATACATCTCTCTGAAGAATAAGCAGGGGGTAGCGGAGGTGATTCCGCAGAAGGTGGGCTTCCGCAATGTGGAAATCAAGAACGCCCAGTTGCTGGTGAACGGCAAGCCTGTACTGATTAAGGGTGCCAACCGGCATGAGATAGATCCGGATGGTGGATATGTGGTAAGTGTAGAGCGCATGATTCAGGATATCAGAATCATGAAACAGTTGAACATCAATGCGGTTCGTACCTGCCATTATCCTGACGATCCCCGCTGGTATGAACTCTGTGATGAATACGGACTGTATCTTACTGCTGAGGCTAACCTCGAATCTCATGGTATGGGATATGAGGAAAAATCACTCGCTAAGTTCCCTGAGTATCTCCAGACTCACATCGAGCGCAATGAAGGTAATGTGAAAAGTTTTATCAATCACCCTTCTATCATCGTATGGAGTTTGGGTAATGAGTGTGGTTACGGCATCAACTTCGAAAAGACCTATGACTGGGTGAAAGCGCTCGACAAGACCCGTCCTGTTCAGTATGAGCGTGGCGGTTATGACAGCAAGACTGATATTTACTGTCCGATGTATATCGACTACGAGGAGAGTGAGAAATATTGCAAGAGTGATGGTGTTAAACCATACATCCAGTGCGAATATGCTCATGCTATGGGTAATTCGGAAGGTGGTTTCAAGGAATATTGGGACCTCATCCGTAAGTATCCTAAGTATCAGGGTGGCTATATCTGGGACTTCGTAGATCAGGGCATTCGTGACAAGAGTCCTGTCACCGGTAAGGAAATCTTTACTTATGGTGGAGATTACGGCCGCTATCCGGCAAGTGACTATAACTTCAACTGTAATGGTATCATTGCTCCAGACCGCCGTCTGAATCCTCATGCTTACGAGATTCAGTACTATCATCAGAATGTATGGATCAAGGACCTGGATGCTGTGAATGGTGCTTTCAAGGTTTACAACGAGAACTTCTTCAAGAATATCGATGACTTGAACCTGACAGCTACGGTTTATGCCAATGGTGTGAAACTGGCTACAGTTGAGATTCCTGAAACAAAGGGTATTGCTCCTCAGGCTACCAAACTGATCAAGAGTGATGAACTGAAGTATGCGGTGGCTGAGGCTGAATCGAAGCATGCAAAGGAGGAGATTGTTCTTAACTTTGCTTTTGTAAGCGATGGCACACAGCCGCTGGTAGACAAGGGCCAGGTGATGGCTCGCCAGCAGTTTATCATCAGCGATTATCAGTTTGCCAAACCGGCGGTTCCTGCTGTTGCTGCTGCGCCAACCAAGAAGGATAAGGTGCAGGAGACAAGCAGTATGGAGGTGGAGGAAACCAACTCTTATGTGAAGGTCAGCGCACAGAGAATGTCTGTAACCATAGGCAAGAAGACGGGTATGATAGATTATCTCGATGTAGATGGTGAACCGATGTTGAAGTTCCGTGAGAGTATGACTCCGGAATTCTGGCGTGCTCCTACCGATAATGACTATGGAGCATCTCTGCAGAAGGAGATGAGAGTATGGAAGAACCCGCAGATGACTCTGAAGTCTTTCGACAAAAATGTGAGTAAGGACAATGTGGTGCTGACAGCTCTCTTCGATATGCCTGAAGTGAAAGCTCAGCTGATGCTCCGCTATGACATCAGTGCTGCGGGCGAGGTGAATGTTACCCAGAAGATGACTACCGACAAGGAGGTGCAGGTTGCCGATCTGTTCAGATTCGGTCTGCAGTTGCAGATGCCTGCTACTTTCTCTAAGCTCGAGTATTATGGTAGAGGTCCTGAAGAGAACTACGTAGATCGTCATTCTTCTGCTTTTATCGGCAAGTACGAGTCTGACGTGAAGGATGAATATTATCCATATATCCGTCCGCAGGAGAGTGGTAACCATACCGATATCCGCTATTTCTCTATCTTTAATCCAACCACCGGCAAGGGGATTACCTTTGAGGGGTATGAACCTATGGAGTGCAGTGCCATCCCTTATCTGGTAGAGGATTTGGATTCTAGTATCGAGAAGACGCATGCATGGGGACAACACAGTGGTGATCTGGTGGATAAGGGACTCGTGCAGTTGCATATCCAGAAATGCCAGTATCCTTTGGGCTGCATCGACAGTTGGATGACCAAGCCTATGGAGAAGTATCGTCTCCATTATGCTGATCGTGAATTTACATTCAAAATAAAGGCAAAATAAAATTTCCGTTATAAAACTCAGATATATGCGGAAATACGGGTATAAGATTAAGTTTAAATAATAAAGTGACCCTAGTTTTAGGGTTGAGAGTTTGTTTTTAGGTTTGCCGCTTGAGGGGTCTTTGGGGCCTTTCAAGCGGTTTTTTTTATTGTTTGTTTCAAAATGAAACGAATAATGTGTAATTCGCTTTCATTTTGTTCTGTATTTTAAAAAGAACTATACAAAATAACAACTAAACGAAAATATTGATATCAAAAAGTAAATGATATCGTGAAATGTTAAGCAAAATGTCGTACCTTTGCACCAGAAAATAAACAAAATGTAAATTAATTAATAGGAGAGATTAACATGAAAAAGATTGAAGCAATCATCCGTAAGACTAAGTTTGAGGATGTAAAGGAAGCTTTGCTTGCCGACGACATCGAGTGGTTCTCTTACTACGATGTAAGAGGAGAGGGCAAGATGAGACAGGCTCGAATCTACCGTGGTGTCATGTATGATACCAGCAGTATCGAGCGAGTGTTGCTGAATGTTGTCGTGCGCGACAAGAATGTAGAGAAAACGATTAATGCCATCCAGGAAGCTGCCCGTACAGGCGAGATTGGTGATGGTCGAATCTTTGTAATTCCTGTCGAGGATACCGTAAGAATCCGTACAGGTGAAAGAGGCGACATCGCTCTCTATAATGCTGAGCAGGAGAAATAGTGATTAGTGTTTTATGTTTAGTGCTTAATGTTTACTTAGAGGGGTAGCATAAGCACGGCTTTGATGGCTAATATTAAACGTTTTCTTAAAATTTTATGAATCTTGTGTAGTGAGGGCGCATGCCAATTAAACATTAAACACTACACACTAAACAGTAAAAAGATTATGAGTGTACAGGATTTAGGAATTTCAGTAGATACCGTATGGATGCTCTTAGCAGCCATGTTGGTCTTTTTCATGCAGCCGGGATTTGCCCTCTGCGAGGCGGGCTTTACCCGTAGTAAAAATACAGCGAACATCTTGTTTAAGAACTTTGTCGATTTTATGATCGGTTCCGTTCTCTTCTGGTTCGTAGGTTTCGGATTTATGTTTGGTAGCGATGGCGCCGGTTTCATCGGTATGCCTAACTTCGGGGATTTGTCTTTCTATACAAATGCAGCCGGTCTTCCTACTGAAGGCTTCCTAATGTTTGAAACCGTATTCTGCGCTACTAGTGCTACCATCGTTTCAGGTGCTATGGCAGAACGTACCAAGTTCTCCATGTACTGCGTTTACTCATTCTTCATTTCATTGATTATCTATCCTGTAGAGGGTCACTGGACATGGGGTGGCGGTTGGCTTTGCAACAGCGAGGCAGGTTCGTTCATGATGAACACCTTCGGTGCAGCCTTCCATGATTTCGCAGGTTCTGCCATCGTACATAGTGTTGGTGGTGTACTTGCCTTGGTTGGTGCTATCTGCTTAGGTCCTCGTCTGGGTAAGTATCGCAACGGCAAGAGTACGGCTATCCCTGGTCACAACCTCATGGCTGCTGCCCTGGGCGTATTCATCCTCTGGTTCGGCTGGTTCGGTTTCAACCCTGGTTCTCAGCTTGCTGCTTCTGGTGAGGTTAACCGTGTTGCTATCAGTCACGTATTCCTGACAACCAACTTGGCTGCCGTTTGTGGTGGCCTCGGTACTATGTTCACCTCTTGGATTAAGTATGGCAAACCTTCGTTCTCATTGACATTGAACGGTATTCTGGCTGGTTTGGTAGCTATCACCGCTGGTTGCGACTTGGTTAGTCCATTGGGTTCTGCCATCATCGGTCTCTTGGCAGGTATCATCTTGGTATTCTCTATCGAGTTCATTGATACCAAGCTTCATATTGATGATCCTGTTGGTGCAAGTTCAGTTCATGGTGTATGCGGTATCTTCGGTACTTTGATGACTGGTCTCTTCGCCCTTGATGGTGGCGCCTTCTATGGTGGTGGCTTCGGATTCTTCGGTGCTCAGTGCTTCGGTATCCTCTGCATCGACCTTTGGGCAGCCGTAACAGGTATCATCCTCTTCTGGGGTATCAAGAAGATTGCTGGTCTCCGTGTTGATAAGCGAATCGAGGAAGAAGGTCTCGATATCTACGAGCATGGTGAGAGTTGCTACAACTAAAGATGCTTTCATATAACGAACGAGAGAGATTTTTCAGCAGAAGTTTTGGAGAGCAGAGTTTTATTAATGCCATTGAATAATGTACGCTGCATCTCAACAATATAAATAAATCGCAATTTATTTTGTGTTGTCTTCGATTTGCAGTACCTTTGCTGCCGAAACTTTAAAAAACAAAGAAGTATCACATTAAAAAGAGAGAATATGAAGAAGATTTTTGATATAAAGAAAATGGGTGCCCTTGCACTTGGTTTGGTTGCTTTTGCTCCTGCAGCTTCTGCTCAGGATAAGGTTGAAACTACCATCGCTGCAGATGTTGTAAACCAGTATTACTGGCGTGGTCAGTCACTGGGAGAAGTCTCTCTGCAGCCAACACTCGGTATTGGTTACAAGGGCTTGTCTCTGACAGCTTGGGGAAGTGTAGGTATCTCTAAACCAGACGATACTAAGGAATTTGACCTTACCTTGGCTTATGAAACCGGTGGCTTCCATATCGGTGTAACCGATTACTGGTTCAACTCTCCTAACGAGAAGTATTTCGCCTATAAGGCACATGAAACTTCTCATGTGTTTGAGGCAAACGTAGGTTATGACTTTGGTCCAGTTGCCTTGAACTGGTACACCAACTTTGCAGGCAATGATGGATTAAATAAGGATGGTGACCGTGCTTATTCTTCATATGTTGAGGCTACAGCCCCATTCAAGTTGGGCGGTTGTGATTGGGCAGCAAGTATAGGCGCAGTTCCATTTGCAACATCTTTCTATGGTGATGCCAATGGTTTTGCAGTTACCAATGTTTCACTGAAAGCTACCAAGGATTTGAAGATTACAGATTCTTTCTCTGTTCCAGTCTTCGCTCAGGTAGCTGCTAACCCTAGCACCGAAAAAGCTTACCTGGTAGTAGGTTTTACCTTGCAGCCATAATAGGCTCTTAGGTTTTTCGATATAATCTTACGTTGGTAGGTTTAAGTTTTTATTTTAAATGCCGATAGTTCCGTCAAAGAGCTATCGGCATTTCTTTGTATGATATGGGGGTAAGAAACTGTGTATAATGCCCTGGATGCTTTGTTGCATATCTATGAGCGTATAATATGCCCTGGATACGCTTTGTTTATCTTAAAAATGATTGCATTTTACAGATTGTAATTAAATAGTATCTTTTTCTTTTCAGTTTATCATATATTTTAATCTAATATGCGTTAATATGTTATTATTATGATAAAGTAAAGACAAAATGCTACTATTCTTTTCTTTATTCTAACAAAAAGTTGTAATTTTGCACCCGAAACATAGCAAAAAGTAATTTTAAACTTTGCTTTTGCTTGGTTTGCTCCTAAAAGAATGGATTGGACATGCCAAGGTGAATAAGAGAGAACAAGAGTTAAAAATAACCGTAAAAGAAAGGAAAAGATTTATGTGTGGAATCGTATCTATCTTCAATATTCAGGAGCAGACTCCTGAATTGCGACAGCAAGCGCTTCGTATGAGCCAGAAGATTCGCCATCGCGGACCAGACTGGAGTGGAATCTACTGTGGTGGTTCAGCTATCCTGGCACATGAGCGTCTGAGTATTGTAGACCCTGAAAGTGGTCGCCAACCTTTGTTTGCACCAGACAAAAAACAGGTGCTTGCCGTAAACGGTGAGATTTATAATCATCAGGACATCCGTGCTCGTTTTGCCGGCAAATACCAGTATCAGACCGGTTCCGACTGTGAGGTGATTCTTTCTCTCTATCGTGAGATGCGAGCAGATTCCGACTTTGATTCCTTAATATATAAAGGTGAGGATGCGCTCCACGCCCGTATCTTCAAGATGCTTGAAGAGCTGAACGGTATCTTTGCCTTCGCCCTTTATGATGCCGAACGTGATGAGTTTCTCATCGCCCGCGATCCTATCGGTGTTATTCCTCTTTATATTGGTTATGATAAGGATGGAAAAGTGCTGGTGGCAAGCGAGTTGAAGGCTCTGGAAGGTCAGTGCGACCACTACGAGCCATTCCTCCCGGGCCATTATTATTATAGCAAGAACCCTGGCATGAAGCGTTACTATACACGCGATTGGTTTGAGTATGCTGCCATGCAGAAAAAATATCAGATTGATGATGCCAAGAAGGCTGAAGAACAGCTGAAGGATGCTGAACCTCAGGAGAAAGCTGCGGTAAAGGAAATCCATGATGCTCTCGAAGCTTCTGTCAAACGCCAGTTGATGAGCGATGTACCTTACGGTGTCCTTCTCAGTGGTGGTCTTGATTCTTCTGTCATCTCTGCTGTAGCTGAGAAGTATTCTTCTACCCGTGTAGAGAATGGGGGAGAGACCAAGGCATATTGGCCACGTCTGCACTCCTTCGCTGTTGGTTTGAAGGGTGCGCCTGATCTGGCAAAGGCACGTTTGGTTGCCGAACACATCGGAACTGTGCATCACGAAATCAACTATACCATTCAGGAAGGTCTGGATGCTATCCGTGATGTCATCTATTTCATCGAGACCTATGATGTTACCACTGTGCGTGCATCTACCCCGATGTATCTTTTAGCGAGAGTCATCCGAAGCATGGGTATCAAGATGGTGCTTTCGGGCGAGGGTGCCGACGAGGTATTTGGAGGTTATCTCTACTTCCATAAAGCACCGGATGCTAAGGCATTCCATGAGGAAACCGTACGAAAGTTGGGTAAACTCTATCTCTACGATTGTCTGAGAGCCAACAAGAGTTTGGCTGCATGGGGCATCGAGGGCCGTGTGCCTTTCCTCGACAAGGAGTTCCTGGATGTAGCGATGGGTATGAACCCGGTTTTGAAGATGTGTCCGGATAAGACCATCGAGAAAAAGGTGGTTCGTGAGGCATTTGACGAGTTGCTTCCAGAAGAAGTGGCATGGCGACAGAAGGAACAGTTCTCCGATGGTGTGGGCTATTCATGGATTGATACCCTGAAGCAGATTACCGCATCTGCCGTCAGCGATGAGCAGATGGCGCATGCTGCTGAGCGATTCCCTATCAACCCTCCACAGAATAAGGAGGAGTATTATTATCGTTCTATCTTCGTCGAGCATTTCCCAAGCGACAGCGCTGCCAAGAGCGTACCTAGTGTGCCTAGCGTAGCATGTTCTACAGCCGAAGCCCTTGCCTGGGATGCCTCATTCAAGAACCAGAACGACCCTAGCGGCAGAGCCGTGGCGGGAGTTCACGAACAGGCGTATAAATAAGTGAAGAGTGGAGAGTGAAGAATCACTTTGTACTTCATATTTAAGTAAGAAAAATAGTTAGAAATAACCGATATAAAACGAACAAGAAATGGAAAAAGGATTGTACAGTTCAGCCTATGAGCACGATGCGTGTGGCGTAGGTATGGTGGTGAATATCCACGGTAACAAGAGTCATGAGCTGGTCGATAACGCCTTGAAGGTACTCGAGAACATGCGTCATCGTGGTGCAGAGGGTGCCGATAACAAGACGGGTGATGGTGCCGGTATCATGCTCCAGATTCCACATGAGTTTATTCTTCTTCAGGGTATCCCAGTGCCAGAAAAAGGTAAATATGGTACGGGTCTCGTCTTCTTGCCTAAGGATGAGAAGAAACAGCAGGATATTCTCTCTATCATGATTGAGGAAATTGAACGCGAGGGATTGCAGCTGATGCATCTCCGCAATGTGCCTACTAACCCTGATTGTTTGGGTGAGGCTGCTTTGAGTAACGAACCAGCTATCAAACAGGTGTTTATCACAGGTGTTACAGATGATAAGGTGCCTGTCTTTGAGCGCACCCTCTATCTTATCCGTAAACGTATTGAGAAACGTGTCAGTGATCCTGATTTCTATATTTGTTCGTTGTCTAATTCGAACATCGTATATAAGGGTATGTTGAGCAGCCTCCAGTTGCGCCAATATTATCCTGACTTGACCAATAATTATTTCACAAGCGGTCTGGCTCTGGTTCACTCCCGCTTCTCTACTAACACCTTCCCAACATGGAGTCTGGCTCAGCCATTCCGGCTCCTTGCCCACAATGGTGAGATTAACACCATCCGTGGTAACCGTGCCTGGATGAAGGCTCGTGAGAGTGTGTTGAGCAGCGAGGCTTTGGGCGATATCCGTGAGATTTCTCCTATCGTCCAGCCTGATATGAGTGACTCTGCCAGCCTCGACAATGTATTTGAGTTCTTCGTGATGAGCGGCCTGTCATTGCCTCATGCCATGGCTGTGATGGTGCCTGAGAGCTTCAACGACAAGAACCCTATCTCTGAGGATCTGAAGGCATTCTATGAGTACCACTCTATCCTGATGGAGCCATGGGATGGTCCTGCCGCCCTGCTCTTCAGCGATGGCCGCTACGCCGGTGGTATGCTCGATAGAAACGGTTTGCGCCCACTGCCCGCTATACCATCACCAAGAACGATATGATGGTAGTCGCATCTGAAGTAGGTGTGATGGATTTCGATCCTACTGAGATTGCCGAGAAGGGTCGTCTGCAGCCTGGTAAAATTCCTCTCATCGATACGAGAGCAACTGCAAGATGGTTCGTCTGCCACATCCTATCCTGACCAATACCCAGCTGGATATCCTTCAGAATATCCGCTACAAGGGATTTAATACAGTAAAACTCCACATGTTTTCGAAACCGCCAAGGGCGAAGAAGGACTGCACGAGGCTTTGATGAACTCTGCAAGCAGGCTGCCCAGAGCGTGGATGATGGCTACAACTACATCATCTTGAGCGACCGTGGCGTGGATGAAACTCATGCCGCCATTCCATCTCTGCTTGCCGTGAGTGCCGTACATCATTATCTGATTGATGCCGGCAAGCGTGTGCAGACAGCCCTCATCGTAGAGAGCGGTGAGATTCGTGAGGTAATGCATGCAGCCCTCCTGTTGGGTTACGGTGCATCAGCCCTCTGTCCATACTTGACATACGCCATCCTCGACGACCTTGTAAAGAAGGGAAAGATTCAGGAGGATTACCATACAGCCGAGCAGAACTACATCAAGGCTGTGAAGAAGGGCTTGTTCAAGATTATGGCTAAGATGGGTATCTCTACCATCCGAAGCTATCGTGGTGCCAAGATCTTCGAGAGCATCGGTTTGAGCGAGAGCCTTCTGAAGAGCTACTTCGGAACAGAGGTGAGCACTATCGGCGGTATCGGACTCGAGACTATCGCCCGTGATGCCATCCGCCTGCACGACAAGGCATTCGGGACCAAGAAGCTCGAGTTCCTGCCAAGCATGGGACAGTTCCACTACCGCAAGGACGGTATCAAGCACGCTTGGAACCCAGAGACCATCGCCACCCTGCAGCTCGCAACCCGCAAGGGCGATTATGATCTCTTCAAGAAATATACACATCTCGTTGACGATAAGCAGGAGCCTATCTTCATCCGCGACTTCTTCAGCTTCCGCAAGAATCCTATCTCTATAGATAAGGTGGAGCCGGTAGAGGAAATCGTGAAGCACTTCGTTACCGGTGCGATGAGTTTCGGTGCCCTCTCCAAAGAGGCTCACGAGGCAATGGCACTCGCCATGAACGCCCTCGGTGCCCGAAGCAATACCGGTGAAGGTGGTGAGGATAACGAGCGATTCCATTCTACACAGGATGGCATCAGCTTCTCAAGCAAGACCAAGCAGGTGGCTTCCGGTCGATTCGGTGTGACTACTGAATATTTGGTAAATGCAGAGGAAATCCAGATCAAGGTGGCACAGGGTGCTAAACCGGGTGAGGGTGGTCAGTTGCCTGGCTTCAAGGTTATTCTACAGTATCGAGGGATTTGGCCCAGCTCATCTTCGACCTCAAGAACGTAAACCCTAAGGCGGCTATCTCTGTGAAGTTGGTTGCTGAGAGTGGTGTGGGTACCATCGCTGCCGGTGTGGCTAAGGCAAAGGCCGACCTCATCGTTATTCTGGTGCTGAGGGTGGTACAGGTGCCAGCCCCCGCATCAAGTATGCGTTTCGCTGGTATCTCTCCTGAAATCGGACTTTCTGAAACCCAGCAGACACTGGTGAAAAACGGTCTTCGCGGACAGGTTCGTCTGCAGGTAGATGGTCAGTTGAAGAGTGGTCGTGACATCATCCTGATGGCTTTGCTCGGTGCTGAGGGAATTCAGTTTCGTACGGCAGCCCTCATCGTTTTGGGGCCAGGATGCGTAAGTGTAACTTGAATACCTGTCCTATGGGTGTTGCCATTGCGATCCTAAGCCCGTGCGCACTTCCGTGGCAGCTAAGCTGGTATCTTATCAACTACTTCCGCTTCCTCGCTGAGGAGGTTCGTGAATATCTGGCAGAGATGGTTACACCCCATTGAAATTCGATATCATCGGTCATACTGGAGCTCATCGTCCGCAAGAAGGGACGAGGAGATTGTTCCTACTGAGGGTTCGGATGCCGTAGAGCCAGAGGGCCAAGAGCATCAAGGAGAAGGCCGGACTTGCTCGATTTCCTCTCGTCTCTTGCATCGTGAGACAGGTCATTGCTCGCTCTATCATACTACCGAGCAGATCATGACCTCGACAAATGTACCTGACCAGCAGTTGATTCGTGGTGCACAGCGTGCCATCGAGAATCAGGAAGAAGTGAACCTCGATTTGCCATCAAGAATACCGATCGTGCTGCCGGTGTGATGCTGAGCGGTATGATTGCCGAGAAATATGGGAGGCTGGGTTTCCAGACAAGACCGTGAACGTGAAGTTCAAGGGTTCTGCAGGTCAGAGCTGGTGCCTTCCTGGTTAAGGGAGTGGATTTCAAACTGAAGGTGAGACTGGGCCAATGACTATTTCGCCAAGGGACTTTCAGGAGGTCGTGTTTCCATCCTTCCTCCTATCCGCAGCAACTTCTGCTGAGGATAACATCATCGCCGGTAACACCGGATTGTATGGTGCTACAAGCGGTGAGTTGTATATCAATGGTAAGGTAGGTGAACGCTTTCGGTGTTTCCAACTCCGGTGCCATCGCCGTGATTGAGGGCGCTGGCGACCACTGCTGCGAGTATATGACGGGCGGTAGAGTAGTAGTGCTCGGTGAAACTGGCCGTAACTTTGCCGCTGCATGAGTGGTGGTGTTGCCTACGTATGGGATAAGAACCACAACTTCGATTACTTCTGTAACATGGATATGGTGGAGATCAACCTCGTGGAGGACAGCACCTATCGCAAGGAGTTGCACGAGCTGATCCGTCAGCATTATCTCTACACCGGCAGTAAGCTTGCCCGTACCATGCTCGACGACTGGAACCACTACGTAGAGGATTTCATCCAGGTAGTGCCAATCGAGTACAGGCGAGTTCTCCAGGAGGGGCAGGTAAAGAAGTTGCAGCAGAAGATTGCGGATATGCAGCGAGATTACTAATTTTAAAATTAGAAAAAGATGGGAAATAAAAGCATTTTTGACTATACCGCAAGGGAAGCAGGTTTATAGACCAATTACGATAGAATCCCCTCGACTTCAGCGAGGTAGAACAGACATTGAATAGCAACGACCGCCGACAGCAGGCTTCACGTTGCATGGATTGTGGTGTGCCTTTCTGTCACTGGGCTTTGTCCGCTGGGCAACAAGGCAACGGAGTGGGAATGATGCCCCTACAAGGGCGCGACTGAGCTGGCTTATCGTCTCCTCAAATTCCACCAACGACTTTCTCTGAGTTCACAGGACGCATCTGTCCTGCACTTTGCGAGAGAAGGCGCGTGTGGAATCTCATGGATCATGAGCCAACCACCAACCGTGAGGGATATGTGCCATCGTGGAGCACGTGCCTTCTCTGGATTGGTGTACATGTTGAGATTCCTGAGCGTACGGCAAGATGTCGGTGCTGTCATCGAAGTGGTCCCCTATGGATGCGAAGTTGCCAACCAGTTGAACCATAAGGGGATAAGGTAACAGTATTCGAGGCAGAGAAATGCTGGTGGTCTCTTGCGTTATGGTATTCCCTAACTTCAAACTCAACAAGAGCATCACCGACCGCCGTCTTCGTCTTCGAAGAGGAGGGCATCGAGTTCAGATACAATCAGCAGATAGATGTAACTAAATTGCCAGAAGGCTTCGATGCCTATGTGGTATCTACCGGTACGCCAACGGCACGCGACCTGAAGATTCCTGGACGAGAGCTGAAGGGCGTTTATTTTGCCCTGGAACTTTTTTCTCAGCAGAACCGTATCCTCGCCGGTATGGAGTTCTCTTAAGCGGACGAACTGGTTACCCGTGTGGGCGATGTGCTGGTAATCGGTGGTGGTGATACGGTTCCGACTGTATCGGTACCGCACATCGTCAGGGGTTGCAAGAGCGTAACCCAGGATTGAAATCATGCCTGCCAGTGGAAGGCCCAGAGATTTCTAAGAATCCTTGCCAAACTGGCCTGCACCCCTGAAGACAACTTCCAGTCATGAGGAAGGATGCACCCGTCGCTGGAACATCAACCTCTGGAGTTCCTGGGAAAAACGGCAAACTGACAGGTGTGAAGGTTCAGCCTATCGACTGGAAACCAAAACCCAGAGGGTGGTCGCCCGTTGATGGTAGAGGCTGGCGAACCGAGATTATCAAGGCAGAGGCCGTATTTCTGGCCAAGGGCTTCCTGAAGCCACAGCAGCCTGAATTTGCGTTGAGAATGTATTCGTGGCTGGCGATGCAGCAAAGCGGTGCCTTCTGTAGTACGCGCGCCATGGCAAGCGGCAGAAAGATTGATTGCTGCCCAGGTAGATAAGTTCCTGAACAAATAAATCGGTTATTTTTAACTATATGTAGGAGGTTGACCTCAGTGATGAGGTTTTCCTCCCTTTTTTCTTTTCTCCTTCTCCTCGTTCCGCCCTCATCACTCTTGCACCTTGCCCCCCCCTGTTCCAGGCGGTTCCATCGCCTGTCCTAATAATAATCAACAAAAAGGGTTTTATTCGTGATTTTCCATATTTCCTTAATAATTTGGCATTCCAAATATAAAGTGTAAATTTGCACTCAATATTTCTCGACTAATAATAATTAAAACTAAGGAAACAGAAAAATGAAAAAGAAAATTATCAACCGTTCTTTTGGCATTGGCTGCCTTCTTATGCCAATGACAGCACAGAACTAAAGGGAGATTATGGTTATCTCTATTGTCACATGAGCTGATAAGGGGGAGTGGACAGCCTATGCCATTTCGTGATGGCTGTATAACTATCAGGGACATCAATGAGCAACCCTATTCTTCAATTCAGAAGAGCATGCCCGTATTGAAGGCGGAAACCCGTGATGCCTACACATCACTCGTAAGGTACAATGGCAAAGGATACATCATGGTTGCCACCGGATATGTGCGGTGCGCAAAGAGCCGTCAAAATGACAACTATGGCATCGATCTCCTGGTATGGCGATCGAAGAACCGGACCAGCGTTACCTTCGATTTCGCGGGCATGTAGAACTTCTGCGATGCTGCCACAGCCACATCTCCTTATAAGGACTGGAGCACCATCAACCGTGTATGGGCACCCAGATTTCTGGGATCCTGACTGCTGTTGGGAAAACGGTGAGAAGCGGATACATGATTTACTATTCCATGCTTAACCGTGCTGAGGAGAAGTACGACTCCCATGTATTACAGCTATGCTGAGACAAGACCTTACCAAACTCACCACCTCTAAAGCTACCTTCGACTCTGGGGCCACTACCTGATGCCGATATCAATTTCCCAAAGAGCGATGGTCCTATCAGCATGCTCATTAAGAAAGAGGGTGGAAAAAGAGAGGTATCTTCACTGCTACCAGCAAAATATCTCAATCATGGTTGAGCGCTCCTGTCGATGATGACTCTCGTAAGTTTCTGAGGGAAGTAAACTGACAGAGGAAAGTTCTGCCTTCCAGCTTTATTGGTGATGATACTTGGCGTGTATTTACATCCAATATAGTGATCATCCTGGGGTACCGTATCTGCAAGGCAGAGGCATCTTCAGCAATTTCTCTGATCCTGTGGACATTATGGGAGTTACGGCTCAGCATGGCAGTTTCATGAGAATTACCAAGAAAGAGTACAAAATGCTCCTGAAATGGAACCAAGAATTAAAAAATATAGAAAAATAAGTGGATTTATTGTTAAGTGCATAGCCGTATAGAATATTTAAGGGATTTATGCTTGTTTGGTTTAGATAAGATAGAAAAAAAATATGATTGTACGCGCGTATATTATAATATGTAAAAAGCAAAAATTTATATGCATATCGCTCTATTCAACATGATCCTAGTAAAAATCTTTCACAGGTGTATTTGCTAAGTTGAAATGTAGTTTTATGTAATCCTCGGTAATGGGGAAAAATAGTCTTTAAAGTG
>VOFI01002264.1_pt1 | contig 43104 bp, 75 predicted proteins | sample 5384131 | NCBI WGS metagenome assembly VOFI01 (sample SAMN12384728, study PRJNA508395) | human gut metagenome | isolation source: healthy gut H | host: Homo sapiens | reverse complement strand
TTTGTATTATAATTCTCGTTAAAGTAGGCAGCGGCGGCTTCGATTTCTTCAGGGGATGCTTGTAGTTGTTTTTCTCGCTTTCCTGCTGTTGCCTGCTCCGGACGGGAGGAGCTTGTGGAGGAGGAGCCGGCGGATACCGCGGGCGAGCAAGAGGGAGAGCCGGAGGAATCAGCTCCAGAGGCAGAGGAAAAGGATACCCCCAGCGCGGTCGACTTTGCACAGATTCAGGCGGAGAAGATTCTGGAGGATGCCAGGCGGCAGGCGGAGGACTACCTGGTCCGGCGGCAGATGGAGGCGGAGCAGGAGGCCGAGCAGGTGCGCCAGCAGGCCCAGTCTGAGGGCTACCGGCAGGGCTATGCAGAAGGGCTGCGGCAGGCCGGGGTCGAGGGCCAGGCGGAGCTGCAGAAGCAGCGGGAGCAGCAGGCCGAGGAGCTGCAGGCTTTTTGGAAAAGGCCACCGCTGCCCGGGAGGAGCTGCTGCGGAGACGCGGGGCGAGCTGTGTGAGCTCAGCCTGGCCATTGCGGAAAAAGGTGATCCATGTCAGCCTGAACAGCAGCAGTGAGGTGGTGGCACGGATGATCCAGGTGGCCACCGAAAAGCTCAAGCGGCGGGAGTGGGTGCATCTACGTGGGCGGCTGTGCCGCCAAGGAGGTGTCTGCCATTACGCCGGAGCTGATGACGGCTCTGGCCGGCCTGTCCGACCACATCAAAATCATTCCGCTGTCCGGACGATGAGGCGGGCACCTGCATCATTGAGATGCCCGATGAGATCATTGATGCCAGCGCCTCCACACAGCTCAAGAATATCCGCGACCTGATACACGAGATATAGGGCGGAGGCAGCGCAAGGAAGGGACCCAAAGCCATGTTCCAGGAGATGATCCGGCAGATTCAGCGGGCCGAGACGATCAGTTATACGGGGAAAATTGAAAATATCGTCGGCATGTCCATCGAGGCATCCGGCGGACGGGCCGCTGTGGGTGATATCTGTCAGATCTACAACGGGGACGCGGGCGGCCAGGTAATGGCCGAGGTGGTTGGCTTTAAGAATGACACATCCTGCTGATGCCCTATTCAGACATGAGCGGTATCTCTGCGGGGGAAATTTTGTGCGCAACACCGGGCGGAGGCTCAGCCTGCGCATGGGCCCCTTCCCTGAAGGGGCGGGTGATTAATGCACTGGGGCAGCCCATCGACGGCAAGGGGCCCCTTTCAGGCGGCACGCTGTTCTGTGTGGAGAACAACCACTACATCAACCCCATGACCCGCCCTCCCATCCGGGAGCGGATGGAGTTCGGCGTCAAGGCCATTGACAGCATGCTGACCATCGGAAAGGACAGCGCATTGGCATTTTGCCGGCTCCGGCGTGGGCAAGAGTACCCCTAATGGGCATGATTGCCAAAAAAATGTAAAGGCGGATATCAACGTCATCGCCCTGGTGGGGGAGCGCGGCCGCGAGGTGCTGGAATTCATGGAAAAGGATCTGGGGCCGGAGGGGATGCGGCGGTCTATCCTGGTGGTGGCTACCTCTGACCAGCCCGCCATGCTGCGCAAGCAGTGCCCCTCCATGGCCACCGGAATCGCGGAGTTCTTCCGGGACCAGGGGTATGACGTGCTGCTGATGATGGACTCGCTGACCCGGTTTGCCATGGCCCAGCGGGAGATTGGCCTGGCGGTGGGTGAGCCGCCGGTAAGCCGTGGCTACACCCCCATCCATCTACGCCGAGCTGCCCAAGCTGCTGGAACGCAGCGGTAACTTCCAGAAGGGCTCCATCACAGGGGTCTATACCGTCCTGGTGGAGGGCGACGACACCAATGAGCCCATCGCGGACACGGTGCGCGGTATTCTGGATGGGCACATCGTGCTTTCCCGGCGGCTGGGCCAACAGCAACCATTTTCCGGCCATTGACATTGGGGCCAGCATCTCCCGCTTGATGGCGGACATCGTCTCCGACGAGCACAAGCGGCTTGCGGCCCGGGTGCGGGACGTGATGGGGATTATGCGAGAAAAAATGCCGATCTGGTTTCCGTGGGGCGCGTACAAGGCGGGCACCAACCCAAGGCTGGATTATGCTTTGGGAAAGATGGACGGGATCAACCAGTTTTTGACTCAGGGAGTGGACGAGGCGTTCTCCTATGAGGAGGACCTGAGGCCATGCGGAAGCTCCTGTAAGAGAAGAGGGACAGGGATGAAGCGGTTCCAGTTCAGCCTGAATACGGTGTTGAGCTACAAGCAGCAGGTGCTGGAGGAGCTGCAGAATGAGCATGGACAGCTCCTTTACCAGGTAAGGCAGCAGGAGCTGGTGCTCCAGGCGGCGGAGGAGCGCTACCGGGGCCTGAACCTAGAATTCCGGCAGGCGGAGACGGAGGGCCTGACCATAGCCGAGGCCCTGCGGTATGAGAGCGGCCTGCGCTTTCTGGAGGATGAGATCCAGCGGGAGGCCAAGCGCCTGCGGGAGTATGAGGCCGCAGCGGAGGAGAAGCGCAGGCAGGTAGTGGCCGCCCGGCAGGATACCGCCTCCCTGAAAAGCTCAAGGACAAGAAGTGGGAGGACTATCAGAAGCAGGTGCAGAAGGGCGAGGAACTGCTGATTGAGGAGCTGGTGACCGCAGCCCGGCCCGGACGGCGGTTTGACCGCCCGAGCCACACCTTGAAAGGAGGTGAGAACCATGAATACAACTGATTTATTGCTTCAGATGACCTTGGCAGCCACACAGATTGCCCAAAACACCGCCCGCCGGTCAGCGACCGGACGGAGGATGCCGGTGACCGGCTGGGACTTCCACTCTGCTGGCAGAGAAGCGGGTGGAGGCGGCCGGAACGGAAACCGGACGCGCAGTTTCAGAGAGCCAAAAAGGGTGAGGTTCCGGCTGCGGCCGATGGGGGTGCGCTCAGCCAGGGGTGCGCAGTCCGTACCCCAGGCGCCGGGGCTGGAGGAGCTGTTCCGGAGCCTGCTGATGGGCGCCCAGGCAGCGCCGAGGGCGACGTATCCTCCAGCAGGTCCCGCAGACTGCGGTTCCCGGCATGGCCCAGGCTCCGGCTGCGGCGGAAGAAGGGGCCGTATTGCTTCAGCCCGGGCAGCAGACCGCCGGAGGGGAGCAGCTCCCGGTACCGGCGGAGCCGGCGCTTGCGGGTGAGGCGGAGTCCACGGTCCAGGCGGAGGTCCTTCCTGCCGCGGAGGATGGCGGTACAGCCACGGCCCAGGCGGTTACCCCTGCGGCCCGGGAGAGCGGCGCGCAGACCCCGGCGGACGCTGGAGAGACGGCGGGCCGTCCCGGCCGGCGGGGAGCAGGAGCTGCCCGAGCTGGACAGTGTGCAGACGGAGGGGGCGGCGCAGCCGCTCTTTGACCGGACAGAGCACATGCCGGTGAAGGTGGGCGAGGCGGATACCCTCGGACGCCACGGAGCCCGATTTTGCACCCAGGCTGGCAAAGGCCATTACCGAAGCGGAGCAGGAGGGAGCCAGGCATGTCGAGCTGAAGCTGGCGCCCGAGCATCTGGGAAAGCTGTCTGTCGAGCTGACGCAGGGGAAGGACGGTGTACTGCACATCGTATTCCACGCGGAGAACGAACAGGCCATGAAGCTGCTTCAGGAGCACTCCGCGACGCTGGTATCCATGCTGCACGGCAGCCACAGCGGCGAGATCCAGGTGGGAGGTGCCCCGGCCCCAGCAGGGAGAGCAGCCCTGGCAGCAGCCGGAGCAGCAGCCCGGACAGCAGCACGGCCGCAACCCACAGGAACAGGGACGGCAGCGCCAGAGTACAGAGGACTTCCCTGCAGCAGCTTCGGCTGGGCTTGCTGGGCGTAGAAGCGGAGTAACAGAAAAAGGAGTAGCACGCAATGAGCAGTGAATTTATGCCGATGGCGCTGGACAGTCTGGCCCGACAGCAGAGCGCGCGGGCTGCCGGCAGTGGTGCGAGCTCCCGCATTACGGAGGAAGAGCTGGAGGAGCTGGGCATTCCGGTAAACAAGCCGGGAGAGAACGACATGGGCCTGACTTTAACGACTTTCTCCAATTGATGGTGCAGCAGCTTCAGAACCAGACCATTGACAACACCACGGATACCGGCGAAATGCTTAACCAGCTTGTGCAGATGTCCACCGTACAGATGCTGTCCAGCGTTAAGACCGGACTGGAGACCCTGGTGGATGCCAGCACCCCTGACCTATGCGGCCTCCCTGGTAGGGAAAACCGTCACGGTGGGCCAATATGACGAAGACGGAAGCTCCAGGAGATTGAGGGAGTCGTGACGGGCACCGGAAACTATCAGGGTGTACCGGTGATCTTCGTCAATGACGAGATGTATCCTCCTCAATTCCATCATGGCGGTGGGCAAGCTGCCGGAGATTCCGGAGGAGCCCGAGGGGCCCGGTGAGGGCGGTGACGGCGACGGAACGGGAGAAGGCGGAGAGAATCCGCCGGAGGAGAGCGCCCGGACGATTTGAGCGGGCGGCAGGGGCCGTCCAAAGGAGGGATAGAGCGGAATGGAGCATGCGGTAGAGGGCCTCGGCAGCCCCGCGCTGGGACGGGGCCATACATACAGCACCGGGAAACAGACCTCTTCCGGCTTTGGAGCAGTGCTTCAGCAGGAGCTGGCCCGGGCAGATGAGCGGCAGATCGCCTTTTTCCAAGCACGCCATCGCGCGGGCGGAGGAGCGCGGGATCGCAGTGACACCCGCCCTTCTGGACCGGCTGACCGACTCCGTAGAGCGGGCGCAGGCCAAGGGAGCGACGAATATCCTGGCGCTGGACCAGAGCCTCGCCTTTATCATCAATGTCCCCCACAACCGGGTGATTACCACCCTGTCCCAGGACGAGATGAAGGAGAATATCTTTACCAACATTGACGGCGCCGTGATCCTGTGAATCACAGAGGGCAGGACCGAAAGGATGTCCTGGGGGGAGGCCGGATGGGCCGTCCCCGGCGGTGCCGGAGAAATGTCAATGAATCAGAGCACGCAAAGGAGAGCGAATCCAAATGGCTTTGACAGGAGCAATGAGTGCCGGTATTTCCGGCCTGAAGGCCCACATGGATGCACTGAATGTAGTGGGCAACAACGTAGCAAACGTAAATACCCAGGGCTACAAGCCCGGCCGGGTGACGTTTAAAGAGAGTATCTACAGCACCCAGTCCGCCGGCCCGCCGGAACAACTACGGTGGGCGGCACCAACCCCCCAGCAGATCGGCTATGGCGTGGGCGTCGGCACCATCGACCTGGATATGAGCAGTCAGAGTCTGGACTCCACCGGACGGGGGATGGACTGCGCCATTCAGGGCGACGGCTTTTTCCTGGTGGGAGATAAGACCCACGATATCGACAGCATGGACGCCCCCTCAAGGGACTAACCCTGACCCGGGTGGGCAACTTTGAGTTCCGGACGGCTATTTGACGGACGGACAGGGCAATGTGGTCTATGGATTTATCACGCGGTCCAACGGGGATGATCCCGGAACCACGCCGGGAGATAAGCCCAGCACTGACTTGGTTCCCATCCGCCTTCCTATGAAGTCTACCGACCCGAACAGCAAGGGGCGACGCGGTTTTATGTGGGCGTGGATGATCAAACTGGTGCGAATGTATATCCAGACAATGATCCGGCTGCCACAGTGGACGGCTTTGTAGATCTGGAGAACATCAGCATCGACAAGAACGGTAAGATCACTGGCACCAACAAGGACACCGGCGACCCGGTGGTGGTGGGCCTACATCGCCCTGGGCAGTGTGGAAAACCTCAATGGCGTGCTTCATACCGAGGGCCCTTATTACACGGCGGGCAATGCCGCTGGGGATATCCGGGTGGGTACCCCTGGAAACTCCGTCACCGGAAACCTGAGAAATGACAAGATCACGGACGGAAACAACGTGGTTGACCCCGATTCCGCACTGGCTGAGGGCAGCGGCGCCACGCTGATGACCGGCTTCCTGGAGGCCTCCGCACGGATCTGGCCACCGAGTTTGCCAACATGATTATTTACCAGCGGGGCTATCAGGCAAATACCCGCATTGTTACGGGTGACCGACACCATGCTGGAAGAGCTGGTCAACATGAAGCGCTAAGAAATGGAATTGCCGATCTCCCCACGCCGCCAGGCGTGGGGGGATTGGGCAGGAGGGCGGCACGATGATTGAACTGAGAAAAATGAACAATGAGCGTTTTTTGCTCAACCACAACCAAATTGAGTGCATTGAGCTGATTCCAGAGAGCAAAATCGTCATGATGAATCACGACTATTACATCGTACGGGACACGGTCGAGGAAATCATCGAGAAGATCGCAAAGTATAACGCCAAGGTACAGGACATTCACCGCGAGATAGCCGTCGGAGCGGTATAAAGAGTGATGTGTCTGCTCTGCATCTTCGTGCGGGAGGAGAACCAAAGATGAACATTGTTTATTTGCTCGGCATTGTCCTGGCGTTCGTATTTGTAATATTCGGAATTACCTTCGATCCCGGCGGGACCGGAGGGCTCATGGTCGGTCCGTTCAATCTGGATACACTGATCAATTTTGTAGATCCCGCCAGTATCCTGATCGTACTTGGCGGTACGCTTTTGCGGTGGTGGTGGCCTGCTACCCCAGCTGGCCAAGTCCTTCCCCAAGCACTTCAAAATCATGCTCCGGCTGGACGCGTTCAATCCGGAACAATATGTGGAGAAGCTGACCGAGCTGGCGCAGATTGCCCGAAAAGAACGGCCTGCTCGCCTTGGAGGAGAAAGCCAAGGAGCAGGAAGACCCCTTCTTTCAGCAGGCAATCATGCTCATTGTAGACGCCAACGACCCGGACCGGGTGCGCAGCATTCTGGAAAATGATATCGAGCAGACCTCGAGCGCCATCAGGAGGTTATCGCCATGTATGAACGGGGCTCCAACGCGGCACCGGCCTTCGGTATGATCGGTACCCTGATCGGACTGATCAACATGCTGAACACTCTCTCCGACTCCGACATGGAGACCCTTGGTCCCAGTATGTCGGTGGCGCTGATCACGACCTTCTACGGCTCTCTGCTGGCCCATGTTGTATTCAACCCCATCGCGTCGAACCTGACGGCCCGGGACGAAGAGGAGATCCTTTGCCGTCAGATTATCGTGGAGGGCATCATGGCGATCCAGTCGGGCGAGAACCCCAAATTCCTTCGGGAGCGCCTGATGACCTTTTTATGAACCAAAACTCCGGAAGGCGGGAGAATCCGGCGGCGGCACCGAGAGAAAAAGAGCGGAAGCGCCGCAAGGAGAAATAAGCCGCGGCTTGCTTCAGGGAGGCGGTACCCACGATGAAAAAAAGAAAAAAAGCGGCGGCGGCGGTGCCAACTGGATGGATACCTACGGCGATATGGTGACCTTATTGCTGTGCTTTTTGTCATGCTCTACTCCATGTCTACCCTGGACAAGGAAAAAGTGGATTGCACTCGTACAGTCCTTTAACCCCACCGAGGAGGTGACGGAAACCCAGCCCCCTCCGCGTCCGGGGGTGAGGGAACCGAACCCAGGAGGATATCGACCAGGACATGGAGGAGCTCTACCAGGCGATGCAGGACTATGTCCAACAGGCTGGAATGGCCAATCAGGTGACACTGGGCGAAGGAAACGGCTACGTCTTTATCTCCTTTGACGACACCGTGTTTTTAGTGGAGACAGCTACGAACTGCGGGATGAGGGCAAGGTTGTATTGGACGAAGTCTCCCAGATTATTTCAGAGGTCAGCAGCTCCATCGACGAGATCCGTGTCCTGGGTCATACCGCCCAGGCCGTGCCCGGTCGGGTGAACAACGTCACGGCGGACCGCTTCCTGGCTTCCAACCGTGCCACAGTGGTTACTATTTACCTACAGGAAAAAGACATAATTGACCCGGCCCGGCTGGTCAGCGTGGGCTATGGCGAGTGGCGTCCCGTGTCCAGCAACGACACCTCTGCGGGGCGTGCGGAAAACCGGGCGTGTGGAACTGATTGTCACAGGGCTGGACCTGGACGACGAGGCCGGAGATAACATTACACAATATTATACCATGCGGGAAAGTACCGGTACTTCTGCCAATCCTTGAGTGTGCAGGGAGACGGGGGAAGGCCCAAACTCTGCCGAGGAGGGATGAAGATGGCGGAAGTTTTATCTCAGAGCCAAATTGACGCTCTGCTGAACGCGGCCCGCAACGGCGAGATGGATTTGGCCGCGAAGGCAGAGAGCAGTTCCGAGAAAAAAATACCGTAAATATGATTTCTACAGCCCAAGGAAGTTCACCAAAGACCGGCTTAAAATGATCAGTGGCATCTTTGAAAATTATACCAGGGTAATTAACTCCAGGATCAATGGACTGCTGCATACCACCTGTGAGATAGAGGTGGAATCCGTGGAAGAGCAGCGCTATTACGAGTTTTCCAACGCGCTGTTGGAGGGGGACGTGTTGGCCCTGGCAGATGTAGCGCTGGAGGGGCAGGTACAGCCGGACGAGACGCCGGTGCTGTTCCACTTTTCCACCTCGCTGATGCTGAGTATGATGGACCGCCTGATGGGCGGCGACGGAGATGTGGACAGCCGACTCCCCGCCGGCTACAATTTCACCAATTTGGAGCTGAGGCTCTATGAAAGCATTGTAAAAGACCTGATTTCCGTTCTGGGCGGAAGCTGGGAGAATTATATCGCGTTGGATTTCAAGCTGCGCAGAGTGGAGACGAATCCGACTCTGGTACAGCTCATTGGCCTGGATGAGACGGTTGTTATTGTTGGGATCAATATCCGCTTTCCAAACTGCTCCGGCCGTGTTGATGTCTGCCTGCCCGAATGATGCTGACCAATATTTTTTCCAGAATTGTGTCGTTGAATCAGGCAGGACACGGGAGTGGGGAGGACAACTCGGATGAAATCATGGATATACTGCGGGATTCCACGCTGGAGATCACGGCCGAGCTGGGCCGTACCGAGGTAAAGCTGCAAGATGCCTATTTCCTCAATATAGGTGATGTCATTGACCTGGGACATCCGAAGGACGAGCCCATCTATCTGTATTGGAGGAAAGCCATGGTTTGGTGGGAAGCTGGGTGTGCAGAACAACTCCATGGCAGTGAAGATTGGGGAAAACTACTATAACGAGGGAAGAAGGGACGAATAAGCGACATGGCGCAGAATATATTTAGCGCGATGGAATTGGACGCCATCGGCGAAATGATGAACATCAGTCTGGGCTCTTCTGCCACTGCGGTTTCCAACCTGCTGGATCACCGCGTTGATATTACGACGCCGAAGGTTACAGTGGTACCCATCAGTGAGTTTACCCTGGGTGAGCTGGAGCCCGCCATCGGAGTGGAAATCAAGTATGTCTCCGGTCTGAAGGCAGCAATATTATGCTGCTGAAGCGGAGCGATGTGAAGGCAATTGTAGAGCTGCTGATGGGAACCGAGATCCCAGAGGAGGAGTTCGAGCTCAATGAGCTGACGATCAGTGCGGTGTGCGAGCTGATGAACCAGATGATGGGTGCGGCCTCTACTGCTCTGTCCGATTTTCTGGGGCGTCCGGTCAATATCTCAACGCCCCCCAGTCTTTCTCGCTGGATGATTTGGAGGAGATCAAAAGGGAGCGCTTCCACAGCGAAACCGGGATGCTGGTGGCGGTGCACTTTATCCTGGAAATAGAGGGCGTCCTCAAGAGTGAGTTTGTCAATATCATGTCCGTGGAGCTGGCCCGGAGCTGCTGGCTGGCTTTGGGATGGGCATTCAGGACACCGGGGAAGCAGAGGCGGATGCCACCCCAGCGGCACAGCCCGCACAGCCGGAGCCCTCCTCCGGCGCAGGCGGGAAGCTGAGCCAGGAAGAAATTGAGCGTCTGATGGGCGGCGGTGTTTCCACACCGGCTCCAGAGCCTGCCGCGGCTCCGTCTTCCAGCGGAAAGATGAGTCAGGAGGAGATCGAACGGCTGATGGGCAGCATGTCCGCAGCCCCGGCGCCGGAGCCAGCTCCCCAGCCGGCCCAGGCCTATCAGGCCGCCTCCCCCAGCCGGTTTATCAGCAGCCTGTGTATCAGCCCCCGGTGCAGGAGCCGCGGGTCATTAACAGCAAGCCGGTCGCGCTGCCCAATTTCGCGGCGGGCGGAATCGCTGGGAGCCGAACAGAAGGAAAACCTGAGCTGATTATGTCCGTACCCCTGGAGGTGTCGGTAGAGATTGGCCGGACCCGCCGGAAGGTAGAGGATATTTTAACCTTCTCCAAGGGCTCACTGGTTGTTCTGGACAAGCTGGCTGGAGACCAGGTGGATGTCTTTGTGAACGGCCTGTGCATTGCGCGGGGCGACGTAGTGGTTATCGACGATAACTTCGGCGTGCGTATCACAGAGGTACTCCAGAAGCCGGAACTGTGGAGCCTGACAAACTTCAAGTGAGACTGAAATAAAAAAGGGGATTAAGAACATGGCTAAGATTCTGATTGTTGACGACGCAGCCTTCATGCGGAAGGTGATCCGGGACACGCTGACCAAGAATGGCTTTACCGACCTGCACGAGGCGGTGGACGGCAAGGATGCTGTGGAAAAGTATTTTTGAACTCCAGCCGGATTTGGTCCTGATGGACATCACCATGCCGAACATGGACGGACTGGAGGCGCTGAAGGCCATCCGGGCCAAGGACAACAAGGCCAATGTGGTGATGTGCTCCGCCATGGGCCAGGAGGCCATGGTAGTCGAGGCGGTACAGGCCGGCATCAAGGATTTTATCGTCAAGCCTTTCAAGGAGGACCGCCTGATGAAAACGGTCAATTCCATCCTGGGGAATCCCTGACGGGAGCGGGCCAATGCCGGAAGTGCTTTGGACCATCTGTGCAATTCTGGGCGTCCTGGTGCTGGCCTATCTGTTTACCCGCTATGTTGCCGGACGGGGACAGGGCGGCGGTCCAAGCCGCCTGGGAAAGCGGATGCTTACAATTTTGGACCAGGTGGCGGTGGGAAAGGATCAAAGCTCCTCCTGGTCCGCGCGGGCGAAACGTATTATTTCCTGGGGGTGACTCAGGGGAGCATCACCTGTCTGGAAAAAGCTCACTGCCGAGGAGGCCGAGGCCTGGATGGGGCAGGCAGACGGCGCCGCCGCGCCCAAGATGGGGTTCCAGGAAGCGCTGCACAGCGTGCTGGAGCAGCGGAAACAACAGAGGAGGCCATAGCCGGTGGATGCGCTGATCAATGTAAATGGCGAGAACGTACAGACCCTTCAGATCCTGTTTCTGACCACCCTGTTGACCCTGCTGCCCTCCGCAGTTGTGATGATGACCTCCTTTACCAGGTACATTATCTCCTTCTCCTTTCTGCGCTCGGCCATGGGGCTGCAACAGAATCCGCCTAATATGGTCCTCGTGGGCATTGCCCTGTTTCTCACGCTGTTTACCATGTCTCCGGTCATCAGTGAGATCCAGACCACCGCATACGAGCCATATATTGCGGAGGAGATTACCCAGAGGAATTTTTGCAGCGGGCGGAGAAACCCTCTGAAGGAGTTTATGCAGGCCAGGTGGAGGAGAGCTCGCTCAGCTCTTCTGTAGATCTGGCCAGGACTGATACGCCGTTCACGGCATCGGCCGCGGAGCTGCCGCTGCGGGTTTTGTTCCGGCCTTTATGACAAGTGAGCTGAAGCATGCCTTCCTGATTGGATTTTACCTGTACATCCCGTTTGTCCTGATTGATGTAATCGTGGCCTCCACGCTGATGTCCATGGGCATGATTATGCTTCCGCCCAGTATGATCTCCATGCCGTTCAAGCTGCTGCTGTTTATCGCCCTGAATGGGTGGGAGCTGCTGTTCTCGACCCTGGTGCAGAGCTTCCGATAGGAGAATCCGAATATGGAAGTAGTTGACATTTTGCGGGAAGGGTGGGCGTCGCGCTTTCGGATTGGCGCACCGCTCCTGATTCTGAGCATGCTGGTCGGTATTCTGGTCGCTATTTTTCAGGCTGTGACCCAGATCCATGAGCAGTCCCTCTCGTTTATCCTGAAAATGATCGTGGTCGTCCTTATCCTTCTGGCGGCGGGCGGCTGGATGCTGGAGACTCTGAAGGATTTTACACCGCTACCTGTTTACCCTGATGTGAGGAACAGACAGTATGGGACATGGTCGATGGGCAGAGCTCTTTGGATTTTGAAATGGTGTTGGCGCAGGATCAGGGTTTTGTCCTGTTTAACCCGCTGCTGGGACCGCAGCAATCTCCCGGCCATGGTCAAAGACCGGCCTGGCGCTGGTTTTCTCCGTTCTTGTCTTGGGACGGGCTTAGACAGCCGATGCCGGCACCGCCGGATACCCTGGTGGAGCTGGCGTTTCGCCTTCTGCTGGGCTGGGAATCGGCCTGGTTCTGGGATTCGTAATGGGGTGGTGTTTTCCGGTGGTCCAGATCGGCGGAGAGGTGATCGACACACAGATGGGTATGACAATGGCGCAGATCTACGATGCAAGCAGTCAGGCCAACATGTCTGTGACGGCATCCCTGCTGAATATCCTCTTTTTTCTGAACTTCTTTGCAGGAGAACGGCCACTACACCCTGATGCGCATTCTGCTGGGCTCCTCCGGTGAGATCCTGCCCTTTGGCACCGCTGTCCTCGGCGATGGAGTCTACTCCTATGTCATTGAGCTGTTTCTCTTCCATGCTTCTGGCGGTAAAGATGGCCCTGCCGATCTTGGCTGCCGGAACTGCTGGGGAGGTGGGCAATGGGGGGTTGATGAAGGCTATCCCACAGATCAACGCCTTTGTCATCAACATGGAACTCAAGGTCATCATCGGACTGATTTTGTTCTTTCTGCTCCTGACGCCGATCAACGAATTCCTGCTGGGGCTGGAGAGCGGCATGCTTTCTGGCCTGAGACGGGGGCTGGATGATGGCAGGCGCCTTAGTAGGGGGGCTCTGGAAGTGAGAAGGCTTTGGGGCAGACAGACGGACAAAAACGGAAAAAGCCACACCAAAAAAGCGGCGTGATGAGCGGAAAAAAAGGGAAATATATTTTTCAGTAATGACGCAGTCTCAGTGGTCGGTATTGCTGGTCAGCTTCTTGTCCTCAGGCTGAGCGCCAACTGGATCGCGGCACAAATATATGAGTTCCTGCGGTACTGTATGGATCTCATTGCGCAGCCATCTATGGAAGTCCCGGCGGAGGGAAGCGGGCTGTTCATTCATCTTCTGGGAACGTTTGTCAAGGCTGCGGTCCCACTGATGGCGGCTGCAGCAGCAGGGGGGTGGCCACTTTTTTTTTCAGACAAAGCTGCTGGTTTCAGGGGAGTCCCTGAGGCCGAAGTTCTGAGCCGGATCAGCCCTCTGCAGGGAGTGAAACGGCTGTTTTCCCTGCGCAGTGTTGTGGAGGCGCTGAAAGGACTGCTGAAGATCGCAGTTCTTCTGATACTGATTTTCCGGTATATCACCAACGTGCTGGACCTGTTTACCAAATATCTTTACACCGATCTTTTGGCGGCCTGTGCCCATCTGTTTGGAGGAGAGCTTCCTGCTGTCCATGCAGATCGGGGCGGCCTTCGCGGTGCTGGCTGCGGCAGATATCTTTTATCAGTGGTGGGACTATGAGCGGCAGATCCGGATGTCCAAACAGGAGATCAAGGAGGAGTTCAAGCAGACAGAGGGAGATCCGAAAATCAAGGGAAAGATCAAGGAGACCCAGCGCAGGATGGCTCAGTCCCGTATGATGCAGCAGGTGCCAAAGGCGGACGTGGTGATCCGGAACCCCACCCATTTCGCGGTGGCTCTGCGCTACCAGCCGGATCGGGACCCGGCGCCCATCGTGCTGGCGAAGGGGCAGGACGAACTGGCGGCCAGGATCGTGCGTACCGCAGAGGAGCACAAGGTGGCCGTGGTGGAGAACGTGCCGCTGGCCCGGGCGCTGTATGCCTCCACAGACCTCAACCAAGTGATCCCGCCTGAGCTGTATAACGCAGTGGCGGAGGTATTGGTTTTATCTGTATCGGATGGATCAGAAGATTCCATGAGAAAGTAGGCTCCAGGAAGAGATATGAGACGAATACTCAACAATGCAATATCCCTGATCGTGGTGGTCATCGTTCTGTTCCTGGTGATCCCGCTGCATCCCAGTGTGCTGGATGTGCTGCTGATCCTTAATATCTCGCTGTCCATCATGATCCTGATGATCACCATGAATATTTCCGAGCCGCTGGAATTTTCCATTTTTCCCCTCCCTGCTGCTCATTACGACTCTATTCCGGCTGGGATTAAATGTGTCCTCCACCCGTCTGATCCTCAAGAACGGGGAAACGCCGGTGTGGTCATTAAGGCGTTCGGGGATCTGATCACCCAGGGAAATATCGTCATCGGGATACTGATCTTTTTGATCATTGTACTGGTCCAGTTCATTGTCATTACCAAGGGGCGGAACGGGTCTCCGAGGTAGCTGCCCGGTTCACCCTGGACGCTATGCCGGGAAAACAGATGGCTATTGACGCGGATCTGAGCTCTGGCCTGATCAATGAGAAAAGAGGCCCGTCTGCGCAGGCAGAAGATCCAGCGGGAGGCGGACTTTTATGGCGCCATGGATGGCGCCACCAAGATCGTCAAGGGGGACGCCGTAATGTCCCTGATCATCACGGTCATCAACTTCGTAGCCGGGCTGATCATTGGAATCGTACAGGGGGGGGAGACCTGAGCACGGTCCTAAGTGTATATTCCATCGCTACCATTGGCGACGGCCTGGTGTCTCAGCTTCCGGCTCTGATGATCTCCACTGCCACTGGAATGATCGTGACTCGCTCCGTATCGGACGGGAGCCTGAACACCGATGTGATCAGCCAGTTCAAGGCCCAGCCCAGAGCTATTATGGCGACCGGCATGATCCTTCTGATGCTGGGGCTTTTTCCAGGGACTCCGACCCTGCCCCTTCTGTTGGTGGGAGCCGTCCTTTCCGTAGGCGGATACTGGAGCGATCACAAAATGGCCCTTGCCAGACAGATGGAGGAAGCGGAGAGCGCAAGGGCCGGTGAGGCGGTGCCAGAGCTCCAGGCGGCCAGCGAGGCGGACTACTACAAGGACATCAACAATGTCTACTCCCTGTTGACTGTGGAGCCCATTGAGATGGAATTCGGATACAGCCTGATCCCTCTGGTGGACGAAGCCAGCGGCGGAAAGCTGATCAGCCGGATCGTCATTTTCCGGCGGCAGTATGCTCAGGACATGGGATTTGTGATTCCGTCCATCCGGCTCCATGACGGCGCATCCCTGGGAACCAACCAATACATCATCAAGATCCGGGGAGAGGAAGTGGCACGGGGAGAGATCCTGGTGGACTACTATCTGGCCCTGGAGCCCTCCAATCCCACAGGAGAGATCGACGGGATCGAGACAGTGGAGCCTGCCTACGGTATTCCCTCACGCTGGATTCTGCCAGAAAACAAGGAGATGGCGGAAATCTACGGCTATACTGTGATCACACCGCTGACGGTGATGCTGACCCACCTGTCTGAGACCATCAAAAAGCATACTTACGAGCTGTTGAATCGTTCGGAGACCATACAGCTGGTCGAGCACTTGAAACAGACAGAGCCAGAGCTGGTGGCGGACGCCATTCCTAATGTGGTTTCTTATGCAAATCTGGAGAAGATCCTGAAAAGCCTGCTCCGGGAGGGCATCCCGATCAAAGATCTCGCAACTATCCTGGAGGCAGTGGTGGAGGCCAGCGGCGGGACCCGTGACATTGATATGATCACGGAACAGGTGCGCAGTGCGCTGAGCCGGACGATTACCCGGCGCTTCTGTGAAAATGGACAGCTGAGGGTGGTGACGTTGGACGCTGAGGTGGAAAAGAAAGTGCTGGCTGCCCTGACGAAAAACGATCACGGGGTGTATCTGGCCCTGAGCCCGGATATCATGCAGCAGATCATTGCGCAGCTGGGAGAGTTGAGAAAGAAGTTCAACGACCTGTCCCAGACACCCATCGTCCTGACCAGCCAGATTATCCGGGTCTACCTCAGCCGAATGATCGCCCAGTTTTATCCTGATGTCTATGTGCTCTCCTTCCACGAGATAACCAGCAGCGTGCAGATCCAGGCGATCGGCAACATTACACTTCAGCAGCAGAATCAGCCTTCATAGGTAAGGGGCGACACGGATGGAAAAGTGCAGAGAAAAAAGTTGAGACTGCCGCCCAGCAGACTGAATTGCTTTCAGAGGAAGCAGTGGAGCAGATGAGCAACCAAGAGCTGCTGTTTCTGTACAGGGAAAGCGGAGATGAGGAACTGAAATGGAAGCTGGTACTCCGCATGACAGGCATGGTGCGGGCCATTGCCGCCCAGGTGTGGGGGATCTACAGCAGCTTTGCCCAGCTGGATGATATTGTGGAAGAGGGATCCTGGTGCTGCTCAGCGCGGTAGACAAGTTCGACCCCTCAAAGGACGTGAAATTCGAGACCTATGTCTCCAAGCGCCTGCGGGGCATGATCGTAGACCTGGCCAGACACCAGGACTGGCTGCCGCGTCAAGTGCGGCAGAAGTCTATCCGTCTGAACCGGGCCAGAGAGGAACTGTCCATGCAGATGGGGCGCACGCCCAGCAGCGCGGAAATGGCGGACCATCTGGGCGTGACAAGAGAGGAATATGGGGCTATGCTCTCTGAGACAGCGGTGTCCGGCCTGCTTTCCTTTGAGGCGCTGCTGGATACCCAGGGCAGGGGAGCACGGCAGAGGATCTCGGGGGAAAGCGGGAACCCGCCCGAAGAGCTGTGCGAGGAGCAGGAGCTGCATGAGACGCTCAAGCAGGGGATCTCATCCCTGCGGGAGAAGGAGCAGCTGGTCCTTTCCCTGTATTATGAGAAGGAGCTGAGCATGAAGGAAATTGCACAGGTGCTGAATGTGAGCGCCCCCAGGATATCACAGATCCACAGCCGGGCAATCGAGCATCTGAGGCAGTACATGAAGCAATACATGGAAGCGCAGTAAGTGGAAAGGCGGAGCGGTAACATGACAAAAAAGGCTTTTACAATTTGACCTCCGGCATGCTCTCCCAAAGCCGGAGGCTGGATGTGGTCTCCAATAACATGACAAATTTGACCACCCCAGGCTATAAGGCGGAACAGTACACGGACAGCACCTTTCAGGAAGTGCTGATCAGCCGCATAGGCAACAAGAACAAAAGCGGTGCACAGGAAATTGGAGAAGAGAGCTATATCCTGGCACCCAGTCAGCTTTACATAAACTTTGCCCAGGGGACTCCGGAGGAGACAGGGGCTCAATCTGGATTTTGCGATCCAGGGAGAGGTTTTTTTGCCATTCAGACGGAGAACGGCACAGAATATACCCGGGAGGGAGCTTTGCGCTGGATCAGGAGGGCTATCTCTCCCTTCCGGCCCATGGCAGGGTGCTGGGACCGGACGGACAGCCTCCAACTGACAACGGATGATATCCGGGCCGATGAGTTCGGCCGGATCTATACCGAAAGATGGAGATGCATACCTGGGACAGATCGGCGTATTCGCCTTTGCGGATAATGGACAGCTGACTAAGAATGAGAGCGGGCTGTTCCGGGGCCGGCGGTCAGGCAGCTGAGCCAGTACAGCCGTCCATTCAGTGGCGGTGGGTCGAGAGCTCCAACGTGGATATGATCCGGGAGATGAGTACCATGATGACTGCGGAGCGGGCGCTACAGAGCGCGGCCCAAGTACTCAAACTCTACGACGGCCTGCTGACGAAGGCGGCCAATGAGCTGGCGCGGATGTAAACGGAGAGGGGAGAGCTTATGATTCAGGCATTTTACAGCGCTGCGGTGGGCGCACAGCAGCAGATGCAGAAGATGAACGTGCAGGCAAACAATATCGCCAATGTCAATACCTGCGGGTTCAAGGCAGAAAAGCCAGCCTTTCAGGCGCTGATGTACGGCATGGTCAATGGGATCGGAGGGGATCAGCTTCCGAAGGGGAGCGGGACGCGCATGGTATCCACCGCGACAGACTTCAGTCAGGCACCTGTTGAGGAGACTGGAAGGAAACAGGACTACGCCATTGCGGGGAGACGGCTTTTTTGCCCTCTTCGACCCATCCAAAAACGAGATATCGTTCACCCAGGGACGGCTCCTTTGCGGCTGCAGGCTTTCAGGAGCAGGATGAGGAGGGAGAATGGCACAGAAGTCTACTATCTGACGGACGGTGCGGGGCGCCAGGTCCTGAACTCCAGCGGCTACCCGATCCAGATGGAAAATTTTGAGGAAGAGCAGCCTGTGGGCGTGTTTATCGTGCAATACCAGGATGGACTGCAGCACCTGGACGGAGGGCGCTTCCTGGCAACGGAAAAAAGCGGAAATGTTTGGATGGGCAGTTCAGCAGTCCGGCAGGGATTTTTTAGAGACATCCAACACGGATCTGGCCACTGAGATCGGAAGGTGATCGAGGCACAGCGCTCCTACAGCTATGCGCTGAAAATGATGATCACGGCGGATGAGGTGGAGACGACTGTGAACAACCTGGCGAATGGATAAGACGGGGGAATTGTCTTGAAAAATTTTGATGAGCTGAATGTTTTGGAACTGGACACCATCCGGGAGATCAGGGAGCATCGGCACGGGAAACGCAGCTACCGCACTGTCCAGCATGCTGGGGTGCGAGGTGCGTATCGACGTGCCGGAGGTCCGAATCATGGGCTACAACGAGGCCATTGACTGGATCGGCGGCCCTGAGGTAATTACGGCCGGCGTTGTAGTGCGCATGGGAGGCGAAGTGAATGGAATCATGCTCTCGGTGCAGCAGATAGAGTTTGTCAATCTGGTGTTGGGGCATATGGTAGGCAGGGAGATCGAAGATTACAGTCAGCTCACAGAGCTGGACCGTTCCGCCTTGGTGGAAGTAGGCAACATCATGATCTCCACGTTCATCAACGCTCTGTCCGGTTTAGCGGACCTCACCATCAGGTAACGGTGCCCGCCTTCGCGGTGGACATGCAGGGGGCGATTTTGACCGTTCCCATGGCGGAATTTGGCGGTCAGTCAGATTACATTATGACGATCGGCGCAAAATTTTATCTGCAATCGCAGGATCGTACCCTGCCGCCTGCTGCTCTCACCGGATATCCGCTCTCTAAATTTTTTTGTTGAAGAAGCTGGGTGTTTTGGATGAGTGATAAGTTGGTGGTGGGGATCGCGGATATGAAAATGGCCCAGTATGAAGGGATGCTGGTGACATATGCCCTTGGGACGTGCATCGGGATCTGTCTCTATGACCCCGGCCTGAGACTGGCGGCGCTGGTCCATGTGATGCTGCCGCTGAACATGGAGACCGGGCGGAGATCACCGATGAAGTATGCGGACACGGGAATTCAGGGAGACCCTGCGGCAGATGGAGGCGAGAGGGGCAAGGCAGCCGCATGGTGGCCAAAATTGCGGGAGGCGCCCGTATGTTTGAGGTGGCGGGCGGCGGAAGCCTGGGAAATATCGGGCAGCGGAATATTGAAAGCGTGCATATGACGTTGAAAAGGGAAGGCATCAAGCTCCTGCGGGAGGATGTGGGCGGTACAGTGGCAAGGACGCTGCTGTTCGACGCAGAATCCGGAGAGGCATGCATCCGCAGCTATGGAAGACCGGAACTGATTTTCTAGCTAAAATTTTAAATGAGATCAGAAATGGGGATCAGCATGGCAGAGCGAGGCAACCACGAGATATTACTGGAAACAGGGACAAATGAGATCGAAATTATGGAGTTTACCATTGACGGGAATCTCTATGGGATCAATGTGGCAAGGTGCGGGAGATCCTGATGTCCGCACCTGTACATCCCATGCCCCATTCTCATCCCGCAGTGGAGGGCATCTTCAAGCCCAGAGACATAGTGATCACAGTGGTGGACTTGCCCAAATATCTGAGTGGACGGGAGGAAGAAAAGGGGAACAAGGACCTGTTCATCATCACCAATTTCAATCAGATGCATATCGCGTTTCGTGTTCATACAGTGGTTGGGATCAGCAGGATCTCCTGGCAGGATATACAGAAGCCGGATAAGACCGTCTCTGGGGGGGACCAGAGGGTGGCCACCGGTATCGCGCAGTGCGGTGAGGAACTGGTCACTATTTTGGACTTTGAAAAGATCGTGGCGGAGATCGCGCCTGAGACAGGGATCCAGCTCTCTGAGGTGGACCGGCTGGGGCCGAGAAGCCGGAACGAGACTCTATCTGGGTGGCTGAGGACTCTATCCTACTCACACAGATGATCCGCAGCGCTTTGGTCAAGGCCGGATATGTAAACCTAAATATGTATCCAAACGGCGGTGAACTATGGGACGCCCTCCAGCAGTGGAAGGGAGCGCCGGATCTGCGAGAACATGTGGCGCTGATCATCACGGACTTGGAGATGCCGCAGATGGATGGACACCGCCTGACAAAGCTGATCAAATGCGATCCGGAGTTCAGCCGTATCCCGGTGGTGATCTTCTCCTCCCTGATCACGGAGGAGATGCGCCGGAAGGGAAAAGAGGTGGGCGCGGATGAACAGCTGAGCAAGCCTGAAATTGGGCATCTGATCGGGATCATCGATCAGCTGATCGCCCGTGGAGAGTGACGGAAGCAGGAGGGAAGTCTATGAACAGCAAATATATCGTCCGCCAGCCGATCAAGGATGCAGAAAACCGGATCATCGGCTATGAGATCCAGTACTATGGTGAGAATCAGGCATTCAGCGGGGGAGATGGTCCTGGCGCCAGCGATTTCGCCGCAGCAGACACCATCTACAATTTTCTGACGCTGAACACAGACAAGCTGCTTCGGGGGTCCCTGAATTTTATGACCTTCACCACCACGCTTCTGATGAAAAAGACACCCAGGCTGTTTGACAAGTCGGAACTGGTCATTCAAATCGATGACAGTGTGATCATTCATCCTCTGGCTATGCGGATGGTACAGCAGTACGCGAAGGAAAGGGTACCAGATCGCGGTCAATGAGTTTCAATTTGCGCCGCGGTATCTGGGGATTCTGGATGGCATCGACTACATCAAGCTGAATTTTCAGAGCACACCAGAGCTCACACTGAAAAATATCATTGAAATTGCCCGCAGCATGAAGAAAAAGTGCATTGCGGTGGGAATAGACCGGGAGGAGCTCTACCAGAAGGCGCTGAAACTGAAGGTGGATGCGCTGGAGGGCACTTATGTGGCGGAGAAGCTCCGGACAAAGACACACAGCAGCGGCTACCTGCAAAGCAATTTCTTCCGCCTGATGGTGGCGGTGACCAGGGATGAGCCTGATGTGGAGGAGATCGAGCAGATCATTTCGGTGGATGCTACTTTGACCTATGGCCTGCTGAAGATGGCAAATTCCTGCTATTTTGCCCTGAGACACAAGGTGGCTACTGTGCGTCAGGCCATCATGACCATGGGACTGAGCGAACTGAAGCAGTGGGTCTATCTGCTGAGCGCAAGCAATGCAGAAAACCAGATGGAAGAGGGAGCAGAGGAATTCCTGCGCTTGTCCTTTATGAGAGCAAGCTTCTGCAGCAACCTGATGAACTATGCGAAAGACATGCCCATCTCAAGCCGGAGGCATATCTGATGGGGATGTTTTCTACTCTGAACTATCTGATCGACGCACCGCTGGAAGAGATCCTGGAGCAGATCCCCCCTGTGCGCAGAGGCGAAGGAGGGGCTTTTGCATCACACAGGGCGGTGCGGTATGCTCTATGATCTGGCACTGTCCTACGAGCGAGCCAACTGGGCAAGAATTGACGAACTCGCGGAGGGGCTGGGTATCCCGACCAACCTGCTGACCAGCCTTTATTTCAGCTGTATGGAGGAAGTAAACCGGGTGTGGAACGAAATCACACGTCCGGAGCCCAGCCAGCTGGAGGCGGGCCTGGCGGAGGAGCGTGGGACCTGACCCGGGACGGCTGACAGAGAACAGGGGGTCAGCCGTCCCGGTTTTTTGCTGCAGTGGAAAGTCGAGTGTGAGGGTGAAGAGACATGATACCAGTTTGGGAGCACTTTGAGGACCTGGAAGAGATCCTCTATGTGGCGGATGTAGAGACCTATGAGCTGGTGTACCTGAACCGGTACGGCCGCTCCGTATTTAGAATCGAGGATGAGGACAACTACGCATGGAAAAAGTGTTATGAGGTTTTGCAGGGAAGAAGAGAGCCATGTCCATTCTGTACAAATTCACAGCTGAAGGAAGGCAAATTCATTGAATGGACCTATCGAAATCCTCTGCTCAAAGCCCCCTATCGGATCAAGGACACCATCGTTGAGTACGAGGGCAGACAGTACCGCATGGAATTTGCCATGGATGTGGAGAAGGAAAAGCAGGAAGCGCAGAAGCTGGATCTTGCCGCGGTGCGTCATTATGAAGAGCTGATCAATGAGTGCTTTCTGAAGGTGCGTGCCGTCACAGACATGGATGAGGCATTAAGCTTCATGCTCCATTATCTCGGGACCCATATTTCCTGCAATGCAGTGATGATCTACGAGAGCAGGGAGCGAAAATGGCTGCTCAACACCTATAGCTGGAGCAGGACGGAGAAGGCGCCGGAGAAAAAACTGCTGGAGCTGAGTGTCGCGGAACCCGTGACAAAGTGGTATGAAACATTTTTTCATAACGAGCCGCTGCTGCTGACAGATATGGAAAAGCTGTGCCGGGATATGCCGGCGCTGTCTAAGGTGCTGTCTCCGGAGCAGGTCCGGCGTATGATCCTGATCCCGCTTCTGGCCAAAGCGGAGGTAGTCGGCTTTGTGCGCATAGACGACCCACCAGAGAAACAGATGAGCGCAGTGGCGGAGATGTGCAAGATCCTGTCTCATTTTATTGTCTCTCTCATACAGCAGAGGGACCTGATCCGGAATCTGGAGCAGATCAGCCTTCGTGATCAGATGACTGGCGCGATGAATCGGTACGCGCTCAATTCCTACTTAGCCAGAGCACATCTGGAGCGGGACATGGGGCTGATCTACTGTGATCTGATCGGCCTGAAGCGGGTCAATGACCGGTTTGGGCATGCCAGCGGGGACCGAACGATCATACAAAGCCTATCAGGTCTTAGGAGGGATGTTTCCTGTGGACCAGATCTTCCGCATGGGCGGGGACGAGTTTCTGGTGGTGCGGGAAGGGGTAGGCAGGGAGAAGTTTCAGGAGAGTGTGGAGCAGCTGAAAGCGGCGGCGGTATCCAGCCGCTGCTGGCTGTCCATCGGAAGCGCTTGGTGTCAGGCCGGCGGAAAAAGCTTCAATGACCTGATGAATGAGGCGGACGAAAATATGTACGAGAATAAACGGACATATTACCGCCTGTGCGGCCTGACAGATGGACTGGAAGAGCACCGGATGGAGCATGATGACAGGGAGCTTGTGCAGAGTCAGGATGCGCTCCATGCCTTTGTGAGGGACTGCTATTTTGATGTGACCTCCTTTTTGAAATCGCTGACCATGACGGGCTCTTCCTTCTATATCTATTTCGGAGATATGAGGAAAAATCTATATTATATTTCCGACAATTTAAAGGAGAGGACTTCTGCTTCCCGGGGAATATTGTTCCCAATTTTGTGTCGCTGCTGGAGCAGCGCATCTATGGGCCGGACCAGCAGATGCATGTCGAGGATACGAGGGGCCATGCTCAGGGAAAAGCGGGAGAGTCACAGCGTCCGCTATCGAATCTATGACAAAAATGGAGAGCTGACCTGGCTGCACTGCCGGGGATCATGAAGTGGAATGAGGATAAGACAGAGCCGCTGTTTTTCTCTGGGAGCATGGTCAGCCTGAAAAATGAGTCGGAGGTGGATCCGATCACCGGACTGCTCAACCTTTCCCTTGCCCTGAAGCGGATCTCGGAGTTCAACAGGCTTGGGATCGAGACAATGCTGATGTGCATCGTGCTCCGAAAATTTTCCGATGTTAACCACGTCTTCGGCCGGGACATTGGAGACGCGGTGATGAAAGAGATCGGCTGGCAGCTGGAGCGGAATCTGGGCGTGCAGTTCTATTTTTATCGGATAGACGGAGCGCGTTTTTTGGCAGTCTCTCAAACGGTGCTGGAGCCGGAAGGGGCGGTGGCATCGATCCAAAAGATCATAAAAGACATATTCAGAAAATATAAGATCCATGTTGTTTCCCCCTGTGCCATTGGGGTGCTCCACAGCGCAGCGGGACAGAGAGAGGCCCAGGAGCTGGTCGACAATGTGATCACGGCAGCCCATACAGCAAAAGCGTTCCCAGATTTGGATTATCTTGAATTTTCGTCCCATATGACAAAGACCTATCAGGAGCATACCGACATGAGCATGGCTCTGAATGCATGCATTGAACATGGGTTCCAAGGCTTCCGCATTGTGATCCAGCCCCAGGTAGAGACAAAAACGGACGGATGTTCGGCGGTGAGGTGCTGCTGCGCTGGAAGAACGAGGGGAAAGAGATATCACCTTCCAAATTTGTCCCGATGCTGGAGCAGACGGGAATGATTGCTCCGGTAGGGAAATGGATTCTGGAGGAGACCATGCGGAAAGGGAAGGAGATCCTGAAGTATCAGCCGGATTTCCGGCTCTCGGTCAATGTCAGCTATCTCCAGATCATGGATCAAAAGTTTTTCCCTTTTTAGAAGATACCATGGAGCGCTTCCAGATACCGGCGGAAAATCTGCTGATCGAGCTGACAGAGACCCATTTTGACGAGATGCCGGAGCATCTTCAGCGCTTTATCCGGCAGTGCAAGCAGATCGGGATACGGTTTGCTCTGGACGATTTTGGAAGTGCCTACCCGGGCTGCAGCTTCTTCTGCAGTATCCGGCTGACCTGATCAAGCTGGACCGGACTCTGATGCGGGAGATCACTACCTCCAAGGAAAAGATGAGGTTTATCATGAGCGTGGTCTACGCCTGCCATCAGTTCGGAAAGGAAGTCTGTGTAGAGGGCGTAGAGACAAAAGAGGAGCTGGATATCGTCCGCCAGACAGAGTGCGACCTTATCCAGGGATTTTATTTCTACAAGCCTCTGGAGTGGGAAGAAATGCGTCAGGTTTTGGAGTCGCAGAAAAAAGAAGATATTCTGAGTTGGAAATAGGAAAATGGAAGGTGAGAGGCTATGAGCCCCAAATATGAAGAGGACCTCTCCAGTGCTTTGGGCGCGATATGCGAGGTGCTGACCCGGAAAATCATCTTCTCTTTGTGGGGAGGATACAGGAATACGACAGGGCAGGCGGCCGGCTCTGTGCAGAGCTGCGTAAAGGGGGAGGGAACTCCCGGGGGTGTTTTATACCATGAACCGGTAAAGGTACACATCTATATGGGACAGGAGCAGGGCAAGGTGATGATCGCCTATGGACAGGTGGAGCGGAACGCAGCGGACCACTGGTGGATCGAACTGGAGAACGTTGTATCTGGGCCGGAGAGGCGAGAGAACTTCCGACAGATGGTGAGAGGCCGCGGCATTTTGACTGACCGGGAGGGGGAGAAAGCAGCCCTGCAATTTGGTCGATATAAGCATCAGCGGGGTGAAATTTTACAGTCAGGGCCGGTATATAGAGGGGGGAAGTGCTGGAGCTGTCTGGATTTCGGTTGAGGCAGGAGGGGGAGCTCCTGCTTTGCCTGGTGCGGAGGGTGGAGCGGATAGATGCCGGAAAGGGCTGGTATTCTTATGGGTGCAGCTTTTATGACCTGCGTCCGGGGCAGGAGGACCAGCTGTGCAGGGATATCTTCAACCTGCAGGCAAGGTCTATCAACCGGAAGAGCTGAGGCGCCTGAGCCCCCGCCAATATGGCGGGGGCCTCAGTTTGTCAAAAAGCGCTCCTGCGGAGGTCCGGCGCCCACAGGCGGCGGATAACGTTTGATGCTGCCCCTAAAAAGTGACTCCGCCACTTTTAGGCAGTCGCAGGCCCCACCAATATGGCGGGGGGCCTGCTGCGTCAATGACGCGGGTTGTCCCGGATCAGCTTGACTGCATTGCTGAGGGCGGCGAGCACATCTGTGCGGTTCTGAGAGTCACAATTCTTCAGCTTGACCATCATGCGCCCGGTATCCGTCACCACATACTGCGGGGGGAGATGGTTCAGCGCATAGGTGATCACATCAGATTTACAGATGTCGCAGCAGTAGCAGCCGTCCGCCTCCAAGATCCTATCTACATGCTGCAGCACGATATCCTCCATCAGATTATGGTAATTCAAGCCCATTTCCACATTCCCCTTCTTTTGAGAAGCGATCATATTCTTCATGATCCATATCCTCTGTAGACTAGAGGGAGGATCGATCTGTAGGCCGGAAAAGCGAGGATCGCTGGGGAAATAAAAATTTTCTGTCAGCGAGAGCCGGCGGGCAGGATATGCCGGGGGGAGTCCATCACAGATTTGCAGGCCCAGATGATCTGCCTGGTGATCTCGCTGTCATACCGGGCCCGGTACACACTGAGCTTGGTGGGGAGCAGATCTGGCGGAAACACGGCATATTGGGCCGGGAGCCGGGTGAGAGCCAGTGCCTCGGCGTCCGCCAGGCAGCGGGGACAGCTGCAAAGGCCAAACAGCTTTACATAACGTTCCAGCTTTTCCGCCACCAAGAGCTGCATCACATTGAAGAGCTCTGCGCCGTCTGACAGCTCTGTGGATGCCTGCTCCGGCACGGAAGGAGAGGGAGCGGGAGCAGAAGGAGCGGGAGCAGAAGGAGTGGGGGGCGGAGTGTCCAAAACCTGGGGAGAAGCTTCTCCCTCCGCTGCGGGAAGCGGGAGATGCAGGAGGGACCGGAGAGGGGGCGGCAGTCTGCTCCGAGGAGGCCAGCTCCTCCTGAAGTGCGGATTCCAGCGCAGTGTGGATGCTCTCTGACAGCGCAGCATTGTTGCTGCGGGCCACCTCCAAAATGGGCGGGGAGAGACGGCGCGCAGCAGAGGACGGAGCCTCCGGCACGGACATGTCTGAAGCAGGGGGGCAGGCTCCAAGGGGCGGGGGAGGTGCTTCCCTGGGGGCGGCACCGCGTCCGGCTTTACCTCCGGCGTGCCGCCGGAAAGAAGATTCAGCACATGGGCCGTTTTGCTGCTTCGGCTGTTTTTGCCCGCCATCACACATCCCTCCCGGGCCCATCCTGATGGGTCCTGCGGGGAAAGGCGGCGCCGGCCAGCTCATCACACAGACACTCATAATCCTGGGAGGGCTTGGAGTGGGGAGAGTAATCTACGATGCTGATCCCGTGAGCCGGGGCCGCCGCCACCGAGACGCTGTTACGGATCTTAGTCTGGAATACTCTGGTATCCAGCTGTTCCGCCATCTGCTGGGAGAGAGCTCCAGCATTTCCCGATTGAGATTCAGCCGGGGATTAAAACGAGTGAGCAGAATGCCCATGACCCGCAGGCGGGAATTATAATACTCCCGCACACTGTCAATGGTCTCTTTGATCTGGGAGACGCCCAGCAGGCTGAGTACCTCCGGCGCCATGGGAATGATCAGGCCGTCAGTGGCGACATAGGCGTTGACGGTCAGAATATTAAGGGCGGGAGGAGTGTCGATGATGATGAAATCATATCGGTCCTGGAGCTTTGACAGGGCGGTTTTCAGCAGAAATTCCCGCCCCGGCTTCTGAAATTCCAGTTCGGCTGCGGAGAGAAGGATATTGGCTGGAAGAAGATCGCAGGTATCTGTAGGGGAGACGGCCTGTTCAGGGAAGCGGTCCCGCGGAATACATCGTAGATCGTGACGCAGTGCTCAATATCAAGACCGAGGCTGAAGCTCAGACTCCCCTGCGGGTCCAGATCCACGCCCAGGACCTTGGCCCCGCGGTTATGCAGGAGGACAGAAGGGCGCAGGCAGTTGTTGTCTTTCCGACGCCGCCTTTCTGATTGGTGATCGAGATAATAGTTGGTGACATACCCCTTTACTTCTCCTTTCGTCAGTTCCGGAAAAAGCCTGTGCGCAGTCTGGCATAAGGGCGCCGCAAGAAAATGCGGTATCAGCTCTTAATTTTTGACGATTCCGGACGATATAAAAAGCGAGGTAGTAAGGAGTAAAACGATGTGCAAATTGATTTTACTCAAAATAAACTGGATTGTCAATCTATTACAGTGCTGTCCTGGGGGGGACAGCCGTGTCAAAGGAGTGAAGGAAACATGGCATCGATCGGAAGCTTGACTGGCAGCACCTCCAGCGGAAGCATTTATGGAAACAGAAATTCCAACATCATCTCCGGACTGGCCAGCGGACTGGACACGGAATCCCATGATCGAGGGAATGGTCCAGGGCTACCAGCAGAAAATTTCGGGACTGGAGCAGAACCGCACGGTGCTCCAGTGGCAGCAGCAGGCGTACCAGAGCATTTCCAACAAACTGGTGGAATTCGCACGGAAATATGCCTCTTATACCTCCAGCACAAACCTGCTCAGCTCCAGCTTTTTCAACAATGCGGTGGTGACCACCCCAAATGGGACGTTTTCCAATCTGGTGACTGCCTCTGGAAAGACCAGCAGCAATGTGGTGCTCAATGCGGTGGCCCAGCTTGCCACCGCCGCCCGCTATACGGTCAACAACTCTCTGGGCGCGAGTGCGAAGGACGGTCAGATCACCGTAGCGGGTGAGGAGATCGATCTGGGGAAGGAGATACAGGTCAGCACCATGAGCGGATCGCTCACGCTGACTTATGGAAATCAGAACATCACCCTGGACTTCGGGGAGCTGGAGGATTTTTCCGGAAAAGACGGAAAGCTGGACTTGGATAAGTTTAAGGAAGCGGTAGAGAAAAAGCTGGCCGACCAGAAAATCACCACTTCCAGTGGAAATGTGGTCTCTGCCTCTGAGGTGATCGGGGTAGAAGTGGGACCTCATGGGATCGGGTTCAGCGACAAATCCGGTGCCGGGAACAGCATCTATATCAGCGGAGCTTCCGGGGACTTCAAGGACATGGTGATGGAGCTGGAGGATACCATCAGCGGCAAATCAAGCAGCATCCGGCTGGATACTGACAAAGCCGTGACCGAACGCGTATCCACAACAGAGTATCTCCGGGACAAGCCCCTTACCATCACCCTTAACGGGCAGACCAAGCAGATCAAAGTGGGCGAGGTAGAGGAGACAGGCGACTATTTACAGAACTTTGTAGATGCTCTGAATAAGTCCATTGCGGACGCCTTTGGCGCCGGAAAGATCACCGTGGGAACGACAGATGCGAACAACGCCCTCACGTTCCAGGTGGCCAATGGAAACACCCTGTCCGTCAATTCCTCGGTCAACGAGCTGCTGGGCCTGGGGGAGAATGGCCTGACCTCTTATCTGGATACCAGCCGGACGCTGGGCGATCTGCTGGGAGAGGATATGAAGGGGCTGACTGCCCTGAGAGGCGAGGGACTGGACGGCGGAAACAAGCCCATCGAAAAGGATGGGAAATATTATGACACAGCGGGAAATCTGGTGGATCAGGATGGCAACCGGATCGACAGCGAGGGAAACAAGCTCTATTCCATGAAAATCAACGGGGTCGAGATTGGGACCTATACCAAGGACACCGCGCTGGAAACTGTGATCAACGGCATCAACAGCAATACAGAGGCGGGGGAGTCAACGTCAGCTATTCCAAACTCACCAACCAGTTCGTCTTTACAGCCAAAGAGACGGGCGAGGGCGGTAAGATCGAATATGGGACCGTAGATGGACAGGAAATGCAACGGATCTGGCGGCCGCCCTGTTCGGCGGCGTAACAAATGAGAATGCTCCCGGGTATGTGAAAGGACAGGACGCCATATTCCAGGCCACCATCAACGGTGAGACCATGACATTCACACGCAGTTCCAACACCTTTGAGGCAGATGGAATGAATATCACCTTCAGCGGAACGTTTAATGCCGCAGATGGTGTGGGAAAGGACCCCATTACCAGCGAGGAGCTGAAGAATAAAAAGCCGGAGGACCTCTTCAAAACAGACGGTGAGGGCGTTACCTTTACCAGCAAGACGAATGCGGACACCATTGTGGATGCGATCAAATCCATGGTGGAAGATTACAACGCCATTGTCTCCGAGGTGAAGAAGGCGTACTCTGACATGCCGCTGGAACAGTCCGACGGCTCCAAGTACAAGCCCCTGACCGACAAGGACAAAGAGGGGATGACGGAGAGTGAGATCAAGGCCTATGAGGAAAAGGCCAAGACCGGGATCCTCTTTATGGACCGGGACCTGTCCTCTCTGTATAACGCACTGCGCAGCGCTGTTGCGCCAGGCGGTGCAGATGGCTCCTTCCTGCGCTCCATCGGGATCAAGACCAGCTATGAGGACGGACTGACCACCATCAGCCTGGATGAGACTGCGCTGCGGGAGGCTCTGGAGACCAACCCGGACCAGGTGCGGGATGCCTTCACCAAGAGCAAGGACAACGGAGCGGCCACAGATGGTCTCATGACGATGATTCAGAAGGTGACGGACCGCTATGCGGCCACGACTGGAGATGTAAAGGGCATCCTGATCGAAAAGGCGGGATCGCAGTACTCTCCCACAGCGGCACTGGACAATACACTTTTGAATCAGATGAAAGAGATCGATGAACAGATCGAAAAATGGCAGGATAAGATGTCCAACAAAGTGGACTATTATACCAACAAGTTCACTCAGTTGGAGGTCCTGATCCAGCAGATGAACTCCCAGAGCTCCACACTTTCCGGTTTAATGGGAGGCTATTGAGCCGGATAGGAGAGAAAGGATTCCAACACCTATGGATATGAGAGGATACCAACGCTACCGGGAGGACTCGTTAAGCACCATGACCCAGGGAGGCTCCTGCTCCTGCTCTTTGACGAGCTGGTGAAGCGGCTGACCCAGGCAGAGCTCGAACTGGGCGGGAGCATTATCCTGCTTTTGAAGCGGCAGTAGACAGAAGTGTAAAGATCATCCGGTACTTGGATGACACGCTGGACCGCCAGTATCCGATCAGCCAGAACCTGGACCGCCTGTATGAATATTTCTGTTATGAGCTCAGCCGGGTCAAAAATGGAAGGAACCAGAAGGAGCTTTCCCGGTCAAAGGAATGGCGGCGGAACTGAGGGACAGCTTCCGACAGGCGGATAAAAAGTCAGACGGACCGCTGAAGGAGAGACAGAAGATGCTGAGCAAACAGGAGCTTGACGCAGCCTTGGCGGCAGAACGGGCAATGTATCGGGCCCTGTCCGAGGTGCAGGATATCACCCGGGAGCTGCTGGATGCGGGTAGACCGCCAGGATCAGGTATCGGTGCGGCTGTTTTTGAGCATGCGTCAGGAGCAGATCAACCAGCTTAGAGATCAGAAGGAACTGCTGAAAAAGCAATGTGGCGGACTGCCCAAGGAAGAGGGGCGATCTGCTGCGCCAGATCCTGTCCGGGAAAAAACCGGCGGGAGTGGAGGAGAGGCCCTGTCCCTCCAGGTGGAACGGAACCGCGCGCTGTTAGAGCGGACGCTTCAGGCGGACAAGGCTCTGAGCAGGCGGCTGGCGGGGGAGAGAGTCTTTTACCAAAGCTGAGTCAGGCCGCTGTTTGGTGGAAAAAAAGCCCTCTGCCGGCATCTTGCCGGCAGAGGGAGCTTGATGTCATTTTAGGGTGGAGAAGCGCCAGAGCGGCGCACCGGAAGAGCGGCTTTGGGATAGCTCCGCAAGGATCACTTCCGGGTCCCACGCGGCCAGGCTGCGCTCCCGGCTGTTTGGATCAGCCACCAGGATTTTCCCATCCAGCGTGACCCCGCGCAGGAGAATAAAGTGCCCGGAGCTGGTAAAGTGGCCGCTCCCCATCAGAGCTACAAAGATGTGCCCGGAGGAGAGATCCTGACGCAGTTCGCCAGGGGAGAGGTCCGGGACGGACTCAGCACTGAGCCCATATGCCTGGGAGACCCCCTCTACGATGGAGAGATAAGAGCCGCTTCCGGGCGCACAGTAGCCGTGCTCATAGGCCCACGCTGCCATTTCCTCCGGGTCGATGTCCTGATCGGTCAGAGAGGAGACCAGCATAGACAGGGCGGTGGGACCGCACCCATAGCCGGAGATCGGATCTGGTCCAAAAGGCCGGCTCGCCCAAGGCTCCTCACCCTGATTGTAATAAGTCAGCGCCACTGTGCCGCCGGTCAGGATCTCCCTATCGGCCCGGACGGCGAACTCTGTAATGTTGGCGTCCTCCATCGGCGGTGCCTCCGAAATGGCAGGATCACCGGCAAGCTGGCTGACAGGGGCCTCTTCCGGTGTGAGCTGGTCCAAAGTCCGGCACCGGCGGTGCGGACGGTTTGAAAGAGCCGGGAGGCAGGGGCTGTGATCCTCTGAAAGAGGGCTGGGTCGGCATAGGCGCAGACCGCCAGCTCGGTCAGACCGATGCACAACAGGGCCAGCAGGCCCCAGAGGACCAGCCTGCGCCTGAAATGAGACTTTGATCGACGGGACAAAAAACCACTCCTCTTTATTTGATTATAGCAAATCCGGGCCCTGATGTATAGAGAAAAAGAGGGCGAAAAGGAGCGTAGTATGCCACAGATCCGCTTGGAACAGGTGAGTAAATATTATCAGCAGGAAAAGAAAGCGGTTCCCGCGGTGAGAGAGAGATCGACCTTACCATTGAACAGCAGGAATTTGTCTTTGTTACCGGCAGCAGCGGCGCAGGGAAAAGCACTCTGCTGAACCTGATCGCGGGGGAGATCACTCCCACTGCCGGAGCGGTTTATCTGGACAATGTGCCCATAGGGCAGCAGCGCAGATTCGGGCATCCCAGAAAGGCGGGCTGCATCGGCTATGTGCCGCAGATCTCCCAGCTGATGAGAAAGCGGACCATTGAAGAGAATCTGGCCATGGCATCCATGATAGGGCGGGGGGCGGAGAAAGGTGCCGATGGAAGAGCGCATTCGGAAGGCGCTGTGTATGGTCGGACTGAAGGATGTGGAGAAACGGTATCCGGTGGAACTATCACTGGGAGAGTGCCGCCGGGTGGAGCTGGCCCGGGCCATCATCAACAGCCCATCCGTGCTGGTGCTGGACGAACTTACCGCAAGTCTGGACGAGGACACTATATGGGATCTGTTTCACTTGATCGGAGAGCTTAACCGCCTGGGTACAACGGTAATCATGGCCACGCACGCCAAAAAACTTTGTAAATCTCATGCGAAAGCGTGTGATCACTCTGGTGGACGGGAGGATCTTTGGAGATGTGAGAAATGGAAGGTATGGAGATGTGATGTAGAAAGAGCAGAGTATCGCAGAACTGATCGAGATAAATATAAAATAGATAAAGGAAGTAGTTGCCATGCTGAAAAATATGAAGGTCAAAAAAGTCTGATCCTGGGATATGGGATCACTATTGTGATTTCTGTAGCGCTCATTATTGCCTCCCTCATGATGATGAACAATCAAAGGGGCCAGTATGAGATGCTTATGAATGAAGATGTGGAGACCAATATGGCCATCCTGAATGCGCGGGTCAATGCCATTACGGCGGGCCGGAACTACCGTGATGCGCTTCTGGTCCCCGAAAGCAGTGCCAACGAAAGCCTGATCGCGCAGGCGGAAGCGGCTCTGGAGGCGATGCAGACCTATACCAAAAAGCCTGTATGAGACATGGCCCAGTCAGATCGAGGACCAGTCGCTGCTGGAAAAGTATGACAGCATTAACAGCGAGTGGAGAGCGGTTGCGGAAAAGGTCATGGGCCTTTACCAGCAGTATCGCAGCACCGGGGAATGAGCCTATCTGAGCAGGCAAAAGAGATCATTTACAATGAGGATACCCCGCTTCAGACAGAGATGGGGGATGCGGCCACTGAACTGGATACTTTTTTGGAAAAGAGCATGGCCGAGGAGCGGACCAGAATCGAGAACAGCGTGAAGGGAACTTTCTTTGCGATTATTGCCGCTATGGTGGCTGCTACCATCGGTGTTCTGGTCCTGGCGTTTGCGCTGATCCGGAATGTGACCGGCCCCACAGAGGAGGTCCGCAACGCCCTGGTGGGCTTTAGCGAGGGCAACATGGATATCCCGGTCACATTTAAAAGCAAGAACGAATTGGGCGATATGTGTGAGGCCCTGCGTACCAGCCAGCATGTTTTAAAAAGAAGTCATTGCGGATGAGTGCTATCTGTTGGAAGAGATGGCCAACGGAATTTTGACGTACATTCCAAAACGTGGACATGTATGTTGGCGTACTCCAGTCCGTTCTCAAGTCTGTCAGGGTCATCAATGGAAACCTGAGCGATACCCTGTCTCAGATCGGTGTCAGTGCGGAGCAGGTGTCTGCCGGTTCCGAACAGGTGTCCAATGGGGCCCAGGCGCTGGCGCAGGGCGCTACCGAGCAGGCCAGCGCAGTCCAGGAGCTCTCCGCTACCATTTCTGATCTGGACCAGAAAGCACAGGAGAATGCGGAGACTGCCAGAGTTGCCAAGGAAAAGGCGGACCAGTCCGGCGAAAAGACCCAGGCCTGCAATCAGAAGATGCAGGAGATGCGCCAGGCCATGAGCGACGTGCTGAAGAGCCAGACAGACATTGGAAAGATCATTGAGACCATTGAAAACATTGCCTTCCAGACCAATATTCTGGCGCTGAATGCGGCGGTGGAAGCCGCACGGGCCGGCTCTGCCGGAAAGGGCTTTGCCGTAGTGGCGGATGAGGTGCGGAATCTGGCTTCCAAGTCGGACCAGGCGGCCAAGCAGACAAAGAAGCAGATCGAAAAATGCCATTGCTCATGTGGAGCGGAGCAACGCTCTGGTGGAAGATGTGGTAAAGAGCATGGAGGAGACTGTGGAATATTCCGGTGCTGCCATTGACTATCTGGATCAGCTGGCGGAGAATTCCATTGCCCAGTCCGAGTCGATCGCTCAGCTGACCACGGGCGTGGATCAGATCTCTGCTGTGGTCCAGACCAACTCCGCCACCAGCGAGGAGTCTGCAGCCGCGAGTGAGGAGCTCTCCTCCCAGGCGGTCGTCATGAAGCAGATGATCCAGCGCTTCCGGCTGAAGGAAGGAAGTGCCAGAACTGAGGAGCCCGCTGTCGGCCAGTGTGAGCCCGCCATTCCGGTCGGTGGGCTGGAGCTGTCCCAGGGAGAGAACCGGTTCAGCAAATACTGAGTGCCGGGAGCTGTGCGAAAAGAAAAAAGGGCACAGCCAGGACCTGAAAAGAATATCTGGCAGATAGATAAGCAGGCGGGGTGGGGAGGTTGTCTTAAAAAGAAATTTTAAGATAGCCTTCCCGCTTTCGTAAGGGGGTAATTCCATGGAAGAGACCAGCAGACACTCGGACCAGGAACAGGATCTGATCTATGCACTGGACATTGGGACCAGAAGCGTGATCGGGCTGTTGGCCCGGCAGGAGCAGGATAAAATGCGGGTCCTCGAAGTGGAGAGGCGGCCGCATGAGAGACGTACCATGCTGGATGGACAGATCGAAGATATCCGGCAGGTGGCAAAGGTAGTCTCCGAGGTGACGAAGAGCCTGGAGGAGCGAAGCGGGAGAAAGCTGGAGCGGGCTTGTGTGGCTGCGGCCGGCCGAGCCCCTGAGAACGGAGCAGGGGAGAGTACTGTCTGGAGCTCCGCTCCGGAGATCGTGAAGGGAGAGCGGATCAGCCAACTGGAGCTGGAGGCGGTGGCAGCGGCGGAACGCACCCTTCAGGATAAGGAGCAGGAGCAGAGGATGTTTCTGGTGGGGTACACTGTTACACAGCTTCGGCTTGACCATTACCCCCACATGACCAGCTTGAAGGACACACAGGGCAGGTGCTGGAGGCGGCCGTGGTGGCTACCTTTCTGCCCAGCGAAGTGGTGGACAGCCTGTACGCAGTGATGGTGGAGGCGGGACTTGAGGTGGCGAGCCTGACCCTGGAGCCGATTGCGGCCCTGAACGCAGCCATCCCGGAGGACATCCGCCTGCTGAATCTGGCGCTGGTGGATATTGGAGCCGGGACCACGGATATCGCTCTGTGCCGGGATGGAGGCGTTGTGGGCTACACAATGGCTACGGTGGCCGGAGATGAGATCACAGAGGCGCTGATGCGGGCGTGCCTTGTGGACTACCACACTGCGGAGCGGATCAAGATGCAGCTGGGGAAGGGGCACCCATTTCCTTTGAAGACGTGGTAGGCGTGGAGCAGAGCTGTTCGGACGAGGAAATTTTTTTTCTATGATAGAGCCGGAGGTCCAGCGGCTGGCCGATGAGATCGCCCGCCGGGTCCTGGAATTGAATGAGAGACCGCCTTCCGCGCTGTTTCTGGCTGGCGGGGGCAGCAAACTGGCAGGACTGAGCGGACGGGTAGCAGATGCGCTGCAGATGGACCGAAAACGGGTAGCTGTGGCCGGACGGTACTTCCAGAACAGCGCCTGCTCCGATATCCAGGACCTGGACGATCCGGAATATACCACACCTTTGGGCATTGCGGTCTCAGCGGGATTGGGACTGATCAGCGACAGCTATCGGGTCGTGCTCAACGGGAAGCCGGCAAAGTTGTTCCGGAGCGGAGGGTGACAGTGCTGGAGCTTCTGATGATGAATGGCTTTACCCACAGCGACCTGCTGGGCCGGAGCGGAAAAGAGCCTGATGCTCTACCTGGATGGGAAACGGACTGTATTTTTATGGAGAACCTGCCCTCCCGGCGAGGCTTGCGATCAATGGAGTGGAGGCAAAGCCCCCTCCCAGATAGTCCATGCGGGAGATGTGATCCAGTTCGAGCCGGCCAAGGCGGGAAAGGATCAGGAACTGAACGCGGGTCAGCTGAGCCGACAGCTGGGAGTGGGAGGACTGGCGTGCCAGGGAAAACTGCTGGCGCCGGACACTCCTCTCAGCACGGGCGACAGCCTGGAAACCGTGCAGGTATCTGAAAAGGGGCCGGAGAAGGAGAAGACAGCTGGGGCGCCAATACAGATCGAACTTAATGGCAGACCGCTCCCCCTTCCAGGGAAGGCGGATGGTACGCCCTTACTATTTGATGGACCTGCTGGAGCGGTCCGGAATCGACTTCAAACATGCAGAGCGGCCGGTGCGGCTTACAGTGAACGGTGCGGACTGCACCTTTCAGCAGCGGCTGAATGATGGGGATAGAGTGGAGATCCAATATGAGTGATCGGATGGAACAAGGAAGCTGGAGAAATCTGGCGGGAGGCGTACTGACGCTGTGCCTGACCCTGACGGGATGCGGCGGAGGAGCCGAGCCGCCCGACAATTATGGGATCGGATCAGATGCACTGCCCGCGTTGACCAAGCTGGTGGCCCTGGGCAGCGAAATGACCTGTTCGGTGCAGGAGAATACACAGGCCGGCGGGGACCAGGACACAGATGAGGCCCAGGGACAGCCGACCTATGAATACTCTGGGCTCGAGTCCGGAAACCAGGTCGCGGCAGAATATGTGCAGATGTTGGAGGACAATTATGACTGCTCCATTCTGGGCAGCAGAGACGCCCCAAAAGGAGGAGCCTGACTTTCAGGCGGAGAGGGGGGGGTGACGGTAGGAACAAAGTGTGCAGAAGGGGACGGAATCTTTGCCCTGAGATCAGATGGCAGACACAGTCCTGTTCTATCACGCCTGTTCTGCTGGAAGGGGCGGAAGAGGAGGCAGAGTGCCTTTACAGTTGAGGAGGCGGTGCACCTTCTGGAAGAGATGCCTCCGGAGAGGCTGGGACTGAGCGGCAGTGATATGAGTTCCTATCTGTTGTTCCCGGAGGAGGGATCGTGATGGTGGACGGGATGCCCTGCTACTGCATCAATGCTTACGGAAGAGAGGATCACCAGATCCTGGATACCTACCTGGTATCAGAGGATGGGAGCGGATTGTACCGGCTTGACCGCGGGGAGGGATGCAGTCTCAGCGCTGACATAAGGGGGCGGAAGGACTGCCTGAAAGCGGGATAGAAGTTCAGGAGAAAAGTGATGCGTTGGGCTGATGCCCTTTTTCCGCAGTGGGTCCGCAGAACATCAGTAAAATTTGATCGCGAAGAATTTCGATGCATGGACAGCGTGATAGAAAAAGATGCTGGTCAGTTTTTTGGCACTGACGCAGGGGACGGCGGGCACTGTTCAAGGCGGTCGATGTTCAGACTGCCTGGGAAATTATTTTTCGGCAGAAGAAAGTGCAGGCTGTCGGACAGGCATTTATAAAAGAGGAAAAACTGGGTGGGACGATATGGATCATCAGATACAATATCCGGGGAATATGGCGGAAGGCACTTTGATGCCGCAAAATGATGCAGTCAAACTGACACCAGAGCTCATTGACAGCTTCGAGGCATACATGAAAAATAAGGGAATGGATCAGGGCTCCATTAAAAGCTACAGACAGGCTGTGGAGATGCTGTATCAGTGGCTGCCGGAAGAGAAAGTGATGGACCGGGATACACTGAGGCAATGGAGCGAGAACCTTCAAAAGGAATCGTATGCGGTCCGCACGGTAAACCGATTCCTCTCTGTGGGAAATACCCTGGCGGATTTCCTGGGGCACAGGGAATTTCAGATCAAGACCCTGATGGTGGATGCGGATGGGGTGCTGCCGGAGCTGACGCGCAACGAATATTTGCGTATGCTGCAGACGGCAAAGGCGTTGAAGAACGAGCGGGTCTATTTTTTGATAAAGGTATTTGCTAATGTTGATCTTCCGGTGCAGCAGGCATCCAAGCTGACAGTGGAGGCCGCAGAAGAGCGAAAACTGGTGATAAACAGAGGCGGCGGGAGAGAGATCATCCGTCTCCCAAAGTGCCTGTGTCAGGAGCTCTTGTCCTATGCAAAGCGGAGCGGGATCACAACAGGCCCCCTGTTCCTGACCAGACAGAAAAAACCGATGCGGAGGACACAGATTTCCGACAGTATCCGAAGAATGTGTCTGGAGGCTAAAATACCAGAAGGAAAAGGAAATCCCAGGTGTCTGCGGAAGCTGTATAAAGAGACCATGCGGTCTATTTATGCCAATATGGATTTCCTATTTGCGAAAGCCTACGAGCAGATTCTAGATCAAGAACAATTGATATACGGATGGGAAGAGAGTGTTTGAATCGGGGAGCAAGTGTACGGACAGGACAAAAAGGCACCTTGGGCAGGATGATACGAAAGGTTTAAACGGAGTGGCGCGGTGTGAGCGAGCCACTCCTGTTTTCCATATTAGGAACAGGCTTTCCCCTGCATAAGCATCAAATGAGGGACCACTAAATCAGAAAGACCTTGAAAATCAAGGCATTCTGGCTTAGTCCCTTCTTTTTTGACCGAAAACAAAGGACTTTCACAATAATCAAGCAAGCCGGAGGGTGCTGCTGCACACTTCCGGCAGAAGGAGGATATAGTGGGTGCTATCAAAGTCTTCTTGAAGGAGGTTCTGCTTCCAATCGCGCTTGCGTTCTGCCTCGCGTCATTTCTCAAGCCGGTCTATATGGCGGACGGCGTATGTGACTACTTCCTGATGTGGCTCTGCGTCGGCTTCCCATTCGGCATCCGCAGGATGTGTCTCTGGCTCGTTCCCAGCGGCTACGGTATCTCCGGCTCAGTCGGCATCTTCGCATTGAACTTAATCATAGGCGGTCTCATCGGAGGACTCGCCTTCTTCATCGGGCTGCTGCTCGGTGTCATTCATACCATCCGAGAAATCATCTGAACTACATCGTAAACGAAGAGGGTTTGTTTCTTCTCCAATTTGGAGTAAGAAGCAAACCCTCTTTTTTTGTTGCCCAAAAGCCGCAATATTTGCTGGCGATGCGGCGAAGGAAAGGAGTTTTTAAGCATGAAACGCATGACAGCCGGTGATCTGCAAGCACTCGAATTGCTGATGCAGACCACACCCGGCTTTGAGCATTTTGACAGCGGCGCGGATGGCATTCTCCCTGAGTGCCGAAGTTGCCGCTTTCATCGCCCCTTCTGGAAATATCAGTCCTGCGTGTTTGCGGAGTGTCCCTACTGCTGCAATCCCGTTTCAACCCTCAAAAATCAAAGTGGCACATCCGCTGCCGGAAAGGAAGTCAGTCATGGATAACAAAATCGAAGTCTTCAAGAATGAACAGTTCGGTGAGGTGCGAACGATCCTCGAAGGAGAAAAAGTTCGTGTTCTGTGCAGCAGATATTTGCAAAGGCACTCGGTTATGCCAGACCCGAACAAGGCGGTCAACGACCATTGCAGGGCTATAACGAAACGTTCTACCCCTAGTCAAATGCGGGAAAGTTCAGAGTATCAACTTCATCCCGGAAGGAGACGTTTATCGGCTAATTATTCGCAGCAAACTTCCTGCGGCTGAAAAGTTTGAACTGTGGGTATTTGATGAGGTCATTCCTACCATTCGCAAAACCGGTGGCTACATGACAGACTCCCTCCTGGAACGCATTCAGAAGGAACCTGCGGTCATTGTGGAGTTTGCTCAGGCGTTGATTCTGGAAAAGAATCGTGTGAAGGCTCTTGAGTGTGAGCTGAACACGGCGAAGCCAAAAGCCGATTACTACGACGCCTTCATCAATCCGGATGACTGCACCAATATCCGAACGACGGCGAAGGAACTGAAAATCCCGGAGCGCAAGTTCGTCCAGTTCCTTCTCAGGGAGAAGTACCTGTTCCGATCTCCCTCCGGTCAGCTTCTTCCCTACAACAAGGACAGCAATGCCGAACTGTTCATCGTCCGCGATTTCGTGACGTTCTGCTACACCGGTTCTCAGACCTACTTCACGCCGAAGGGTAAGGAGGTCATCCGAATGAAGTTCCAGAAAAAGTGTGCCGAAGAACTGCTTCCCAAGATAGCAAGGTGATTTTCGTGGCAGTCTATCGCGTAAATAAGAATCGTGGCTATACCGTCATGGCGAACTTCCACCTCCGAGACAAGAGCCTGTCACTCAAGGCGGTCGGTCTTCTCTCAAAGATGCTCTCGTTCAATGATGGCTGGAAGTTCTCAACCAAGGGACTTTCTGCAATCTGCAAGGAAGGTCCGGATGCCATTCTCTCTGCGCTCCGTGAGCTTGAGAAACACGGCTACCTCGTCAGGCACCGGCAGAGAGACGGTAAGGGCAGGATGAGCAGCACAATCTTTGAGATATACGAAGAGCCGCAGGAGTCCACGCCAGAACGGGAAATACCACACACGGAAAATCCATGTGTGGAGAAGCCAGATGTGGATAATCCACGCGGGGATAAGTCCGCACAAATAAATACTAACCAAGTAATTACCCAAGGAAGAAATACTCTCTCAAAGAACTATCAATCCATCAATCTTGATGGGATGGACAGGATGGATGAGCGAAGCGAGTATGAAGAGATTATCAAAGAGAATCTTTATTACGACATTCTCTGTCAGGATCCGAAGTTCGATAAAGACCGCTTCCGGGAGATCATGGACATCATGCTGGATGCCGTCTGCTCTACCGCTCTGACTATCCGCATCAATGGCGAGGATATGCCGCAGCAAGTGGTTAAGTCCCGCTTTCTCAAGCTCAACAGCAGCCACATTGAGTACGTTCTGGAAGCAATGAACAAGAACCCGTCAGACATCCGTAATATCCGGGCGTACCTGTTGACCGCTCTGTATAACGCCTCTCTGACGATAGACAATTACTACTCCGCCCTCGTCAATCATGATTTCTACGGGCAGGACAGATCGGCAGGGTCAAAGAAGCCGAAGACCTACGATTATAGCCTTTGTGAAGACACTCTTTAATGGCGTCAATCGTGAGCAATGCTCGGAAAGGAGGACAGTGTAAATGAAAAGCATCTATCGCCGGATTGTGCCGCCTTAGCGTCGGCAGCAGTCCCCATAATCATTCCAACGAAAGGAGGTAAACGCAGCAATGCAGGATGAAGTCAACACCAAAGTTGTTGCAATCATGATCAAGGGCGGCAAGATCTCAGCCGAGGTGCTGAAAAAGGCACTGGACAAGTTCGTGCAGGAGATCGAGAAGGCGCAGAAGCAGATGCAGCAGCCCAAAACCTATCGCGGCAAGCAGTCCATCAAGCATCTGATGAGTCAAAACGCCGCCATCTCCAACATCGAAGTAACAGACGGCAACATCAAGTCCTTCGAGCGGACTGCAAGCAAATACGGGCTGGACTTTGCACTCAAGAAGGACGTTTCTGTTGAGCCGCCCAGCTATCTTGTCTTTTTCAAGGGACGGGACGTGGATGTCATGACTGCCGCCTTCAAGGAGTTCTCCGCCAAGACAGTCAAGCAGAAGGAGCAGCCGTCCATCCGGCACAAGCTGGATCAGGAGAAAGTCCAGAGCAAGGCGCAGCACAAGGAGAAAGTCAAGGTCAAGACCAAGGAGCGGGGTGTGGAGCTGTGAACAAACCCGATGTGAAGAAGCTCATTCTTCTGAACCTCCCGTATGTCTTCGCCTTTTATTTGCAGATAAGATCGCCGCCGTGTTCCGTCTCGCACCCGGCACAGAGTTCATCGACAAGCTGACAAACGGTTTTGCCGTGTTCGGCACAGCCTTTGCAAATCCGCTGCCCAGCTTTCAGCCCGTCGATCTGCTCATCGGTCTGATTGCCGGTGCGCTGCTCAAGTTGGCGGTCTACGTCAAAGGCAAGAATCGCAAGAAGTTACGGCAGGGCGAAGAATACGGATCTGCCCGCTGGGGCAAGCCGGAGGACATCAAGCCGTACATGGACCCGGAGTTCTCCAACAACGTCATTCTGACGCAGACGGAGTTTCTGACCATGAACAGCCGCCCGAAGCAGCCAAAATACGCCCGCAACAAGAACATCCTCGTCATCGGCGGTTCCGGCTCAGGCAAGACGCGCTTTTTCGTCAAACCTAACCTGATGCAGATGCACAGTAGCTATGTTGTAACAGACCCAAAGGGTACAGTGCTGGTCGAATGTGCGGAAAGATGCTCGAGCGGCTATATCATCAAGTCGCTGAACACCATCAATTTCCGGAAAATCCATGCACTACAACCCTTTTAGCTACATCCGCAGCGAGAAGGACATCCTCAAGCTGGTCAATACGATCATCGTCAACACGAAGGGAGACGGCGATAAGTCCGGGGAAGATTTCTTGGGTCAAGGCGGAAAAGCTCTACTACACAGCTCTCATCGGCTACATCTGGTACGAGGCACCCGACCACGAGAAAAACTTTACTACCCTGCTCGAAATGATCAATGCCTCAGAAGCCAGAGAGGACGATGAGACCTTCAAGAACCCCGTGGATGTCATGTTCGATGAGCTGGAAGCCCGCGATCCTGACCACTTTGCGGTTGCAATACCGCAAATACAAGCTGGCGGCTGGCAAAACCGCAAAGTCGATTTTAATTTCCTGCGGTGCAAGGCTTGCGCCCTTCGACATCGCAGAG